>OLSQ01000946.1_pt1 | contig 25908 bp, 23 predicted proteins | sample 1672561 | NCBI WGS metagenome assembly OLSQ01 (sample SAMEA3136699, study PRJEB25190) | human gut metagenome | biome: human gut; feature: human-associated habitat; material: faeces | place: Austria | collected 2013
AAGGTAGACGGTACAATCTGCTATGTTTCAAGTGAGAATGTAAAACTGACCGGAACAGACAGTGTGTCCATCCGGGATGGTTACAGTTTAAACAGTGGCAGTACAGCCGATGAGAGTGATTCAGATGAAAATATCGCTAATGGAACAGAGAGTATTGGCGGGTCAACAGAGGGGTCTGACACAGACGTCAATGACGATACAACTTATGTAAAAGATGATGGGGCATTTGAAACAGATGTCTACACATACATTATTTATAAGTAAGCATACAAAAGAGGCAGTTTACTGCCATTTTATAGAAAGGTGAGGAATTATTTATGGAAAAATCAATGGACAAAATTGTAGCACTGGCAAAATCAAGAGGATTCGTTTATCCGGGATCTGAGATTTACGGCGGTCTTGCAAATACATGGGATTACGGCCCACTCGGTGTTGAACTTAAAGAAAATATCAAAAAAGCCTGGAGAAAGAAATTTATTCAGGAAAACCCATATAATGTAGGGCTTGACAGTGCTATTCTTATGAACCCACAAACTTGGGTTGCATCAGGCCACCTCGGCGGATTCTCCGACCCGCTTATGGATTGCTGTGAATGTAAAACAAGGCACAGAGCAGATGATTTGATTGAAAGCTTTGACGGCACAAATGTTGCCGGCTGGAGCAATGAGGAAATGTCTGCTTATATTAAGGAGCATAACATTCCTTGCCCAAATTGCGGTGCGCATAATTTTACGGATATTCGCCAATTCAACCTTATGTTTAAAACTTTCCAGGGTGTAACAGAGGATGCAAAAGACGAAATTTATCTTCGCCCTGAAACTGCACAAGGTATTTTTACAAACTTTGCAAATGTGCAGAGAACTACAAGAAAGAAAATCCCTTTCGGTGTAGCACAGGTAGGTAAATCATTCAGAAACGAAATTACTCCGGGCAAATTCATCTTCCGTGTAAGAGAATTTGAGCAAATGGAACTTGAATTTTTCTGCAAGCCGGGTACTGACCTTGAGTGGTTTGATTATTGGAGAAGCTTCTGCCGTGATTGGCTTTATTCTCTTAACATCAACAAGGATAACCTCAGGCTTCGTGACCACGACCCTGAAGAACTTTGCTTCTATTCCAAAGCTACAACCGACTTTGAATACAAATTCCCATTTGGCTGGGGCGAACTTTGGGGTGTGGCTGACAGAACAGACTACGACCTCACACAGCATATCAAAACAAGCGGCAAAAACCTTGAATATTTTGACCAGGCAACAGGCGAAAAATATGTACCTTATGTTATTGAGCCTTCACTTGGTGTTGAGCGTTTATTCCTTGCACTTCTTACAGAAGCTTATGATGAAGAAATGCTTGATGAAGAAAAGAATGACAAGAGAATAGTAATGCACTTCCACCCTGCAATTGCTCCGTTTAAAGCAGCGGTTCTTCCGCTTTCAAAGAAGCTTAACGAGCAGGCAACAGAAGTTTTTGCTATGCTTTCAAAGAAATTTAACATTGATTATGATGATGCAGGCTCTATCGGCAAAAGATACCGCCGCCAAGATGAAATCGGTACTCCGTATTGCATCACATACGACTTTGATTCGGTTGAAGATAACTGCGTAACCGTTCGTGACCGTGATACTATGGAGCAGGTTAGACTTCCGATTGACGAACTTGTAAAATTCATCGAGGAAAAGGTTGAGTTTTAATTTATCTTTCAAAGGAGGATAAAATTATGAATAACATCAACAGAAGCTTGGTAAAATCACAAGCTAAGCAAATCATTAAAGACAAAATATTCGCCCTGTTTGTTTTAAGTGCAATTGTAATTTTTTTAACCCAGGGTTTAACCATAGGCGTAAATGTTTACTCCGACAGTGATGATATTGAAAACCTCTTCGGCCCGAAAAACAGCAACGGTTACAGTGATAACTCTAACCGAAACACACCTGAAGATTTTTTCAAATACTTTAACGGCGAGCAAAGTAATGATAACGACAACAGCTACGATGATGATGACAGCTACGATGACGGTGACAGCTCAAGCGACAATCCTATTGAAAGCTTCGGCCAAAGCTATAACGGCGGTGACACCGGCATTACTAACACATCCGTTAACACTTCAAGCATAGGTTATTTTTCCGATACAGGAATTAGAGGGCTTACCGTTCTTTCAATCGTGCTTTCTCCGCTTCTTGTTTCACTTTTAGGTTTTTATGTAATCCTCGTTAAGCGTGACCCGAGTGAGCAATTTTCACTCGGTGAAGAAATCAAAAACATATTCAAAGTATCGTTTGACGCAACATACGGTAAAAAGCTTGTTGTTTCAATTTTAAGAACCTTGTTTATAACGCTTTGGTGTTTTCTCTTCATAATCCCAGGTATCGTGTATAATTACAGTTCATACTTCTCATTCCAGATTATGTGTGAAAACCCGAATTTGAAGCCTATGGAGGCTCTCAAGCTATCTAAAAAGATGGTTGCCGGCAACAGGAGTGAGCTTTTTGCACTTGACTTAAGCTTTATCGGCTGGTGGATACTCTGCGGTATCTCCTTCGGCATTGCAAGCATATATGCAATTCCTTATTATTTAACTACCCAAGCACTCTATTATGAAAACTTCAAAATAAGAGCTTTGCAAGAGGGCAGAATTACGGAAGACGACTTCCTTTCACAAGAGGAAAAGGCAAACAAATATGCTTTTGCCGGTGCGGGAAATTATTATAACCCTGCACAAAATACCAATGAGCAGTACACAGCTAATCAAAACGACAGTGCAAACGCTTATTACTACAACCCACAGCAGCACACATCTGATACCGGAGCAGCACAAACCGCTGCAAATGAAAATGCAGGCGAGAATGAAAATGCAGGCGAGCAAAATACATCACCATTTTATACTCCTGCAAATGTGCCGAGTGAAAATGAACCTATACAAAGCGGTTCATACCCGTCATATGCAAATAACGAGCAGGAAAAGGCAGAATATTATCAGCCGCCTGTAAATGATGAAACGGTTTCAAGCGAGCCGGAAAATCAAAATGCAGATACAAACGAATAATCTATAAAAGCAAAGGCGAGCAGTATTTGCCCCTAAAAAAATCATCGGGGTTTCACTGTTCGCCTATTTTTTGTTTATTTTTTCAAAAGCTATTCTGTTTTTCCCATTACATCAAGTGGGTTGACATACTTATTATCCAAAAGCGTTTCAAAATGAAGGTGTGATTCGCTCTTTTCTTCAAACGGAGTTGTACCGAGCGTACCGAGAGTTTCGCCGATAGTTACATAATCGCCCTCTGATACATTTACGGTATCCATACCGCAATACCTTGCAACAAGTTTGCCGCCGTGGTCAATTTCAATCACGGTGCCGAGCATAGCGTCTTTGCTTACGCTTAATACAAGCCCGTCGTTAATCGAACGCACTTTACTGCCCTTATTAGCTTTAAAATCAACCGCTGTATGCGCCCTGTAATCTTTCATGGTTTTATTTTCAACAAGTTCTTCACTGTAACCCAAAAGCACCGTTTCATCGCAAGGATATTTGTAAAACGATTTATAAGGAATATTAGTATCGCTTGATGTCATAGTAGATACTTCGGTTGATGTTACGGTAGTCGGCTTTTTTGAATTTTGCTTTTTAGTTGTTTGCTTTTCGGTTTGGCTTGCGGTGGTTAACTGCGTATTATTTGTGGTGGTAACCTTTTTTTCTTTAGCTTTTTCAACCACGGTAGTAGCTTCGTTTACATCTGTTGTGTGCGAAGACTGGGTTGAAAAATAAACAATCAAGCCAAGTGCAACAATGCAAAGGCAAATCACTGAAAATAAAGCTCTTAAATTTTTATTATTTGGTTTATCTTTTGTAGCCATAAAAAACACCTCAAGGGTATTATTGCCCTTGGGGTGTTAAGTTATACATATTAAATTTTAATCGTAAACTACGGTAACTACGCTTGAAGCAGGAAGCGAAACATCAAGTTTTTTTGCTGTGCCAAAATCTGTTTTGGCAATATCGTTATCCTTATCGGTTGTATAAACGCTGTAATTGCCTGTGCAGTCAAGTGCTGTTTTAACCTTTTTATCGTTGTTATTTACATATACTACAACTGTTGAACCGTCTTCATTAACAAAAGCAACGCTTTTTACATTTTCAACACCTGATGAACAAGCTATTCTGATTGCGCCCTCTTTAATAAATTTTGAAAAATTGCCGAGACAGTAATATCTTTTTGAAAAATCGAGATTTTCGTGATTATCTTCATCAAGATAAATAAGACCGTCGGTATACACACCGTAGGAACAGGCAGTCCACCAATCCCATTCGGTAGCGTTTAAAAGAGTTAAATCATCCACAATTTTATTTGCCATTGCAACACCGTACTTAATTGTAGTACCGTTAGTACCTTTTTTCGCTTTGGAAATAAGGTCAAACACACCTGTGTTTTCATCGGTAGTCATTTGGCAATATTCAGTAGACGCAACATTATATTTTGAATATTTTTCTGAAATATAATCTGCCATGGCTTTTTTAGTATCTGTATCTGACCAGTAAGAATGCATACTCACTTCGTCAAAATATTTGCGAAGACCGGCATTTTTGAAAACATATTTTGGCCCTTTGCCCAAAATGCAATCCATATATGCCATTGCTGTACTGCCTTGCCCTTCCATAGCACCGGATTCAAACATTGATACTTTTACTCCGCTTTTATCAAGCTCACTGCCTTTAAATTTTTTAACAAAAGTTTTAAGCAAATCTCTTGCTTCATATTTGGAATAATAGCAGCCCTCTTGATTAACGGAATAAGTATTATCATTATTATACCAAGCCGCCCAATTATACTGCGGCTCATTTATAGGCGAAACGCTTGTAACACGGTAACCTTTTTTCGCAAAGTAATCGGCACTGTTATAGCAAAAATCGGCAAATGCCTTGTAATTTGATTTATCAAGATTTGAAACCCACTGTTCATCATCACTTTTATATGGGGTACAGTATGCCGCACCGTTTTTTGTTAAATACACGGGAGCACTGTTGCAAAACAGAGTCAAGCGCATATCCTTGCCGGCATATTTTTTTGCAAGTTCCAGGCACTGCTGTGCGTTTTTATCATTATTAAAATTATATGTTCCGTCAGCATTTAAAAAACATTCGGTTTGGCGGTTTTTAGTCAATATGTGACTATCATTCTTTGAACCTGCACCGAGATTGTAGCGGTAAATATTAAGTCCTATTCCCTTGTCATCATCATAAAGTGCCTGCATAATATCACTTGCATTATCCCACGAGCCTACATCCTGGCTCCACCAGCAAGCAGACGCACCAAATCCGTTTATAGTTTGGTAATTCACATTATTATCAAGCACGGTGACATTACTTCCGCTGACATTGGCATTTACTTTTTCGCTTTGCCTGTATTCAACTTTTCCGTCAATTCCGATAACACCGAAAATTATATAAAGCACCGCCGCTATAATTGCAACAATCAAAGCCGATATTACAATGAGCAAAGTTTTTTTCTTTTTGCTTTTATCCATTTTTCATCACCCGATTTTAAAAAAGGGCGAATTGCAAATCAACTCGCCCATAATAATATTCTTATTTTTTATACACCTGAATAAGCGTTGAAACCGCCGTCAACAGGAATATTAACACCTGTAATAAAGCCTGAATAAGTATCATCGCAAAGGAAAAGAAGTGTACCTGAAAGTTCATCAGGTTCGCCGAATCTATCCATTGGTGTAGCGGCAAGAATTTTGCCTGTTCTTTCAGTAGGTGTTCCATCCTCATTCCAAAGAAGAGTTGCATTCTGCTTTGTTGAGAAAAAGCCCGGTGCAATCGCATTAACTCTGATTCCGAGCGGAGCAAAGTGAACTGCCATCCATTCGGTAAAGTTCTTAACAGCGGCTTTAGCGGCACTGTAAGCAGGAATACGGGTAAGCGGCCTAAATGCATTCATAGAGGTAATCATAATGATAGTACCCTTTTGCTTTTCAGCCATATCCTTGGCAAATACCTGAGTAGGAATAAGTGTACCGAGGAAATTAAGGTTAAATACAAAGCTGATACCGTTAGGGTCAAGGTCAAAGAAAGTTTTTACATTTTCATCCTTTTGAACAAGGTCGATTTTTTCAAGAGTATCTTTTGTAGTAGTTCCCTTCGGGTTGTTTCCGCCTGCACCGTTTAAAAGAATATCGCAAGAGCCTAATTTTTCATTGATGACTTTTCTTGCGTTTTCCATTGATTCAAGTTCAAGAACATTACAGCCGACTGCAATAGCTTCGCCGCCATCTGCATTGATTTCATCAGCACATTTTTGTGCTGCTTCTTCATTAAGGTCAAGCACTGCAATTTTGCAACCCTGTTTAGCAAGGGTTTTTGCGAATGCGGCACAAAGAACACCACCGCCGCCTGTAACAACAGCAACTTTACCTTTTAAATTCTCGTGTTTAAACATAATGTTTATTTTTCCTTTCTGCTTTTTTCAACAGCTTCCCAAAGTCCGTTGAGATAGCTTACGCCCAATGCTCTGTCATAAAGTCCGTAACCCGGGCGTGCAACTTCTCCCCAAATCATTCTGCCGTGGTCAGGGCGAATATATCCGTCAAACCCAACCTCTTGAAGAGCTTTAACTATTTCATACATATCAAGTGAACCATAGTCACTTTCGTGTGCAGTTTCGTTAAACCACCTGTCATTGATTGAAACATTGCGAAGATGAGCAAAATAAATTCTATCCCCTGCGGCTTTAATAATTTCAACCATATCATTTTTAGGGCTTGCACCGAGTGAGCCTGTGCAAAGAGTTAAACCGTTGTACTTGCTCGGAACCATATCAAGAAGCTTTTCAATAGCTTCTTTGCCTGTGATAATACGAGGAAGGCCAAAAATACCCCAAGGCGGGTCATCCGGATGTATTGCCATTTTGACATCGCATTCCTCACAAGTAGGCATAATAGCTTCAAGAAAATATTTAAGATTTGCCCACAAATCATCGGCAGTTACATTCTTATACTTTTCAAAAAGTTCTTTAATTTCACCCATTCTTTCAGTTTCCCAACCCGGCATAGCATATCCGTTTGAGTTATCATCAATCTCTTTAAACATATCTTCGGGTGATTTGCCCTCTACCTGCTTACCGTCATAGCTAAGGCAGGTTGAACCGTCAGGCAAAGGCATATAAAGGTCTGTTCTTGTCCAGTCAAAAACAGGCATAAAGTTATAGCAAATTACTTTAACCCCAACCTTTGCAAGATTTCTGATTGATGTTTTATAATTTTCAATAAGCTTGTCCCTTGTAGGTAAACCAAGCTTTATATCCTCGTGAACATTTACGCTTTCGATACATTCCATTGTAAGCCCGGCAGATGTGATTTCATCATACATTTTCTGCACATCTTCCATTTCCCAAGCTTCCCCGGCAGGAAGATAATGAAGAGCAGGAACAACGCCGACTACACCCGGAATTTGCTTGATTTGCTCAAGTGATACGGTATCGAGGTCCTTACCGAACCAGCGAAAAGTCATTTGCATATTTTTACCTCCTTTATTTAAAATCATATAGCACTTTGATTTTATCATAATATAATAGACGATTCAAGCGGATATTTATAATAATTATATTTTTTGAACGCTCAATTTTTATTTTACTTTAACAGTTTTTGTTTTAGACCAAGCACCGTATATTTTCTTTCCGGCAGATTTTTTATATGCACGAATTCTTACATAATACTTTTTCTTTGATTTAAGCTTGGAAATAGTTTTTGAAGTAGTGCTTTTCTTGCTTATTGTTACTGTTTTAGTTGATTTTTTAGCATATTTTTTTGATGTTGAATATTGGATTTGATAGCCTGTTACGGTTTTATCCTTTTTCCATTTAACAGTCATTTTCTTTTTCTTTGTGCTTTTAAGCGAAGAAAGTGTTTCCTTTTTCGGCTTAATGGTGAGTTTGATTATCGCAGTACCGGAGTAATTGCCTTTAAATTTAACTGTAAGAGTTAAATATCCCGGCTTGGTATTGTTTTTATAACTTACGGTGTAATTTGACGGAGAAACAACATTTCCCATTCTGTCATAAACCTTAACTGAAGTAGTTTTCTTTTTCTTATTATATGTGAAAGATTTAGTCTTGGCTTTTACGCTTGATACAGCAGGAAAGCTGGCGGTTTTTATGTATTCCGGACAATATGTGCAAATGCTTTCAACATAACCGTCATAATTTTGTGCGCTGTCGTATTGGTCATAATGAGCAGGATATGAATTATATAAGCTGAAATCGTGATTATGATTTCTTACACTTACTACATTTGAAAAAGACACAGATGCCGATTCAAGCACATAGTAATATGTTTTACCGGCTTCAAGTGTAGCGGCACAAATAAGATTTGGGTTATTATCATTAAGCACGGTGTTATATGTTTCACCGCTGAAATCTTCTATCGACGCCATAACATTACCGCCATAGCTTTGATTAAAGCAATAAAATTCAAATGAGCCGGTATATGACGGAGTAAATTCAACATATGCTTTATTTCCCAAGTCGCCCCAAACTGCAGCGCTTGAATTCAAATAGATTTCCTGCGCAGTCTTTTTAGTATTTGCAAATGCGTTTATTGAACCTACCGATAAGCAGCTGATTGCAAGAAGCAAGCTTAAAAATATCGAAAATGTTTTTTTCATTTCTATACCTCCGAAACATTGATATATTTATTTTAACATATAAAGATATAAAGTCAATAAGAAAACAGCCCTAAAATAAGGGCTGTTTTTAACTGTAAATATTAAATTATGCGCTTTCCTTTTCTGCTTTTTCTTTTTCACGGCGAGCCATAATTTCTTTAATCATCATTCTGTGGCCATCACCTGTAATATTATAAAAATGCATAGGAATAAGCATAAGCAGGTAACCCACAATAGGAAATACGGTGGTCATAAGGAAAAGACCTAAAAGAGTTGAATGATTTTGAACAGTGGAAACATCGGTTGTATGCTCAACATAACCTGTTCTTGCAAGTACCTGAAGGCAGATGAAAGATGAAAGTGTACCTTCAAGCTTACCTGTAAATGACATAATTGAAAGCATTGTACCCTCAACACGCTTGCCTGATTTCCATTCAACATAATCAACTGTTTCGGCTTCCATTTCCTTTTGCATAAGGTTTTTAAATTCAAGCGGGAATGTAACAAGCATTGAAAATGCAAGTACAATTACACCGGTTAAGGTTGAAACAGGCTGATTTGCAGGCTTGTTCATAATTCCGTTGTATGTTAAAAGGGCAAAAAGTCCGTTTAAAACTATACCTAAAACACAGCACACCTGATAGAATTTTTTACTATCGCTTTTAGCACCCAAGCGTTCAACAATAATAGGAACAAGCAAACCTGCCAAAACAGAACCCGGTGCTTTCATAATATCGAGAAGTCCGTTATATTTAGCATTGAAAAGTGAATCGTATGCAAAATAGAATGAGCATTGCTCGGATACCTTAATAATTACAAAAAAGATGTTACAAAGGAAAAGCATTAAAAGCGGCCTGTTTGTTAAAAGCAAGTGGATACATTCATTAAGTGACGGTGTTTCCTCGCTATGCTCCATTCTTTCATGGCAGTTTGCAAATGTAAAGCGGGTAAACACAATAATAAACACTGCCGAAAAAACAGCCGCAACCAAATATGCTTTATCAAGATTTGAATTAAAATACGGTAACCAAGCGGCAAAAGCAACCAAAGCTGCCGGAATAGCACCGATTATCATACGCCCGATAGACGCAATACCGTAAAGCTTCGTTCGTTCAGTACCGTTGGGGGTCATTGAAAACGCGAGCGCGCCCATAGGAACATCAAATGCGGTATATGTAACATCAAGGCCGACAAAAGCAAAAACAGTCAATGCCATCTTCATTCCATATGACAGGTTGTCATTACCGACGAAGAATAAAATCATAAACAGTGACACAAGATAAGGTGCAAATTTAATATAGCCCCTCATTTTGCCCCAGCGTGAACGGGTTTTATCAACAATAACACCCATTATCGGGTCGTTAATCGCATCAAAAATACCGCAATAAAGCCTGATATTACTTGCGTGCCTTGCTTTGATATGAAGCACATCGGTAATAAAGAAATTGACATATTTTGAAGCTGTCATACTTGTACTCATACCCTGAGCGCCACGGCCCATTGCATAAGACAAAGCTTCCTTCCAGGTAAGATATGTCGGCTCGCCTACATCTTTTTTAACAATTTTGCTGTTAAAAAAAGATTTAACCTTTCCCATAGGAGCACCTCGGTTCATAAATTAGTAACATAAAGAGTATATCACAAATTAAGAAAGTGTAAATAGACTTTACAAAAATTTAATAAATACTTGATGTGTTTATAATGCGACTGACTGCTTATCATCAATTCATATGCAAGGAAATTGTACTTTCAAGTTCGTAATCAAAAATGTGTTTTTCGGTTTAACGGCATTTATTCATCCCTTTTTGTACTGTCTGCACATCAGGGGCAGTTCACCTTTTCAATCAGTTTTATAGTTGAAATGAATGTCGCTTTATGTTAAAATACCGTTAGTTTATTTTGAAAGGGATATAATTATGTCACAATGGGATAAAGATTATTTGGGCTTATGCCGAAAAATACTTGAAGAGGGAACTGAAGTTGTTAACAGAACGGGAACTAACACAATCAAAGTACCGTCACATCATTTTCATTTTGATTTATCACAGGAATTCCCTATTCTTACCACAAAGCAATTATTTATCCGCCAGGCAGTGCTTGAAATGATGTGGATATATCAGGCGCAGTCAAACGATGTTCGCTGGTTACAGGAGCGCGATGTTAAAATTTGGAATGAATGGGAAATTGACGAAAAAGGATATTGGAACGCCACCCAAATGCTGCCGGATGAAAACGGAAATCTTGTTAAAACAGAAGTTCACAAATTCTTCGGCAAAGAGTGGGCGCACACAATCGGCACAGCTTACGGTTACATTGTAAATAAATTCCAAATGACTCAAAATCTTATTGACAAAATAAAAAATCACCCGGAAGACAGGCGAATGGTAATGACTTTATGGCAAAACGATTACCTTGATACAGCGGTACTTCCGAGCTGTGTATGGTCAAGCGAATGGGATGTTACCAACGGAAAGCTTAACTGCTGGGTACATCAGCGTTCTTGTGATGTTCCGCTTGGTTTACCATTTAATGTTACGCAATATGCAACACTTCTTTGTATGCTTGCACAGGTTTGCGGTTTAAAGCCGGGTACAATTGATTGGAGCATTAAGGATGCACACATCTATGTAAACCAGATTGACGGAATTAAAGAGCAGTTAAAGAGGTTTGACGAGCAGGGCGATTTGCCTGCACCGAAGCTTTGGCTTAATCCGGAAGTTGATGATTTCTTTAAATTTGATTCATCAAGAGACTGCAAAGATGTTAAACTTATTGATTATAAACATTTAGGCAAAATTTCATTCCCTATTTCACAGTAAGCAGGAGAAAATTATGGCAATTTGTATGATAGCCGCAGTAGGCAAAAATCTTGAACTCGGCAAAGGAAACGACCTGATTTGGCATTTTAAAGACGATATGGCATTCTTTAAAGAAACCACAATGGGCAGCAGTGTAATTATGGGCAGAAAAACATTTGAATCACTGCCGAAAGCTTTGCCAAGGCGAAAAAACATAGTTATCACCACAAGAAAAGATTATGAAGCCGAGGGTGCAACGGTGGTTAACTCTATTGAAAATGCATTAAAGGAAGTTGACAGCGACAATGCATTTATAATCGGCGGCGGTGACATTTACAAGCAGTTTTTGCCAATGGCAGACAAGCTGTATTTAACCGAAATTGAAGCTGAATGTGACGACGCGCAGGTATTTTTCCCTGCATTTAATAAAGATGAATACGATAAAGAACTTCTTGCAAGCTATTATGATAAAGGAATTCATTTTTCCCATATTTGCTATACTAAAAAATAACAATTAAAATGAAGACCCCGCCGAGGTATATATAATCCCCGGCGGGTTTTTTTATTTCCATTTGCAATTATTTATTAACGCACTTGAGCAAAATCATGTATATAACAGTCAAAACAGCGATTACTGCCACGCTTAATATTGCGCCATACGCAATCAGCATCCATAAAGGAACAGCGGTAAGTATATCATAATAAATTTTTGAAATCCACACTGCATAGCATACAAAGCAAATAATCGCTATACCTACAAGATAGGGATAACATTTTATAAAAGCTTTAATAAAAATCATAATTAATCACCACTTGCTTTTGCACCTGTTTTATCATATACTATTCCGTCTTTGGTATGTCTTGCAATATTATTTATACTTTTTTAGGAATTGTAACCTTTGTGCTATATCCATTAACTTTTTTTATACTGTCAGCTAACGCTCTGGGGTTACTTCCAGAAAGTTTACAACCTGTATTAACCGAATTCCAAACAGTTTTTGCGAAATAGCTGCAATTTTTCGTCAAACTCCAAGAATCATGAGCATTTATCGTATCTCTCAATGTTGCTACTTGACTACCTGTCAAACCTGTCGTCAGGCTATAACATGTGCCATTCATTCCGGTGTATCCTTCAATGTTATACCAAATTCCATTGTGATTTTTTCTATTTGAATAAGTACCGATTGTGATACTCTCGCCAACAGGCACTGTCATATGTCCGATTTTGAAAGTTGAAACGCCTATATTTTCAACTATTAAAAACGAATGTCCTAAAATACCGGAACTAGCCTTCGAGCTATTTGATGCATTTGGACAAGACACAATTTTTAATGTCGCACAAAATGAAATTGTTGGTTGCACTTTTTCGCTAGCATATGCATATGTACTAAAAGAACAAACAAAAATAACTGATAATATAACAACAAATATTCTTTTTATGATTTTTTTCATAACTTTCTCCTTATCAATACTGATAAACTATTTCTTTTTCCGAGCCAGCAGTAAATGTAGCTTTTATTCTATATTTGCAAAGCCGATTAATGTTTCTTGTTTCCAGCAAGTCGAGCTTCAAGCCATTTCCGCTTTTCGTCCAAGTTTCAACAGTTTCATATCCGTCTGACTTTTTCTTTTGCAACTCCAATTTTATTTTCAAGGTCGTCGATTTTTTAGCAAATAAACTTGCTTTGCAAGTTGCCTTTATCCCCGATATAGTTAAATTAACATCTCTGCTGTTTATTTCAGCATAACATATACTGATACTGTCATTTATGTCGGCATTTGCAACTATACAGCTTGAAAACATTAACAAAACAGAAAATACAATTGCAAAAATCTGTTTTATCCTTGTACTTTGTGTAGGCATATCTGCACCTCCTTTCCGATTTCAGCTTTCATTATACACAATCCCTAAAAAAGGCCACTTTGTGACAAAAAAATTTAAAAAATCGAGAATTCGGCATTTTGCCTAATTCATTATTCTGCGTTTTGTGCAATTTTAACAAGTTCTTCCTTGCTTATATTACCATGAATATCATAAATATAATTACCATCATTATATATTATTGTTCCAACATTATTATCAGTAATATAATAAATCGCCTTTGCTCCTTTTATTGTAATATTTTCGCTTCTGCTTGTTTCGGTATCAAAAGCTATTTCAGTATCTAAGCTCATCTTATCTACATAAACATATTTATTTAAATTTGTATAACCATACGAGTAGTTTTTATAACTATAAGTTTTTTTAAAGCCTTTTGGAATATAATTCACTTTTAAATCAGTAAGTGCAAGAACATTTTTAGTATCACCAACTCTATATTCACTATGGTTTGAGAAATTATTTAAAGTAAATTGCCTAAAGGCAGGGGAAGCAATGGCAGTAGTTGCAAGCACAAGCAAAACAGCGGCAATAATGATAAACCTAATTGTTTTCTTTGAAAGCTTTTTAACCTTAACGCTCTGCTTGGGATATATAATTTCATTTATGGCATCAATATGCTTTTTGCTAAAATTATGCACTTCAATCTCGGAGGGCAAAGAATCAGCCCATTTTTCAGCCGACATTTTGCAAGCTTCTTCAAAATTAGTCATTTGTTTCCTCCTCAAAATATTTTTTTAATTTTGCTTTGGCTCTTTCAATTTTTTTGCGCACCGATATATCCGTAACATTATAAATTTCCGCAATTTCGGTGCTCTTATATCCGTAAACATATTTGAGATAGACATAAATTTTTTCTTCCTCGCTAAGAACATTTTCAATTGCGCAAGAAAGCTCAAAAGTTTCGATATTATCAAAATATGATAAATTTTGAGTCATATTGTTATCATCAATATCAATGTGATTAAATTCCGTTGATTTATTATAAATATCAATCGAAAATCCCGTGACAATTGTTGCAAGATAACCCTTGGTTTTACTTGAATTGACATCACCGATTTTTTCAAAATGCTTTGCAACATAGAAAAATGTTTCCTGAACGCACTCCTCGGCATCCTGACTGCTTTTCGTTTTTCCATACGAAATCCAATAAAGCAAATTTTTATATTTATCATACAGATTTGCGAATTTGTCTTTTTCACTTTGAGTATCAAGCAGATTTAAAAAAAGTCCTATCATTATACAATATCCCTAAATAAATCGATTTTGTGACAAAGATTTCTGATTTTATTAAAAAATATTTTATACCATTTGTCAAGAGGTAAAAAAAACAGGGCAAATTGCCCTGTTAGAGTTTTGTAAATCATTCTTCGTTTTCAAATTCCAATCCAAGAATTTGCTCCGCCTTATCGGCAGAAAGAGTTTCCACGGTTTTAAGATTTTTTTGGATAATTCTGTTTCGGTTTTCTGCGTCTTCCAAAGTTTTGCCGGCTTCTTCCACCTTTTTGCGTGCCTTTGCCAGCACAACACCGAATTTTTCATATTGTGTTTTTGCCGCACCGAGAACTTTCCACACTTCATTTGCCTTTTTGTTAATAGCAACGGTTTTGAAACCCATTGCAAGTGAATTAAGAAGTGCGGTAACTGTTGACGGGCCTGCAATCATAATTCCCTGCGCCTGCAAGCTTTCGGCAATTCCTGTTTTAGAAGATATAATTTCAGCATACAAGCCCTCTGTTGCAAGGTACATAATTGCAAAAGGTGTGGTATACGGCGGGCAAACATATTGCTTGATAAGCTTTGCTTCATCCTTAACCCTTGTTTCAAGTGCTTTTTTAGCATTTGCAAGTGCTTCAATATCGCCCTCATCGCTTGCGGCGGTAAGACGGGCATAATCTTCCATAGGAAATTTTGAATCTATCGGAAGATATGTAATTTCATCGGTATCACCGTTTGGTATTTTAACCGCAAATTCAACTCTGCCGTTATAGCTCGGGTTTGTTTGCACATTTGTTTCGTACATATTTGCAATAGTTTGGTCAAGTATATTTTGAAGCTGAACTTCCGCCCAAGTACCGCGTGCCTTAACATTGGTTAAAACTCGGTTGAGCGAACCGACACTGTCTGTAACATTTGAGCTTAACTCTTTCATTTCACCAAGGCTTTTATATACATTTGTAAGTTGCTTTGACACTGTTTCAAAAGAAGAATTAAGCCTTTGAGTTAAAGTTTCATCAAGCTTTTCATCAACGGTTTTTCGCATTTGTTCAAGCTTTTTTTCATTACTTGATTGCATACGCTCAAGCGACTCGGCTGTTATTTGCATTTGCTTTTGCGAATTTACATTCAGCGTTTCAATAAGTTTAATTTGCTGCTCGTAATTTTTATCGGTAAGCGCACCCATTTGGCTGCTCAATTTTGATATTTTATCATCGGTAGCTTTTGATGAAAGTTCAATTTGCTGCTTAATAAGTTCGCCTGACGATGTACCTTTTTTAGAATAAATCATAATAAGCATAATCAGGCAAATAACAAGAAGCGCGATTATTATAAATGATAACACAGTATTCATATTTATCCCTCCGAGCGTATTATATCATATATACATATTATATTGGAGCATTGGTTCATTTTTTTGGACTGTCAATATTTCTTAATTTCAAGTACAAGCCTGCCCTTTTTAGTTTCCTTTATCTCTTTTACAAATACAAATCTGCCAAATCCCCTGACGGATACAACATCACCGCCGTTAAGCAAACTTGATACAGAAGACGCCATACGGGAATTTACAAACACTCTCTCATTTTTAACAAGCTTTGAAGTTTCATTTCTTGACAGATTATAAACTGCGCTTATCACCACATCAATTCTTTTTGATGCCGCAAATACTTCGCTTGATTCAATCTCTTTATTCAAATTTTCAGGAAGTGCGCTTATTTGCGTTTTTACACTTGTGTGGCGAACACGGTTTAAATTTTCGCAAATATAATTTGCAATATGTTCAAGGCAAAGGATATATCCGCAGTTATCATCAACAATTATATCACCCACAAGTTCCCTTTTTATTCCCAAATTCATCAGCGCACCGAGAAAGTCACGGTGTGTCAGTTCATCGGCAAATTTTTGAATAAGCGGTTTTGCACAAACGCACACAATCGGGAATTTTTCATCGTTCAAATCCTCGCCAAAGCCTGCAACCACACGCTCCGCCATAGAATATCCCCCAAAAAGCACGCACGGAATAAAAGTCGATTTAAGTACGCTTTGCTCCTCCATATTCAAAAAATCGGAAAAGGTATTATATCCCCTTTCGTAAGCGCGTTCATTTAATTCTTCAAATCTTTTTTCAATCATATAAACACCTGATAAATATTGATACATTTATTTTATAATTTCCACCGCACTTTTGCAATAAAATTATCACAAATATATACAAAGTCCGCTTTGCTTTTGTACGCAGAGTTTTAACAGCCGGCATAAAATATATAAATTTTACTGTTTTTGTACCTATCGGATAAAAACTTTAATTATTTGTTAACATTAGCACTCTACCCTTGACAGTGCTAATTGGCGGTGATATAGTATAGACAGAACAAAAGGAAAGGAAGTCAAGGAGAAGCAAGAGAGGCGAAAGCCTCGGGTAACTCCGCTTTGTTTCCCATCCCGAGTTCATAAAAAACAGGTTTCAATATGGTGTTTTTTATGAAAGGAGCGATGACTTATGTTGATGCCTAGTGTATTTGGTAAAGATTTGTTCGATGATTTCTTTGATTTTCCGTTTTATGATGACGGAGATATGGAGAAAATGCAAAAGAAACTGTATGGCCACAGAGGTAAAAACCTTATGAAGACCGATGTACAGGAAAGCGACGACAGCTATTTAATGGAAATGGATTTGCCGGGCTTCTCAAAAGATGATGTAAAAGTTTCGCTTAAAGACGGTTACCTCACCATAAGAGCCGAAAAAGGTCTTGATGAGGAACAAAAAGATGAGAAATCATCTAAATACATCCGCAGAGAGCGTTATGCCGGCACTTGTGAGAGAAGCTTTTATGTAGGCGACATAAACGAGGCTGACATTAAAGGTGAATTTAAGCACGGTATTCTTAAATTGACTATTCCAAAAGAACAGCCAAAGAAAGAAATTGATACAACAAAATATATCGAAATCGAATAAAATAAAACAGAACGGGTTGGAGTAAAACTCCAACCCGTTTTTGTTTTACAGAATCTTGAGTGCTTGCCACTGCGAATGGCTGCAAAAAGAGGACCGCCGAAGCGGTCCTCTAATTTTTTATTTCCTAAACGATGTAATTTGATTACATTTCTGCGATTGCAGCTTGAGCAGCAGCAAGTCTTGCGATAGGAACTCTAAATGGTGAGCATGATACATAATCAAGACCAATCTTATGGCAGAATTCTACTGAAGATGGGTCACCGCCGTGTTCACCGCAGATACCGCAGTGAAGTTCAGGGCGAGTAGCCTTACCGTTCTTAACTGCCATTTCCATAAGTTGGCCAACACCTGTTTGGTCAAGCTTAGCGAATGGGTCGCTTTCAAAAATCTTTGCATCATAGTATGCATTAAGGAACTTACCTGCATCATCACGGCTGAAGCCATAAGTCATCTGAGTAAGGTCATTTGTACCGAAGCAGAAGAATTCAGCTTCCTTAGCAATATCACCTGCTGTAAGAGCAGCACGAGGAATCTCAATCATAGTACCAACTTCATACTTCATATCACTGCCGGCAGCAGCAATTTCAGCATCAGCAGTTGCAACAACAATGTCCTTAACATACTTAAGTTCTTTAGCGTCACATGAAAGAGGAATCATAATTTCAGGAGCAACATTCCAATCAGGATGAGCCTTCTGAACATTGATAGCAGCACGAATAACTGCCTTTGTCTGCATCTTTGCAATTTCAGGATATGTAACTGCAAGACGAAGACCACGGTGGCCCATCATTGGGTTGAATTCGTGAAGAGAAGCGATGATAGCCTTAATCTGCTCAACGCTCTTGCCCTGTGCATCAGCAAGCTTCTTAATATCTTCTTCTTCAGTAGGAACGAATTCGTGAAGAGGTGGGTCAAGGAAACGGATTGTTACCGGGCAGCCTTCAAGTGCTTCATAAAGCTTTTCAAAGTCGCCCTGCTGATAAGGAAGAATCTTTTCAAGAGCAGCTTCTCTTTCTTCAGCTGTATCTGAACAAATCATTTCTCTGAATGCAGCGATTCTGTCTTCTTCAAAGAACATATGCTCTGTACGGCTAATTAAGTTTAAAGCATTTTTGTAAACTTGGTGACCTTGATAAACAATAAAACTACCAGCAATAAGTGCAACAATTAGTATAAAAAGCAAAGTCCTTTTAATAAATTTAATCATAAATAAAAACTCCTATATTTAAATTACAATTATATTATAAACCTAATATCAGTAAAAAGCTATTAAAATTTTCTTAAATTTATATGAAGATTTATTGACAATTTAGTATAATTATCGATATAATTTTAATGGTGATTAATTTGGAAGGAACAAAAGAAGAACAAAACATGAAAGTATATCCCATTTATAAAATGTTATCATGGGATTTGCTATTTTATTATTCAATAAACTTTATATTTCTAACCCAAATAAAAGGGTTTAGTGCTTCTGCTGTTTTACTTTCAGAAGCATTTTACCCTATATTCAAAGTGGCAACACAATTACCCCTAACAGTATTAGTAGAAAAAATAGGAAAAAGGAACGGTTTGATTTTGGCTAATAGTATAAATGTACTATCAGTTTTAAGCTATATTATTGCAAGTAATTTAGCATTTGTATTTATAGGCCAATTTTTTTCAGCAGTGGCATTTAATATAAAAGGCATTGTAGAAACTAATCTTTTATATGACAGTTTACCAAAGGACGGAAAAAGAGGACAAAGATTTTCAAAGATAGATGGAAAAGGTTTAGCTTGGTATTATTATGCAGATGCAATAACGTCTATTGCTTCAGGTTTTTTATATGTAATAAATGGATATTTACCACTAATATTATGTTTGATTTGTTGTCTGATTTCAACAATGTTAGCATTTAAATTTAATGATGTAAGAAAATCAGAACAAGAATTAGTGAATATAAAACAATATCTAAAAGAACTAAAACGTTCTTTGAAATATATGTTACAGTCAAGCAGATTAAAGTATCTATTTGCGTTTGGTGCAACCTTTGCTGCTTTATTAGGAGTATTAATAAGCTTAAGAAGTGGAACTTTTGAGCAAATAGGAGTGCCAGAACAATACTTTGGAGTTGTGTTTGCCGCACTTGGAATAATGTCAGGAATTACAGCAAAAAATCAACATAGAATTCATAACAGATTTACAAATAAAACCTTGGCAGTAATATCTATACCGACAACAATTTCATGTATTTTAGTAGGATTTTGTGTGTTAGGTAACTTCAATTTAAAAGCAACACTAGTAATACTTATAGCACTATTCTTAATACAATTTATAGCTAAAGGAGCTTTTTACACTCTAATAAAAAGATATTTAAATAACTTTACTAATTCAGCTATGAGAAATAAAATTATATCAGCATACAATTTAGTAGAGAGTATAGCAAGAGCAGGAGTTGCACTAATAGCATCATGGCTATTAAAAATAACCACAGCTTCTAATGCAATGTTAGTAATAGGATGTATACTTACAATAGTTATAGTTTTGTTATTAGATAGAATGAGAAATAAAGTTGGACTGAGACCAGAAGAATATTCTAAAAAAGAAATAGAATTTTTAGATGTGCACTAAAATTTATTGACAAAAATTAAAAGTTAATAGATAATAACAGGTGAAAGATACCAAGGAGGAAGATATGTATATATTTAATAGAATTACAGTAAATCCACAATTACCAAAAAGGATAGAAAAATTATCAGAGATTGGTTACAATCTTTGGTGGTCATGGAATACAGAGTTTTTAAAATTATTTAAAGAAATGGATATAGATTTATGGGAGAGTGTAAATAAAAATCCTATAAAATTCTTGAAATTAGTAACTCAAGAAAAATTAGAGAAAGCTGCACAAAATCCAGAATTTCTAAAAAAATATGACAAAGTTGTAGAAAACTTTGAAGATTATATGAAAAGCAAGAGCAATTGGTTTGATAAAAAATATCCAGATAATAAAAATGACTTAATTGCATATTTTTCAGCAGAATATGGACTAGATCAAACATTACCAATTTACTCAGGTGGACTTGGAGTACTTTCAGGAGATCATCTAAAATCAGCCAGTGATTTAGGCATACCATTGGTTGCAATAGGTCTATTATATAAAAATGGATATTTTAATCAAAAAATAAACGGAAGTGGAGCTCAAGAAACTGAATATAAAGATATAGATATAGAGAATTTGCCATTGGAAAGTGTAAAAGATTCAGAAGGCAAAGATATATTAGTGGCTCTTCACTTTCCAAAGAAAAAGATATATTTAAAAGCTTGGAAAGTAAATGTTGGAAGAATTGAACTATATTTACTTGATTCTGACATTGATGCAAATATTCCAGAATATAGAGAAATTACCAAAACTTTATATGGTGGAGACCGAGAAATGAGAATTCAACAAGAAATTATACTTGGTCAAGCTGGTGTAGCAATGCTAAAAGCATTAGGATATAAGCCAACCATATATCACATGAATGAAGGTCATTCTTCTTTCTTAATATTAGAACTAATATATAACTTAATGAAAGAAAAACAAATATCTTTCCCAATAGCAAGAGATATCATATCTGCAAAAACAGTATTTACAACACATACACCAGTTCCAGCAGGAAATGATATATTCCCACTATCTTTAGTTGAAACTTATTTTAAAGATTATTGGAATAGATTTTCTATTACCAAAGAAGAATTTTTCAGATTAGGAATGAAGCCAAATGCAGACTTATCTAATACTGGATTTAACATGGGAATTCTTGCTTTAAAATTCTCTGGAAAGAAGAATGGAGTAAGTAAATTACATGGTGCGGTTTCGAGAGAATTATTTGGAGAGGTATGGCCAAACATAGCCCCAAATGAAGCTCCAATAGATTATGTAACAAATGGAATTCACACTTGCACATGGCTAGCACCAAATTTAAAGAGATTATTTAATGAATATTTAAAACCATATTGGCAAGATGATATTAAGAATGATGCAACCTGGCAGAAGATTGCAGATATTCCCGACCAGGAATTATGGAATGCTCATATGGAAAGAAAAGTTAAGCTTTTAAAATTGGTAAAGGAAAATATAACAAATAGATTAAAAAGAGAAGGATATCGTTATAGTGATATAAATGATATCACATCAAAATTAGATCCAAATGCTTTAACAATCGGATTCTCTAGAAGATTTGCTACATATAAGAGAGCTACTTTAATATTTAAAGATTTAGAGCGAATAACACAAATATTAAATGATGAGCAAAGACCAGTACAATTAATCTTTGCGGGAAAAGCACATCCATCGCGGCAACCGTCTTTCCGTCCGGGTTCTGTTTCATATAAAAAGCCTTGATCTCTTTCGGGTAATCCGTTAAAATTACCGGACGTTTGAAGTGATCCTCCACCAAGAAACGTTCATGCTCAGAAGCCAAGTCTACACCCCAATAAACAGGGAACTCAAATTTATGTCCTTTAGCGACAGCCTCTTCCAATATCTTGATACCTTCCGTATAAGGCAGGCGCACGAAGCTTTCTTTCAAGACACCTTGCAGACGTTCAATCAAGCCCTTATCAAACATGTCATTGAGGAACTTCACATCGTCGGCACAGTTGTCCAAAGCCCACTGTACACAATATTTGATGAAATCTTCCGCCAGGTCCATATTGTCCGTAATATCATTGAACGCCACTTCCGGCTCAATCATCCAGAACTCTGCCAAGTGGCGGGGAGTATTGGAATTCTCGGCACGGAACGTAGGACCGAATGTATAGATGGCTCCCAATGCAGTAGCGGCAAGTTCGCCTTCCAACTGTCCGGAAACAGTCAGGCTGGCCTGCTTTCCGAAGAAGTCATCATCGTAAATAATGGAACCGTTCTCATCTTTCTTCAAGTCGTAAAGGTTCTTCGTAGTCACCTGGAACATCTGGCCTGCGCCTTCGCAGTCGGAAGCCGTGATAATCGGAGTATGAAAATAGAAGAATCCTCTGTCATGGAAGAACTTGTGGATGGCAATCGCCATATTATGACGAATACGGAACACAGCCCCGAACGTATTGGTACGGGGACGCAGATGGGCTATCTCACGGAGGAACTCCATGGGATGACCTTTCTTCTGCAACGGATACGTGTTATCGCAAGTTCCCAGCACTTCGATTTCGCGGGCCTGCACTTCGGCCTTCTGACCGGAACCGACAGATTCCGTCAGCACACCGTTTACGCTCAAACAAGCACCGGTAGTAATCTCTTTCAGCATCTCCTCATCGAAGTTACCCAAGTCTACTACAATCTGCACATTATTTATTGTAGAACCGTCATTCAGCGCGATAAAGTTTACTTGCTTACTACCTCTGCGGGTACGAACCCAGCCCTTCACGTTGACCATAGCGCCAAAATCTTCACGCTTCAGCAGGTCAACAATCTTTGTTCTACTAATCTTTTCCATAAAACAGTTATTATACCTTATTATATATTACTCAAAAGAACCCATGCGCAGGAAGTTCACCTCTTGTTCCGTGAGGTAACGCCATTCGCCGCGGCGCAGGCCTTTCTTGGTTAAACCGGCAAAATACACACGGTCCAGTTTCATCACCTTGTATCCCAGCGATTCGAAGATACGACGCACGATACGATTCTTGCCGGAGTGGATTTCAATACCGACATCATCTTTCTTGAAGTCATCCGTATAGCTGATGGCATCTGCATGGATTTCCCCGTCATCCAGTTGAATACCGGCTGCAATCTGCTCCATATCGGCTTTTGTCAGGTTCTTGTCCAAATGCACATGATATATCTTCTTCTTCAGATACTTGGGATGCGTCAGCTTGGAAGCCAGGTCACCATCATTTGTCAGCAGCAACACACCTGTAGTATTACGGTCCAGACGACCTACCGGATAAATACGTTCGTTGCAAGCGCCTTTCACCAAATCCATTACTGTACGGCGTTCCTGCGGATCATCCGATGTAGTAACGGTATCTTTCGGTTTATTCAGCAATACGTATACTTTGCGTTCGATGCTTACCGGTTCGTCGTGGAACTTAACCACATCCGAGCGTTTGATCTTTGTACCCAATTCAGTTACTACTTCACCGTTTACAGAAACCACACCTGCTGTGATAAACTCATCAGCCTCACGACGGGAGCAAACACCTGCGTTAGCCAGGAACTTATTCAGACGAATCGGTTCGTTCGGGTCCACAAACTGTTCCTTGTACTCAATCTGTTTCTTCACGCTGTACTTAGCATTCGGATCATAATCAGCGGTACGCGGACGAGGACGGTATCCTCCTTGACGGTCGTTGTTGAATCTCGGACGGTAACCTCCGCCATTGTTGCTGCGATAGCCGCCACCTTCACCGTTGTTGAAACGGGGACGATAGGGACGGTCACCACCTTCACGATTGTAAGGACGCTGTGGACGGTCGCCACCTTCACCGTTATTGAAACGAGGACGGTAAGGACGGTCACCACCTTCACGGTTGTAAGAAGGACGTTGAGGACGGTCATAAGAACCACCTTCGCGGTTGTAAGGACGTTGCGGACGGTCGCCATAAGAGCGATCACCATACGAACGCTGTGGGCGTTCGCCCCCTTCATTGTTGGCATTAAATCTCGGGCGATACGGACGATCCCCGCCTTCACGGTTGTAAGAAGGGCGATACGGACGTTCTCCACCTTCTCTGTTGTAAGACCTGTTACCATCACGGCCGGCGCCTGTGTTCTCTTCATTAGAGCTGTCACGCCATTCTTCGTTTTCTGTACTCATTACTTTATTCGAATAAAAATTAAACATTGGCCTCACGGCCGGTATTTAGAGATTTCTCAGAGTCCCGTATAAGTATGCGGGGTAATTACTCTTAATTCTTTCTTTATATCTTCGCTAACATCCAAACCTTCGATAAACTCTTTGATAGAATTTTCCGTAATCGCCTGATTTGTCCGCGTCAAAGCTTTCAACGCTTCATACGGATGCGGATAAGCCTCCCGGCGCAAAACAGTCTGAATCGCTTCGGCAACTACACTCCAACAGTTATCCAAGTCACGATAGATAGCCGGCTCGTTCAGCAACAGTTTGCGCAATCCCTTCAAAGAACTCTGGATGGCAATCACGATGTGGCCGAAAGGCACACCCACATTACGCAGCACCGTTGAATCTGTCAAGTCACGCTGCAAACGGGAAACCGGCAGTTTTACCGCCAAGTGCTCAAGAATAGCATTCGCCATGCCCAGGTTTCCTTCCGCATTTTCAAAGTCAATCGGGTTCACCTTGTGCGGCATCGCGCTGGAGCCCACCTCACCGGCTTTAATCTTCTGCTTGAAATATTCCATAGAGATATATTGCCAGAAGTCACGGTTCATATCAATCATCACCGTATTGATGCGCTTCATGGCATCAAAGATGGCAGACAGATTATCGTAATTGGATATCTGGGTAGTATACTCCTCGCGTTCCAAGCCAAGCTTTTCGGAAACGAACTTATTGCCGAATGCCTTCCAGTCATATTCCGGATAAGCCACATGATGGGCATTGTAATTACCCGTAGCGCCACCGAACTTTGCTGTCACCGGACAAGCCTTCAGCGTTGCCAACTGGCGTTCCAGACGGTAGACAAACACCATTACCTCCTTGCCCAAACGGGTAGGCGAAGCCGGTTGTCCGTGTGTCTTGGCAAGCATGGGGATAGCGGCCCACTCTTCCGCATAAGCACGGAGCTGCGCTATCAGTTCCTCTATTTGAGGATAGTACACCTGCTCCAACGCCTCCTTTACAGACAAAGGAACAGACGTATTGTTGATATCTTGTGAAGTCAGGCCAAAATGGATGAACTCCTTATAGTCGTCCATACCACCCAACTTGTCAAACTCTTCTTTTAAGAAATACTCCACAGCCTTCACATCATGGTTCGTCACGCTCTCAATATCCTTGATGCGTTGCGCGTCGGCTTCGGAGAAGTTACGGTAAATGTTTCTCAAGGTTTCGAAAACGCCCTTATCCACCCCTTTCAGTTGCGGCAAAGGCAGCTCACACAGCGTGATAAAGTATTCTATTTCAACTTGTACACGGTATTTAATCAGTGCAAATTCTGAAAAATAGGCAGCCAAAACATCCGTTTTGCCTCTGTATCGACCGTCAATCGGAGAGATTGCGGTAAGTAAATCAAGTTCCATACGTCGTATTTATGATGATAATTATCGGACTGCAAAATTACTGCTTTTTTCTGAGTAACAAGACATAAAGGATAAAGATTTTAAGAAAAGGAAGTTAACGGATAAAAAAATGGCCTTACAATCACTTGCAAGACCACCTTCGAATGAAAATTTCCAGTGGGCGTTGACGGATTCGAACCGCCGACCCTCTGCTTGTAAGGCAGATGCTCT
>OLSQ01000947.1_pt1 | contig 25891 bp, 20 predicted proteins | sample 1672561 | NCBI WGS metagenome assembly OLSQ01 (sample SAMEA3136699, study PRJEB25190) | human gut metagenome | biome: human gut; feature: human-associated habitat; material: faeces | place: Austria | collected 2013
GCTCATCCATGGGCGCAACCAGTGGAAACTGCGGTCAAACTCATCTGCTTCAATGACAACATAGTCGCTCTTGTCGGAGAGGATATAGTTGGTGCCATAGTTCTTTGAGATACCTCCCAGGAAGGCATTACAGTCAATATGGCTTTGGTGCATGATGTGAGCACACATGGTAGATGTTGATGTCTTTCCGTGTGTACCCGCTACGCACAGTCCCTTATGTGTACGGGTTAATGTACCCAGAACCTGAGCTCGCTTCTCGATGGTGAAGCCATTCTCATGGAAGAAAACCAGTTCCTTGTGTTCAGCAGGAATTGCCGGTGTGTAGACTACCAATGTTGTCTTGGCGTCCTTGCAGGCTTCTGGTATGAGGTCAACATTCTCCTCATAGTGGATAAGCATTCCCTCTTTCTCCAACTCATGAGTTAGATTGGATGGAGTCTTGTCATATCCGGCTACAACCAACTTCTTGCTGAGGAAGTATCTGGCGATGGCGCTCATTCCGATGCCGCCCGCTCCTACAAAATAAACTGCTTTAATATCTTTTATTTCCATTACTTTGTTGCTAATTTGATTACTTCGTCGGCGATGACGTCGGCAGAGTTCTTTAATCCTAATTTCTTGATATTCTCACAGAGCGAAGCAAGCTTAGCCTCGTCTTTTACCGTGTCAACTGCTTTCTTGAGCAATACCTCTGGTGCATCGGCATCCTTTACGTAGATGGCAGCATCTTTGTTGACTAATGCCATGGCGTTCTTGGTCTGGTGGTCTTCTGCCACATTAGGGCTTGGTACCAGGATAACCGGTTTGCCGATGAGGCAGAACTCGCTGATACTGCTGGCACCTGCGCGGCTGATAACCAGGTCGGCTGCCTTGTAAGCTGCACCCATGTCGCTGATGAAATCAGTAACCTTGAGCATTGGCAGCTCCTGACCTTTCAGTTGCTCCATGATGGCAGCATTATAGTATTTACCTGTTTGCCAGATAAACTGTACGCCGCTTTCTTTCACCAGGTCGAGGTGCTGGAGCACACTCTCGTTGATGGTTCTTGCGCCAAGGCTGCCACCTACGAGCAAGATGGTCTTCTTTTCAGGGTCGAGACCGAATTGCTTGCGTGCTTCTTCCTGGGTGATGGTAGTTTCCAATACATTCTGGCGAACAGGATTACCGGTCATGATAATCTTGTCTGCAGGGAAGAAACGCTCCATTCCTTCGTAAGCCACACAGATTTTTTCAGCCTTCTTGGCCAGAAGTTTATTGGTTACACCAGCGTATGAATTCTGCTCCTGGATGAGGCAAGGTATTCCTTTGCTGGCACAAACATTGAGAGTCGGACCGCTAGCATAGCCACCTACGCCCACAGCTGCCATAGGCTTGAAGTTTTTGATGATGCTCTTTGCCATGTGCTGGCTCTTCCATATCTTGAAGAGTACGGCGATGTTCTTGAGCAGATGCTTTCTGTCGAAGCCGCAGATAGGCAAGCCCTTGATCTCATAACCCGCTGCAGGTACCCGCTGCATTTCCATTCTGCCGAGTGCACCTACAAACAAAATCTTAGCATCAGGGCGCTTCGCCTTGATGGCATTTGCAATGGATACGGCAGGGAAGATGTGACCACCTGTGCCGCCTCCGCTTATGATAATTCTTAATTCATTATTCATATCCGTTCATGTTTATAACGCAAAGGTATAAAAAAATATCGATTTAACGGCATTTTCTGCCATTTTTTCACCTTAATTTATAAAACTCTTGTCAGGCAGCCACCATTTTGCTGTCGTCGAGCTCATTTTGAGGTATCTCTTTCTTCTTGGCTGTTCTACTGATACTCAGGATGATGCCCAGGTACAGACAGTTGATGATGGTAGATGTACCACCTCTACTGATGAGTGGTAGTGGCTGTCCTGTAACAGGAGCCAAACCTACTGCTACTGCCATGTTGAAGAGTGCCTGGGTAACCAGCATGATGGCGAGTCCCATGCAGAGGAATGCTGGAAAATTGTTCTCGCACCGGTTGGCTATTCTGCCAGCTCTGAACAGGAGGATGATATAGAGGAATGCAACCAGTGCGGCTCCCCATATACCCATCTCTTCGATGATGATGGCATAGATGAAGTCTGAGAACGCCTGTGAGAGGAAGTCTCTTTCTACTGAGTTTCCAGGCCCTTTGCCTACGATGTTGGAAGAGGCGATGGCGATGTTGGCATGTGCCACTTGGGCATCTTTGTCAAGATCGACATCCTGTGGGGCTACAGGCTTTGAGTTCATAAACTTGTCAATACGGGCTTTCCAGGTGTCGGCTCTATGGAACATCTTTTCTGCCATGTTAGGCTTGTTCTGTTCCTGCTCAACCTTCTCGGTCAGCGTATTTTCCGGTTTATTGCCCTCTTCGCCCTTGTCCTGTCCTACTATCATGATACCAGCAAAGGCTGTGACGATGACAATCATGCACAGTCCCACCAGCTTGCCAATCTGGTTCATCGGCACTCGTCCGATGAGCATCATGGCTAAGATTGTGATACTGAGGAGCATGGCTGTGGATAAGTTTTCCAGTCCGATGAGAATTACAAATGGAGCAGTTGCTACAAGTATGAACTTGAATGCCTTCCTGTTGGCTCCCTGAGTTGTTTGCATAGCACTAAGAATCTGAGCAACAGCCAGTACTACCGCTCCCTTCGCTATCTCAGAAGGCTGGAACTGTATGCCCATCAGAGAGAACCATCGGGAGGCTCCGTTGGTAGATTGACCGGTAGCCAAGACCAGAACGAGCAACAGTAATGAGATGCCCATCACGACGGGGGTAACAATCTTGAAGTACTTGCATTTCACCTTGAGCATGCAAATCATGGTGAACAGACCGCCTCCCAAGAGCAAGATGTGGCGGATGACAGGTGCCATGTAGTTTCCTGTCTTGTACGACAAGGAGCTGGAGGCAGAATATACCTCCACGATGCTTATCATACAGAGAAAGAAGAAGACCATCCAGATCACCTTGTCTCCCTTGAAAATATTACCAATGCTCTTGTTATTCATTTCTTTATAGTTCTATCTGTTCTATTTGTTGAAAACTGTTATTCTCCGATAGCTCTTGCCAGCGCCTTAAACTGTTCGCCTCTATCTTCCATGTTCTTGAAGAGGTCGAAACTTGCGCAGCATGGGCTGAGGAGTACGGTATCGCCCGGCTTTGCCAATTCCTGGCAGGCTGCCACGCAATCCTTCATGCTGTGAGTGTCGCGTACAGGGATGCCGAGTGCGTCAAAGTTGTCGTGCAACTTCTGGTTGTCGGCTCCGAGATATACGATACCAGCACATTTCTCCTTTACCAGGTCCTTGATCTGGTTATAGTCATTTCCCTTATCCTTACCGCCGATGATGAGGATGGTAGGGGTGGTCATACTCTCCAGCGCATACCAGCAGGCATCTACGTTGGTAGCCTTTGAATCGTTCACATAGTAAACGCCCTGGAACTTGCCCACTTTCTCCAGACGGTGCTCTACACCAGGGAAGTCGCTTAAGCCTTTGTGCAGGGTCTCGTGGTCGATGCCTACGATGTTGCATGCCAGACCTGCAGCCAGACTGTTATAGATGTTGTGCTTGCCGCGTAGACTCATGTCTGCCTGTGGCATTTCGAAGTCTGAAGGGAAGTTGAGTTTGTATTTGCCGTCTTCGATAAAGCCAACGCAACCCTCCTCCTTGAACTCAGAGAATGGGCAGAGATGTGACTTGAGGTTGTACTTAGCCAGCTCCTTTGTAACGATAGGATCATCGTTCCAGAAGATGAAGCTGTCTTCTTCTGTCTGGTTCTGGGTGATGCGCATCTTGGCATCGGTATAGTTCTGCATCTTAAACTCATAGCGGTCCAGATGGTCTGGAGTGATGTTGAGCAGGATGGCCACATTGGCACGGAACTCATACATATTGTCGAGTTGGAAACTGCTCAGCTCGATGACGTAGTACTTATGAGGAGTTTCAGCCACCTGAAGGGCCAGACTCTTTCCGATGTTGCCTGCCAGACCTACATTATAGCCAGCCGACTTGATGATGTGGTAAATCAGCGAGGTTGTGGTTGTCTTACCGTTACTTCCCGTGATACAGATCATCTTGGCGTCAGTATATCTGCCCGCAAATTCTATTTCGCTGATGATAGGTGTACCCTTAGCCATCAGTTTCTGTATCATAGGTGCTTCCTTAGGAATACCCGGACTCTTGATGACTTCATCTGCATCTAAAATCTTTTCTTCTGTATGGTGACCTTCTTCCCATTCGATGTTGTGGTCATCCATCAACTTCTTGTAGTTATCCTTGATCTTTGACATGTCTGAAACAAAGACCTCGAATCCCTCTTTCTTTGCCAGCACGGCTGCACCTGCGCCACTTTCGCCAGCTCCTAAAATTACAATTTTGCTCATTGTCTTATTCTCTATACTTGTCGGGCTGATAAGAGCCTGTATTTTATCTGATCTTCAATGTGATGATGGTCAATGCTGCCAGAATGATGGTTACAATCCAGAAACGGATGGTAATCTTTGATTCATGGAAGCAGTTGCGAGGCTTCTTCCACAGATACTTGCAGTCAGGATCCAGCTGACTGTCCTGTGTGCGGAAGTTGTCGTGGATAGGTGTGCGCTTGAAGATACGCTGCTTCACACCTCTCCGCTTTCCTATCTTGTAATAGTAAACCTGCATCATCACGCTGAGGCTTTCTACGAAGAAAATACCGCAGAGGATAGGCAGCATCAGCTCCTTGTGGATGATGATGGCACCTACTGCGATGATACCGCCGATGGTCAGCGAACCCGTATCGCCCATGAATACCTGGGCAGGGTAGGCGTTGTACCAGAGGAAACCGATGAGGGCTCCGATGAAGGCACAGAAGAATACTACCAGTTCCTCAGAACCAGGAATATACATGATATTGAGGTAGGCGGCAAACTCGATGTGCGACGACACATACGCAAGTATGCCTAGCGCCACACCTATGATGGCGGAGTTTCCGGCACACATTCCGTCCATACCATCGTTGAGGTTGGCACCGTTTGATACGGCTGTTACAACGAAGATGGTCATGATGACGAAGAGAATCCAGCCTGCTGCTACCTTGTACTTACCGCAGAAACTGGTGATGCTGGAATAGTCGAGGTTGTGTCCCTTGACGAATGGGATGGTGGTCTTCAGCGATTTTCTTGCTTCCGTACGATGCTTTACCACCGTTTCCTGTCCCTGTTGCTCGATGGCGAGGTTCTCGTTCATCTTTACATCAGGTGAAGACCAGAGTACCAGTCCCACGATCAGGCCGATGCCAATCTGTCCTATAATCTTATATTTGCCCTTCAATCCCTCCTTGTCGCGCTTGAATATCTTGATGAAGTCGTCCATTCCACCGAGAAAGCCGAGCCATACGGTGGTGATGATCATCAGGATCAGATAGATGTTGCGCAAACGTCCGAGTAACAGTACCGGTACGAGGATAGCCAGGATGATGATGACACCACCCATAGAAGGAACGCCAATCTTCTTGACACCGAACGGGTCGATGCTGGCATCGCGCTGTGTCTCTGTAATTTGCTTGCTCTTGAGATACTTGATGAATTTCTCGCCGAACCAGGCAGAGATTACCAATGATAAAATCAGCGCAAGCAGGGCACGGAATGAGATGTAGCCCCACATGTGAGAACCTGTGATGCCCCACTGCTCCAGAAATCTAAAGAGATAGTATAACATTTTTCTTTCTTTTCTTGATTGATTTTACTTCTGTGAAATTCCGAAGATGTCGCGAATCACCTCCTTATCGTCAAAGTGGTGCTTTACGCCCTTGATTTCCTGGTAATCTTCGTGTCCCTTACCGGCTACGAGAATCACGTCGCCCTTCTTTGCCAGCATGCAGGCTGTGCGGATGGCTTCCTTGCGGTCTACGATGCTGATTACCTTCTTCATCTGCTGGGCATTGAGTCCGGCAAGCATGTCGTTGATGATGTCCTGTGGCTCTTCGAAACGTGGGTTGTCGCTGGTGATGATTACCTTATCGCTCTGCTTTACAGCCTCCTGTGCCATCAATGGGCGCTTGCCCTTGTCACGGTTGCCACCGGCACCGCAAACGGTGATGACTTCTCCGCCCTTGCCTTCGAGCACTTCGTGGATGGCGTTCAATACGTTCTCCAGTGCATCTGGTGTATGGGCATAGTCAACAATGGCGGTATAACCTTCTGGCGACTGGATTGGTTCCAGTCTTCCGCTTACGCTGTGAAGGGTACTCATCACTACGAGTACATCCTCTGGCTTCTTGCCGAGCATAATGGCTGCACCATATACGGCGAGCAGGTTGCTCACGTTGAACTTACCGATGAACTGTACGCCCACTTCTCTGCCGTCAATCTCCAGATACATGCCGCCGAAGTGACACTCCAGGATCCTGGCTCTGAAGTCTGCCATGCTGCGGGTAGAGTAGGTTTTCACGGCAGCCTTGGTGTTCTGTACCATGATCATGCCATTCTTGTCGTCGGCATTGGTAATGGCAAAGGCTGTCTTAGGCAGTCCGTCGAAGAAAGCCTTCTTGGCGTTGCGGTAGTTCTCGAATGTCTTGTGGTAATCGAGATGGTCGCGGGTCAGGTTGGTGAACAAGCCTCCGGCAAACTGTAGGCCTCCGATACGCTTCTGTGCGATGGCGTGAGAAGAGCACTCCATGAAGGCATACTCGCAGCCTGCCTCTACCATCTTGCCCAGGAGCATGTTCAGCTCGATAGGGTCTGGGGTGGTATGGTCGGCAGGGATAGCCTCGTCCTCAATGTAGTTGCAGACGGTAGAGAGCAAGCCGCACTTATGGCCGAACTTGCGGAACATATTATATAATAAGGTGGCAATGGTGGTCTTACCATTGGTACCTGTTACGCCTACCAGTTTGAGCTTTCTTGAAGGGTCGCCGTAGAAGAGGGTTGCTACCTTGCCGACAGCATCCTCGGTCGAAGCGACCTGAATGTAAGTTACGCCTTCAACTTTCTCTTCAGGCATGTCTTCGCACAAAACCGACTTTGCGCCCAGTTCCAATGCCTTTGGAATAAACTTGTGACCGTCAACCTGCGTTCCCTTCATGGCAACGAAGAGATGACCTTCCTTAATCTTGCGAGAGTCGATGTTTACTCCCGTAACCTCTACATCAGCATCGCCGATTATCTGAACCGGCTCGATGTTTTTGAGTAATTCTTGTAACTTCATATCCTGTTTCTGTTTTATATTCTATATATTTTTTATCTACACCTTATTATATATAGGGTTTCAGATAACTGTTTCTGAGATTTATTCGAGCACAATGCTGCATACGACACCTTTCTTGATGACCGTTCCCGGCACCAGACTCTGCTTTACTACCTTTCCTCTACCTATAATCTGGGTCTTGATGCCCCGGCTCTCCATATTGTAGATAGCGTCTCGGGCTCCCATTCCGGTAACGTCGGGTACGATCGTCTTGCCGTATTGCTTCTCCCTGATGAGCTTGATGCTGTGGTTACCCACGCGCTCTGCCTTGCCCCAGATAGGGTTGCCGTCGGCATAACTGCCACTCCAGTTGGCATTGGTCTTGATGCCGAGGTGGCTGAGCACATAGTTGGCAGCAAGGATATTGCCAGCCTTTACGTCAGGAACGAAGACGGATGCTGAGTCGCGGGCGTCCTTTACGTCAACTTTCAGACTCTGCGCCATGATGCCTTCTGAAATCTCATGGAACACCTTACCGCACATCGTACCGCCCGAAGCAGGCAAACCGGATTTCTGTATGCAGACGATACAGCTGTAGCGTGGTGCATCGGCAGGGAAGTAGCCTGCGAAACTGATGAGATAGCTGGTTCCGCCACTCTTATATCCACCGGCACCTTTTGAAATCTGGGCTGTACCGGTCTTTCCTGCCACTTTGAAGTTAGGCGAACCGGCTTTCTTTCCCAGTCCCAAGCTTACCACCTGTTCCAGGATGGTTTGCAGTTCCTTGATGCTCTTCTCCTTGGCTATCTGCTGGCGCATCACTTCAGGAGGAAATTCCATGATGGTTTCTCCGTTCTTCATTACCTTGCTCACGAATCTTGGTCGCATCATCTTGCCGTTGTTGGCGATGGTGTTGTAGAAGGTGAGGGTAGAGATAGGCGGTATCTGGGTCTCATATCCGATACTCATCCATGGCAAACTGGTCTTTGCCCAGTTGTCATACTGTCCGTTCTTGTTTCTGTGCGGCATGCGGATTCTGGCTGGTGTTGCTCCCACCAGCGGAATCTTCAGATCGTCGTGCAGACCGGTACGGTAGATACCCTTTACGAATTTCTCCGGATTGTTGCGGTAATGGTCGTCTATGATGCGGCTCACGCCGATGTTCGAACTGTACCACAGGGTCTGTGCGAGGGTCAGCATTCCGTATCCGCCTTTTCGCCAGTTGTGGTCTTTCATTTCTCTGCCGTACATCGGCCATATACCGCCACCGGTTTCTACGTGATAGGTTGTGTCTACCACTCCGTCGTCCAGCGCTACGAGGATAGAGGCTGGCTTGAACACCGAACCTGGCTCCAGAAGGTCGCTCACGGCATGGTTGTGGATTTCTCTGTATTCGCCGTCGAAGCATTTCTCCATGTTTACGATGGCCTTGATGTCGCCCGTAGGTACATCCATCACGATGGCTACACCCACATTGGCGTTGATTTCCTTCAGCTCGTCGATGAGTGAGCGTTCGGCAAGGTCTTGCATGCTCACATCGATGGTGGTCACGATATCGGCTCCGTCAATAGGAGGGGTATCGGTAATGTCGAGGAACTTGTTGCGCACCTTGCGGCGATGCACGATACCATTGGTACCTCGCAGGATGGAGTCGTAACTCAGCTCCAGACCGAAGCGGGCGGTATCCTTGGCGCCATACATGGCTCCGATGGTACGGCCTGCCAGCGAACCGTAAGTTCTGGTTCGGGCATTATATTCTTCCCAGTGGAAACCGCTCTGGTAGGGTTTCAGGCGGAATACAGGGATGTCCTTTATCTCGGTGAAGGTGTTATAGTCTACACGCTTCGGATAAACCGGCCAGTGGCGGCTCATCTTGGCGCGACCTTCGGTGAGGTGCTTCATGAAATCAGACTCGCTCAGGTTCGGGAATATCTGGTGCAGGCAAAGACAGATGGAGTCTTGCTTGGCATCCCACAGCGAGTCGTTTTCTGCATCTTTCAGCGCCTTGAAGTCCATGAAAACCTTAAACTCCGGCAGCGAACTTGCCATCAGCTGTCCTGTGCAGCTCAAGATGTTGCCTCGGTTTGGCTTTACGGTCACGGAATCCTTCTTCTGCCGTTCTGCCACCTTCATCCAGTAATCATGCTTGGCGGTCATGATGTAGAGCGCTTTACCCACTACGGCTATGGCGAAAATCGTCATGATGATGGCGATGGCGCTGTAGCGGGGCATTACTTTCTTGTGATCAAATTTGCTGCTCATTCTTCGGGTACGTTTATGATGTATGGAGGTTGGGTAGCGATGTGCAGCACGCTGTCTTTGTTGTTCTTCAGCATGTCGAGCACATTACTTTCACGACTCTTCTCTGTTATCTGGCTGCTTGTAGACAGCGCTTTGTATTTGGTGTCTTGCAGTTCTTTCTGCAGTTTGTCCAACTCGATGATATCGTTCTGGATATTGTATCGGTTGGATATGTAGATAATGACAAAAAACACGATGAGGATAACGAGCCATATCTGCCGGCGTATGATTTGTGCGGTAAGAATGTCTCCACCCAGAATCTTTCGCAGCGTAAAGCTCGATGATCCTGAAGCCTCTTCCTCAATGGCTTGCTTGGCAATCACTTCCTTGAGCGAAGCCTGTGGAGCCTCCTGCTGCTGTGGCTCCTGCTGCGGAGTTGCCTGCTTCGGCGGTTCCTGTGATGCCTGTGCCTTTTCTTCGGCTATAGGCTTCTCGCTGATGTTTATGTCTTTATCGTTTATCATTTCTTTTCTGCTATTCTTAGTTTGGCGCTTCTGCTCCTAGGGTTTCTTTCCTGCTCGTCGGCATCGGGAACGATTACCTTGTTGTTCACGAGTTTGAAAGGGGTTTCTATTCTTCCGAAGAAGTCCTGCTCTATCTTGCCTTCTGCATTGCCCGCTTTCATCATGTTCTTTACGATTCTGTCTTCCAGCGAGTGATAGGTGATGACGCTGAGTCGACCTCCCGGTTTCAGAAGTTCCGTGGCTGAGCGGAGCATCTCTTTCAGGGCGTCCATCTCGTGGTTCACTTCTATGCGCAGCGCCTGGAAGAGCTTTGCCATGTCTTTCTTCTCGCGTTCCCGCTTGAAGAGGGGCTCTACGGCTGCCATGAAGTCTTTGGTGGTGAGGATGGGCTTCTCGGCTCTTGCCTTGACGAGTGCCGAGGCGATGCGGCGCGAGTTTTTCAGCTCACCATATAGGTAGAAGATGTCGGCAAGGGCACCTTCGTCATATTCGTTTACGATGTCGGCAGCAGTCTTGCCAGCACGCTTGTTCATGCGCATGTCGAGTGGGGAGTCGAAACGGAAGGAGAAACCGCGGGTCTCGTCATCGAAGTGGTGGCTCGATACGCCCAGGTCAGCTAACAGTCCGTCGAGTCCGTCTACCCCGTAGTAGCGCATCCAGTTTTTCAGGAATCTGAAGTTGGAGCATACGAAGGTGAAGTTCTCGTTTGCCACCACGTTGCGCTCTGCATCGGCGTCCTGGTCGAAACTGTACAGGTGCGCTCCCTCCGTCAGGCGCGACAGAATCTCTCTGGAATGTCCGCCACCACCGAAGGTTACGTCTACATAGATACCTCCTGGCTGTATGTTCAACCCGTCAACGCTCTCCTTGAGGAGCACCGGTACGTGATATGTTTCTGCTGTCTTTATCATATATCTTTTTGCTGTCTTATCGCGTTATAATATTGCGTGCGTACTTATTAGTGTATAAATTTGGGTTCAAAGGTACATAAAAATCTCCATATAGCCTTACATTTTCCCACAAAATTTATAAAACTTAATGAAAAAGTTGTTTTTGGTCAACTTCACCTTCCTGTTTCGGGCATCGCCTTTTTGTTCTCATCAAGTGTGATGTTTTTGCAAAAATACGTGCAAAATGGGCTCGATTTGTCGTGATAGTTTAAAAAAACTAATAAATTTTCGCTTTTTTGCTATTTTTTTGGAAAAAATGGCACGTATTTGAAAAAGTTGAGTTACTTTTGCACTAACTTATATAAGTTTTAGCAAACATGAGTGAATCAATAGAGAAAACGATAGACATAGATAAGATTCTTAAGAGCAAGATGGGAAGCAAGGTGAAATTCGTACCGCGCTTCCTGGTTTCCTGGCTCAAGAAGATTATTCACGAGGACGAGGTGAACAGGTTCTTGTGGGAAAGCCGTGGCCTTTCAGGTACTGAATGGCTCACCGAATGTGTGCGCTATCTGAAGATGGATGTTGAAATCGTAGGCTTGGAAAACCTGCCTGACAAGAACGACGGCAAACTCTATACCTTTGTTTCCAATCATCCTCTGGGCGGACAGGACGGCGTATGTCTCGGTTCCATCATCGGCAAGCACTATGATGGCAAGTTCCGCTATCTGGTGAATGATCTTCTGCTCAACTTGCCGGGTTTGAAACCTGTAAGTATCGGCATCAACAAGACGGGTCGCCAGAGCCGCGATTTCCCACGTATGGTGGAGGCGGGCTTCCAGAGTGACAACCACATGCTGATGTTTCCGGCAGGCTTGAACAGCCGCAAGCGCAAGGATGGAACTATTCACGACCTGCCTTGGAAGAAGACGTTTATCTCTAAGAGTGTAGAATATCAGCGCGATGTGGTGCCTATCCATTTCGGAGGGCGCAACTCTGAGCGTTTCTACCGCATCGCCCGATTTAGCGACAAGTATCTGCCGTTCAATCTCGCCATGCTGTTCCTGGTTGACGAGATGTACAGGAATGTGGGCAAGCATTTCCGCATCTCCATCGGCAAGCCGATTCCTTGGCAGACTTTTGATAAGAGCAAGTCGGCTACAGAGTGGGCGCAGTATGTTGAAGACAGGGTTTATGAACTTTAATGGTTTGCAAAACCCGGAAGAATTGTTTTATATTAACGAAATCGTAGAATCATAGCATATAAGAAGAGTAATATGGAAGAAGAAATCATCCAACCGATTGACCGTGAGCTCCTGAAGAGCGAGCTTACACCCGACAAACAACTGAGAATGACCAATAAGAGCCATAACGAGATTTACATCGTTACGGCAAATGATTCGCCTAATGTGCTGAAAGAGATTGGTCGACTTCGTGAAATCGCTTTCCGCGAAGCGGGAGGCGGAACGGGCAAATCTATGGATCTTGATGAGTTCGACTTTGGTGACAACTGTTACAAGCAGCTGATTGTCTGGAACCCTGAAGCCGATGAGATTATCGGCGGTTACCGTTATCTCCTGGGTAAGGACTGGCTGCTCGATGAGAAGGGACAGCCTAAGCTGGCAACCAGCCACATGTTCCATTTCTCCGACAAGTTCCTCAAGGAGTATATGCCTTATACCGTAGAGTTGGGCCGTTCCTTCGTTTCGCTCGAATATCAGAATGTGCGTACCAACACCAAGAGCATCTTTGCTCTTGACAATCTCTGGGATGGTTTGGGCGCCTTGACGGTTCTCTATCCGGAAGTAAAATATTTCTTCGGCAAGATGACGATGTATCCGTCTTACATCCGTCGTGGCCGCGACATGATTCTCTATTTCCTCAAGAAGCATTTTGATGACAAGGAGAACCTCGTAATCCCGATGAAACCGCTGAAATTGGATACTCCGGAGAGTGATTTGGCTGCCATCTTTACAGAAGATGACTTCAAGGCAGACTATCGTATCCTGAACCGTGAAGTTCGCAAGTTGGGTTATAATATTCCTCCTCTTGTTAATGCCTACATGAGTCTGAGTCCTACGATGAAGCTTTTCGGTACCGCCATCAACTATGGTTTTGGTGATGTAGAGGAGACTGGTATCCTCATCGCCATCGATGAGATTCTCGAAGAGAAGCGAGTTCGCCACATCAACAGTTTTATTAAGGAACATCCTGAGGCTCTGAAGATTACGAGCGGAGCCAATAAAGTGATTTATAAGGAAAAAGGTATCTAGACTATACCGCAGAATCCCATGTTCTTATTGCTTATTGGCAATAGAAACATGGGATTTTTGTTTTCTGTAAAAACTGCTTGCCTCGGTTAAATAGTCTTAATGAATCTCGGAAAAGGCAGCGGAATTTTGGTTTTATGTGTCGAAAAGTGTATCTTTGCGCAGGTTTTATGTGTCAGAAAGTGTAAAGATATATCACCAACATGCCGTTATACGGGGTGTCTTTAAAATGAATTGCAATATGGACAGAAAATTATCAATCAGATTTTATAAAGCCCGGGAAGTAAGAGCGGTTTGGGACGGGGAATACAACAAGTGGTGGTTCTCTGTGCTGGATATTATCGGCGTATTGAACGAGCAGGACGATTATAGCAAGAACCGTAATTACTGGAAGTATCTGAAAAATAAACTGAAGAAGGAAAATAATGAACTGGTTAGTGCTACTAACCAGTTGAAATTACAAGCTCCTGACGGCAAACTGCGTTTGACCGATGTCCTCGACAACGAAGGTATTATGTTGCTAGCCAGGAACTTTCCTAACAATAAAGCTGCCGACTTTCTGGATTGGTTTACCTATAGCGATAATACCATTGATGGCCAGAGCCGCAAGAAAGCATACACTCTTTTTGAGAGTGAACTGATTAATTCCATTACTGAAGGTTCTGTCAAAGGTTTGCAGCAGATTCATGCTTTCCTCTTTGGTGGTCTATACGATTTTGCGGGACAGATCCGAACTATGAACATTGCAAAGGGCGGTTTCCAATTTGCCATGGCGCAGTATCTTCCACAAACACTTGCTGGAATCGAACAGATGCCGGAAAGTACGCTGGATGAAATCATCGACAAATACGTAGAAATGAACATTGCTCATCCTTTCCGTGAGGGAAATGGCAGAGCTACGCGCATTTGGCTTGACTTGATATTGAAGCGCAGGCTGAAAAAATGCGTGGATTGGAGCCTTATTGACAAGAACGATTATTTGGCTGCGATGACACAAAGTGTTGTTGATAGTAGTAGCATCAAACAGCTTATTTCCAATGCTTTAACAGATCAAATTGAAGACCGTGAGGTCTTCATGAAGGGCATAGACTATTCTTATTATTATGAGCAGGTGGATGAATAAATAAAAAGAAAAATAACACGGACAAATTCAAATTGTCCGTGTTATTTTTTAGTTTAAGATCTGTTTTATCCCTTACATTTTCCCTTATACAATAGGCAGACTGATTCCGTTGATTTTCTGATAGATGTCGAGCGCATAGATGTCGGTCATGCCGCTGATATAATCAATTACCGCCATGATGCGCTCCTCCAGATTCTCGTTCTCTATATCATACTGGCTGCTTACCCTGCGCAAGAGCTGTTTGGAGTAGAAACGCGATGGGTTGACGGCTGCCTCGACGAAAACCTCCATCAGAGTTGCCATGATTTTATAACCCGAAAGTTCTATGTCGAGTACCGGCTTGCTTTGGTAAATCTTAGAGTAGGAGATCTTCTCACATTCCTTGTATGCCTTTTTCTGGCGCTCGGAAATATGGTCGATGAGACTGCCCTCGAAAGTTCCGGCAAGGATTTCCTCCTCATGCGCCAGGAAGGCTGCCACACATTCGTTCTCCAGTTTGCCGATGACGCTGGCTCTCATGTAAACCACTTTCTCGTTTTCGTCACTCAGTTCTTCGTCGATGATGCGCTGGCGTATCTTCTGCTGGATATCTTCATCGAAGAAACTCAGCAGCAAGTGCTCCGTCTCGGAAAAGGAAAGAATCTTGAGCTTATGGGAGTCTTCGATGTCCATGATTTCGTAGCAGATATCGTCGGCAGCTTCTACCATATATACAAGTGGATGGCGGGCGTATTTGAGAGGCTCACCCGGTGCAGATTTGCAAAAAATGCCCAATTCATCGGCAATTTTCCTGTAAGATTCCGCTTCTGAAGCAAAGAAACCGAATTTGCCGTGGTTCCCGGCAAGACAGCTTGCAAACGGGTATTTCACGATGGAAGCAAGCATGGAATAGGTCATGACGAAACCACCCTGACGGCGCCCCTTGAACCGGTGGGTCAGGATTCTGAAGGCATTTGCGTTGCCTTCGAAATGCGTAATATCATCCCAAAACTCCGATGAAACCATTGATTTTATCTTCTGACCCGGTCCTTCAGAGAAGAAAGTCTGGATGGCTTTCTCGCCGGAATGACCGAAAGGCGGATTGCCCAAATCATGTGCCAGACAGGCTGCACTTACGATGGTACCTATCTCCTCGACGAGCGTATCCTTCAGATCAGGCCGCTTCCGGATGACGTGTCGGGAAATGTCGTTGCCAATCGACATGCCCACACTCGCCACCTCCAGACTGTGGGTGAGGCGGTTGTGAACGAAGATGCTGCCCGGCAAAGGGAAAACCTGCGTCTTGTTCTGCAGGCGGCGGAATGCCGATGAAAAGATAAGACGGTCGTAATCGCGCTTGAATTCAGAGCGATCATCATGGCGCTCGGCATGCTTATGCTCCTGTCCGAAACGCTTGTTGGATATCAGTTGTTTCCATTCCATATTATTGTATTACTTGATTCTGTAGCGCAAAAATACACTAAAGTAAGCACAAATCAAAATAAAATATGATAAATTACATGTTTTTATCCTCAAAAATTCATTTATTCCATCAAAATTGCTTATTTTTGCAGATTATTAAACTCAGACACAGATAAAATAGAAGAAGTCATGATAAAAGTACAGATTATCAACAAGGGGCATCAGCCTCTACCTGCGTTTGCCACACCTCAGAGTGCCGGCATGGATTTGCGTGCAAACATCGATGAGGCAATCGTGCTTCATCCTATGGAGCGACGACTGGTGCCAACCGGTCTTTATATGGCTTTGCCTGCAGGTTATGAAGCGCAGATCCGTCCTCGCAGCGGTCTGGCTTTGAAGCATGGCATTACCGTACTGAATACGCCGGGAACCATCGATGCCGATTATCGCGGCGAAATCATGGTTCTGCTCATCAATTTCTCTACAGAGGATTTCGTTATCAACGATGGCGAGCGTATAGCCCAGATGGTGCTGGCTAAGCACGAACAATGCGATTTCATCGAGGTTAATGAGCTCGATGAAACCGAACGCGGAGCCGGCGGATACGGTCATACGGGTGTAAAATAACAGATTATTAAAGATAGAATAGAAAGGATTAGAATCGTGAAGATGAATCTTAGAAATATCAGTTGGGCAATGGGGCTGGTCTTGCTGGGCTCGGTAGCCATGCCGTCGCTTGCCCGTAAGAAGAAGGTGCAGCCGGTTCAGAAGCCGGCGGTTCAGGAGGACCATCTCTCTCCGAACGACCGCCAGCGCTACAACTATTTCTTCCTGGAGGGAGCGCGCCAGCAGGCTGCCGGCAATTATTCGGCAGCATTCGACCTCTTTGAGCATGCCCGGAAGATTGACCCGAAGGCGGCTGAAACCTATTTCTATGAGTCGCTTTTCTATTCTCAGCTCAAGCAGGATTCCCTGGCACTTGCCTATATGCAGAAGGCAATAGAACTGAATCCGGAAAACCAGACCTATGCAGAGCAGTTGGGCAGATATTATATAGGTAGCCAGAAATACGATCTTGCCATCGATGCCTATGAGAATCTGTATGCCAAAAACCACGATAATACCGATGCTCTCCGCATCCTGGTTCAGCTTTATTCCCAGAATAAGGATTATAAATCAGTACTCAAAACCATTTCGCGTCTTGAGGTGGAAGAAGGTGAAAGCGAACAGTTCACCCTCTCTAAAATGAGAGTTTATGAACTGATGAACGACAAAAAGGCTGCCTATCAGGAACTGAAGTCGCTGGTAGACCAGCATCCGCTGGATATGCAGTACAAGACAATGCTGGGCAACTGGCTCGTACAGCACGACCGCCAGAAGGAAGCTTACAAGTGCTTTACCGATGTGCTGAAGGAAGAGCCTGACAATTCCTATGCCCAGATGTCGCTTTACGACTATTATAATGCCACCCATCAGGAGCAGCTTGCCGGGCAGATGCTCGATAAGATATTGATGAGTCCGAAATCGGATCTGGAGACCAAGGTGATGATGTACCGCTCTTTCATTCAGAAGAACGAGAGCGAAGGTGGCGATTCTACCAAGGTGATTGCGCTGTTTGACAAGGCGCTCAACGTGGCTCATCCGTCAGCCGAAGTGGCAGAGATGAGAGCTGCTTATATGAGTTTGAAGAAGATGCCAGCCGACTCTGTTTGCCGTGCCTTCGAAAAGGTGCTTACCATAGCTCCGGATAACGTGAATGCCAGAATGCAACTCGTACAGATGCTCTGGAACGAGAAGAAATATGACCTGGTTTCCCTGCAATGTAAGGCAGCTCAGGAGTATAATCCCGAAGAAATGGTGTTCTATTACTTCGGTGGAATGGCGTATTATCAGAAAGATAAGGAAGACGAGGCGCTCCGTGAGTTCCGTCTCGGATTGGCGCAGGTGAATGCACAGTCGCCGGCTGACCTGGTTTCTGACCTCTATGCCGTAACCGGCGATATCCTTCATAAGAAAGGTGAAGAGCAGGAAGCCTTTGCGGCTTACGATTCCTGCCTGCAATGGAAAGATGACAACGTGATGGCGCTGAACAACTATGCCTACTATCTGAGCGAGAAGGGCGTTGACCTGCATAAGGCTGAGGCGATGAGCTACAAGACCATCAAGGCGGAGCCGAACAACGGTACTTATCTGGATACCTATGCTTGGATTCTCTTTATGGAAGAACGCTATGCTGATGCCAAGACCTATATAGACCAGGCACTCAAAAACCGCGATTCCACCGCAGATAACAGTACGGTTATTGAACATGCCGGAGATATCTATTATATGAATGGTATGGCCGATGAATCCGTAGATTTCTGGAAGAAAGCCTATACCGGCGAGAACCAGACTGAGGTGCTGGCATGGAAGATTAAGAACAGACAATATATTACCGAAGAAGAACTGAAGAAGCGTAATGCGCCAAAGCAGAAACCTGCCGCTACGAAGAAGTCAGTTAGAAAAGGTAAGAAGAAATAAACGGAAAGTAGAAAAATCAAGAAAGATGAAATATACAATGAAGAAGAATAAGATGATGCTGCTTGCCGCAGCCTGCAGCATCCTGCTCCTCGGTTCTTGCGGAACCAGCAAGAATGTACAGGGCTCTGGCTCCACATCAGCCAGTCATCAGAAAGAGAATGCCACCAAGGGTTCTGTCTCTCGTCAGAGTGAGACGCTCAAGAAGTTGGCTTTCGTACAGAAGGTTTCAGACAATCAGGTTTACACCAGGAATATTGTAGGCAACATGTCGTTTACGCTCCAGGCTGGTGATAAGGATGTTACCGTGCCTGGCAAACTGAGCATGCGCAAGGATGAAATCATCCGCATCCAGCTCTTTATTCCTATCTTGGGTACAGAGGTGGGCCGTCTGGAGTTTACTCCCGACCATGTACTTATCATCGACCGTCTGCACAAGGAATACATCAAGGCAGATTATACCCAGGTAGACTTCCTCAAGAAGCAGGGTATCTCCTTCTATTCTCTGCAGGCTCTCTTCTGGAACCAGCTGCTCCTGCCGGGCGAACGGACCGTGAAGGAATCAGACCTGAAGAAGTTTGATGCCAGACTGGATGTGGCAGGAGATGCTGTGCCGGTTAGTTTCAGGAACGGCAATATGACCTATGCTTGGACAGCCAACCGCACTACCGGCCGTATCACAGCTGCAGATGTTGTCTATAAGAGTGCGCAGAACGGCACCTCCAATCTCCACGTCGACTACGGCAACTTCAAGAGTGTAGGCGTCAAGATGTTCCCTGCCACCCTGAATCTGTCGATGACCACTACTGCTACCAGGAAAAAGCAGGAGGCTAAGATCAGTCTGGAATTGAATCAGGTGAAGACCGACAGCAAATGGAGCACTCAGACCGAGATTTCCAGCAAATACAAGCAGATTTCTCCAACAGATGTGCTCAGCAAGATATTGAGTATGTAAATGCTCATCAAGAGTTTGTAAGTATAGAATATGAGTTTTTAATATAAGAAATGAAGCGAATCTTATTATTCATCATGGCAATCACCTTCTCGCTCGCACCTTTTGCGCAGAAGCATTCTGCCCAGAAGAAGCCGGTGAGAAAGACTGCCGTAACTGCGAAAAAGAAGGCTGCTACTCCTGCCAGAAAGACGAACAGCAGAAGTCATGCGGCCAGAAAGACATACAAACCAGCTGCGCCAACCAGAGCAGAACGCAAGGCAGCAACCTATAGCAATGCCTCTATCCGAGGTTTGCAGGGACAGCGCGCTTCTATCCAGAAGAAGATCAGAGAGCAGGAGCAGGCTTTGCAGAGAAATAAGGCGGATGTGAAGAAACGTCTTGAAGACCTGATGGTGCTGAACGGAGAAATAGACCAGCGCCAGAAGAAGATTGACGGTATCCAGAAGGATATCCATCATATTGACGGCAATATCGGCATTCTGCAGGCACAGTTGAAAACGCTTCAGCAACAGTTGCAGGACCGCAAGAACAAGTATATCCGTTCCATGCGCTATATGAGCCGTCATCATACGGTTCAGGACAAGCTGATGTTCATCTTCAGTGCCAAGAATCTGACACAGATGTATCGCCGCCTTTCCTTCATCCGCCAGTATTCTTCCTATCAGAAGGTGCAGGGCGAGGCTGTAAAGGCTAAGCAGAAGCAGGTGAACGAGAAGCACCAGCAGTTGCAGCATGTTAAGGGGCATAAGAACACCTTATTATATAAGGGTAAGCAGGAGAAGACGGCATTGGAAGGCAAGCAGACCCAGCAGCAGGAGATGGTGCAGGGACTGCAGAAACAGCAGAAGACCATTCAGGCTGTCATTGCCGACCAGCGTCAGAAAGATGCGGCAATCAACGCACAGATTGACCGCTTGATTGCTCAGGAAGTAGCCAAGGCTCGTGCCCGTGCTGCTGCCGAGGCTAAGAAGAAGGCCGCTGCCGCTGCTGCCGCCAAGAAACGTGCCGAGGAACTGGCTCGCAAGAAAGCTGCTGCCGAGGCTGCTGCCAGGGAGAATGCCCGTCGTATAGCCGAAGCCAAGGCGCGTGAGGCTGCTGCCGAAGCTGCCCGCAGAAAGGCTGCCGAGGAAGCAAGACTGGCTGCCGAGGCTGCAAGAAAGGCTCAGGAGGAGGCTGCTGCCCAGGCTGAGGCTAAGGCGAAGGCAAAAGCGCAGGCTAGGGCGCGTGCTGCTGCCGAGGCTGCCAAGCGTGCCGCCGCAGAGCAGGCTGCCCGTGAGGCTGCTGCCGAACAGGCTGCAAGAAAGGCGGAGGCTGAAAGACAGGCTGCCGAGTTGAAGGCGAAGATGGATGCGGAACGCAGTACCCGTGAGATTGCCGCTGCCAAGAAGGAGGCACAGGAGGCTTCTACCTTGAGTTCGGTAGACCGCATGCTGAGCGGTGGATTCGAGGCTAACCGTGGCAGGTTGCCGATGCCTATCAGCGGCAGTTACCGTGTGGTGAGTCATTTCGGTCAGTATAATGTAGAAGGTTTGAAGGGCGTAACGCTCGACAATAAGGGTATCAATATCCAGGGCAAGCCGGGTTGTGTGGCTCGCAGCATCTACGATGGTGAGGTGAGTGCCGTCTTCGGTTATGGTGGCATGTGGAACGTGCTGGTCCGTCATGGTGCCTACATCTCTGTTTACTGTAATCTGAAATCGGTCAGCGTTCATAAGGGTCAGAAGGTAAGTACCCGTCAGGCTTTGGGTAGTGTTGGCTCTGAAAACATCCTCCAGTTCCAGCTTCGCAAGGAGACTGCCAAGCTCAATCCGGAGGCTTGGCTGAGCCGATAAAAGAAGTTTTATAAATATGAAGCATTTATGAAAAGATGTATAAATCGATTCATGCTCTGTTGGCTCCTCACCATACTGTTTGCTTCTTGCATTTATGACAACTACTCCGATTGCCCGCAAGAGAGCGACCGTAAAATGGTGCGGATTAATGTGGATTGGCATTTGTTTGATAAAGAGGTGCCTACGGGTATGACGGTCATGGTGTTTCCCTGGTCAGGTGGTGCTCCGCATACTGTCTTGACCAATGAGATTACTCATGCCGACTTTTCCTTAGAACCTGGAAAATATCGTGTACTGGTATTCAACCAAAGTACGACCGAGTTTGGTACACTCGACTTTCTAGGAATGGACTCTTACGAGACTGCACGAGCTGTGGTACAGCATGCAACATCGCGCTGGTACTCTCGTGGAGACGATGAATTGATAGGGGTTGAGCCCGAGTGGCTTGCCTCTGATAAACTCGATGAATTCGAGGTTTCTGAAGACTTTTCTGAGGTAACTTTAACTCCAAGGAATGTGCTTTCGCATATCCAGGTCAGCGTGAAAGTTCCAAGTATAGGATACCTGCGTTATGCGAGAGGATCCTTAACTGGTATTTCTGAAGGATTTCTGCTGGGACAGGGAAAGCCGCTTCAGAGTAAGGTGACTTATCTTCTGGAGACCTGGACGAAATCGGTTGATGAGAATGATGCGACACTAGGAACGTTGAAGACATCGGTTAAATGTTTTGGCCTACCAGAAACTGCCCATCTTGATGCTGAAAACAATAAGCTGTCTCTTTCAGCTTTGTTGATAGACAATAAGACGCAGATAGATCATCAGTTTGCGGTTGGAGATAAGTTTCAGAAAGACGAAAACTCTTCGGAGTTGGGTTATTCGATTTCTCTCCATGTAGATGTTAAGTTGCCGAAACCTTTGCCTGAGGTGAAGCCTTCGGAAGGAAGTTCTGGTGGTTTTGACGTCACGGTCAAGGATTGGGGTAAACCTGAGGATATTGATATGGAACTGTAGAAATAGTAAAATGATAAGAATCATATAAATAGTTATAATAGTTTAGTTTAATTTAAAAATCAAAACAAATATGTATAAGAAAATATTTATGGGTATTGCTGCTGTGGCAGCGTTGACATTGGTAAGTTGTTCAAGCGATGACTTGAACAGTCTTTCAGACAATTCTTCTAAGAACGAGGCTATCAGCTTTGATGGCTATTTGGGAAGAAGTGCAGTTGCAGTAAATGGTTCACGTGGTAGCGTGCTGGATAAAGATGCTCTTCAGAAATCAGCTGAAGGTTTTGGCGTGTTTGGTAACTATAGCGAAGAAACTGCACCTGTTTATGGTGAGAACTTGTTTAAGAACCAGAAGGTAACTTATTCTACACCAGAATCAAAGTGGACATATTCTCCTAAAAAGTATTGGTCAACAAAAGGCCATATTGATTTCTTGGCGTATGCTCCTTATGTAGAAAGCACAACGTTAACTGATTCTAAAATTAATTTTACTGTAGAAGATCAGATTGGTAAGCAGAAAGATTTGTTGTGGGCTAATGTTAAGGGTCAGACAAAGACTGACAAGCCTGTTACATTTACTTTCAATCATGCATTGGCTAAGATTGGTTATGCCGTCAAAAAAGATGTTACCGATGCCAATGTAACTATAACATTGAATAAAATTACATTGGCAGGATCTGCTACAGATCCAAAAGTAGGAGCTTTTCACACAACGGGTACTATAAATTTGTCTAAAGATTTGACTAATACAGAAGATCAAACAGCTCTTTGGACAGATTGTAACGGCGAACAGAATTTCACATGGTCCAGTGGATTTCCGAATGTAACTAGTTCATCTTTTTCAGCTGGTTCTGATTATTTGTTTGTAATTCCACAGGATTTCTCTAAATCTGCAGCAGAAGGAGGAACAAAGGCTGATGAACTTTATGTTATCGTAGACTACACTATAAGCTATAATGATGGTGTAACGGCAGCAATGAAAAGTACGGTTTCTAGTCCGATTGTAAAGAACTTCGAGCAGGGCAAGGCATATACGCTCAACTTGACTCTTGGTCTGACTCCTATCGAATTCGATGTAACAACAGTTCAAGGTTGGACAGATACCACTCAGGGCGAAATCAATTCTTGGAATTAATCGTATCGGGTAAAAATAAAGAATTAATAGATATAATAAGATGAAGTTTCTTCGTTTAGCCTATTATGTTTTGATAGCACAGCTGGTATTATCTGGTTGTGCTGGCGAAGGCATGGATGAAATTTCACCTTCATCTTCTGAAATCAACTTTGATGCTTATCTTGGTACGAATGCATCAACCCGTGTTGGAGAAACCAATCTTGCTTCTCTCAAGGAAACGTCCGGATTTAGTGTCTTTGCAAGACATACCCATGCTAATGGGGCAATTTCAGATATGATGGATAATGAACACGTAACCTGGAATGGAAATAGTTGGGGATACACAAATACCCAATATTGGCCAGATAATGGTTCTGTGGAATTCTATGCCTATGCTCCTCATATTGATGGAGTAAAACTGGTTAATGCCACCGGGGAAAACAAAGCTAATCCTACTTATATAGAGTTTAATTCTTCTGTTAATCCTGTAGATTTGGTGTGGGCAGTAAAAAAGATAGAAGTACCAAAATCTCCGACTTCTGCCAGTAAAGTGGATTTTCAGTTTAAGCATGCTTTAGCCCGTTTGGCATTTGATATCACAGTCAATCAACAATTAGAGAAAAATGGTGCTGTGGTAAAAGTTGAGGAGGTGAAACTGTATGGAAAAACAGATAAAGAAGGGGCTTTGGATGTCCAGGGCTACCTGAATCTGGCAGACGAAAGAGATAATGTGTTCTGGGGGTGGTCTGTTGTCAAAGAAGAAAGTACAAGAGTGATTTATACTTGGACTCCTCCCGATACTGAAGATGGAGGCGACTTAAAGTTAACTGCTTCTCAGTTAGACCATACATGTGCAAAAATAGAAAATGATCCCAATTCTTATCTCTATGTGATCCCTCAGGAAAAGAAAGAGGCATTTTATCTGCAGATTACTTATACGGTACAGCAGGGAACTTCTCAGAATACGGTAAAGGTAATGAAAAATCTGTTAGATGTTAATAATCCTTTTAATTTTGAAAAGAGGAAGACATATCTCCTTCATTTGAAACTTTCGCTTGGTTCTACCAGATCTCGCTCAAGCGCTTCTGAGGACTGTTCTGTAACAATGTCAGTCAGTAGTATTCCGGACTAGCAAAGAAATGACCTGAATGCGCTAGGATGTAGCGCTAATAATATAAATATTATTAAGTCTGAAAATAGAAGGCAATCGCTTGCAAATTGTGCAAACGATTGTCTTTTTTTTATGCTATTTATTTAACTTTTCTTTATCTATTTTTCAAAAAGTATTCTTATTTTTGCCGACGAAATCTTATAATTCAAACTTAATACATTTTGTTTATGCAGAAATTTTATACGTTGATTTGTACACTGGTATTGCTGCTGAGCATGACCTTCATGGCTCCAGTTTCAGCACTTGCGGCAGACTATACACCAGTGGTAACGGAAAATGAAATCTCCGTGTTCTTGGAAACAAGTTATGACAATGCCAAGATTTGGGCATGGAATGACAAGGTTAAACAGTTTACTACTGCTGAGTGGCCTGGAGATGCCATGACCTTGATGGGAACTAAAGATGGCAAGAAAGTCTTTAAATGGACATATACAGCTGGTACTGAAATTCCTACTGGTGTGATTTTTACTCATGATGGGCAGAAGCTGAATGGCGGTGATCAGGAATTCAAGAATCATGGATATTATGTAGAAGGTAAATATACCAAGACTATTGAGACTGCTCCTGCAGGCAAGGTAAAGGTGTTCTTTGATAATACAATAGAGAACCTGAAGAATGTATATTGCTATATTTATAACGGAACTGAGGCTTCCGTAGAATGGCCTGGCGTGAAGATGCAGCTCGACGAAGAGACTGAGTATAACGGCAAGAAAGGCTATTATTCTTTGGAGGTTCCTGCTGCTTTCCTTACAGGTTGTTTCGTCATCAATAATGGCGAAGCAGGTTCAGCTCTTCAGGGAGAAACGGTTTATGTAGACGGTAAGGTTGTTACAGCCATAGAGAATACTACCATCACAGCTGTGAAGAAGACAACTGATGATGCCTGGTATTCTATCACAGGTGTCCGTATCAGCAAGCCTGCTCAGCCAGGACTCTATATTCACAATGGTAAAAAAGTAATCATCAGAAAATAATAGCAGATTATGAAAAAGACAATCAATTATGGTCTTCTGATGTTGGTGATGCTGTTCACCATGGCATCCAACATCTTTGCAGACAACAAATATGGTCTTAAAGACAATATTCAGGATGGTGTCATCCTTCATTGTTTCGACTGGACGTTGGCAGATATCCAGGAAGAAATCCCTAATATCGCCAAGGCAGGCTTTACTGCCGTTCAGACTTCTCCTGTTCACGAAAGAGCAGGTAAAGGATCCGTCTGGTATGATGTTTATCGTCCATACGATTTTAAGATAGGTAATGGTCTTGGTACTGAAGCTGACCTGAAGGCCCTCTGTGCTAAGGCTCATGAGTATGGTGTCAAGGTAATTGTGGATGTGGTAGCTAATCATACCGATCATCCTACCGTGGCTGAACGCTTGAAGGACGAGAGTCTTTATCATGAACGATTTGGTGTGGGTAACTGGCACGACCGCCATCAGGTTACATTTGGTATGATTGGAATGTGGGACCTCGATACCAACAATCCTACTGTGCAAGCCATCATCAAACAATACATCCAGGATTTGAAGGCCTGTGGCGTGGATGGTATCCGTTGGGATGCTATCAAGCACATCGCTTTGCCTTCTGAAGGCGATTCTTTTATGAAGAATGTGGTGGATCAGGAGATGTACAACTATGGTGAGATCCTTGACAGTACTGG
>OLSQ01000956.1_pt1 | contig 25753 bp, 16 predicted proteins | sample 1672561 | NCBI WGS metagenome assembly OLSQ01 (sample SAMEA3136699, study PRJEB25190) | human gut metagenome | biome: human gut; feature: human-associated habitat; material: faeces | place: Austria | collected 2013
TTAATGCTGTATTCGTTTATAATATTTTTATCTATAATATTCATATATACAAATATATGATAAATAAAATTATAGTAATTATTTAGAATTGATAAATGATAAGATGTATCGGATATTTCTCCTTGATTATATTTCGAATTTACATATTCAAGTTTTACTTTAAATTTATTTTCTTCCGAAGTATAATATTTTTGTGTTGAAAGGGTGTTTAGGCTTTTTATCCAATCTTCCGTTTCTGAAATGTTTTTTAATCGTATTTCCCTTAATTCGTAATTGATTCGGGCATTCTTACCTCGGTATGTCGAATGAACGCAGTTTTGTTCTATTTCTCCTGAATATCGATAGGGAGCAAATAATTCGTCCAAATACGTTTCTATGTAAAGCGTATCTGTTGGTTCGATATAAAAAGGGATATATCGATCCCCAAAAATTAGTTTTTGTTGGATTGGATAGCGTGTAGGGATTTTTGCGGAGAACGAACCGTCTGGTGCGATAGGAATGTTTATTTCGGTCTGTTTCCCGGAGAACAGATCGTCCTGTATGATTTTCCCGTCGGGTAAATTCAACCGTTTGTGATATCCGACGAATTTACCTTGTAGTATAGCTGTGTCGAGTGTTATTGCTGGTGTAGCAGATCTGTATATAGGGTTGGGTTGTGGATATATGGAAGTCTTGTTCCTTTTTTCGGTTAGAGATAAACCTATAATTCTGATTTCGTTGGATTTTTGATTTCCGATGATATCGACCTCCGTTAAGGACGGAGGGAGCGCAGGGAAATCCATTTCTATATGGATCGTACTGTCGCTATCGAATTGGAAAATTCGGTTGAAATCGACACCGTCTATATCCCGTACTTTCCCGGAAAACCGTTTCATACTGTCTTGGACGACCCAATCGTCGTGTATGGTGAGAGACGTATGTGGTAGTTGTTTCAGCGTGATGTACATTCGGCTTACGGTGTCTCGTAATAGAATGCTGTCGACTGTTACAACCGGCGTATTTCGAGCGACCCAGTTCGGGTTGGTTATTATTTTTTCTGCATGAAGCGAAGATATGAGCAGAGGTAGGAAGAGTGATAAAAAAGCTCTCATTAGTGATTCGTTATATGTGTTATAGCGAATGAACAAATGAGAGCCGTAGTAAGTTCAATTTGATTACAGTCCTTTTTGTTTGGCTTCGTCCCAAATGGCATCCATTTCGGCGAGAGACATCTCTTTTAGATTTTTACCTTTTTGTAATGTTTCCTCTTCCAGATAGTTAAACCGCCGTATAAACTTTTGGTTCGTATGTTCCAATGCATTTTCCGGGTTGATGTCATAAAGTCTTGCCGCATTGATGAGACTGAAAAATAGATCTCCGAATTCATTTTCCATATTATCCGGATCCATGTTTTCTATTTCATTTTTCAGTTCGTCGAACTCTTCAAAAACTTTGTCCCAGACTTGGCTTTTTTCTTCCCAGTCGAAGCCTACATTGCGTGCTTTATCTTGTATTCGATATGCCTTTATTAGAGCCGGTAAGGTCGATGGCACGCCTTCGAGTACGGTTTTATTACCGCCTTTTTCTTTCAGTTTGAGTTCCTCCCAATTTTGCTCAACCTCGTTCGATCCATCGACATGGGTTGTACCGAATACATGAGGGTGGCGATAGATTAGTTTTTCACAAAGAGCATTGCAAACATCGGCAATATCGAAAGAACCGTTTTCTTCTCCTATTTTAGCATAGAAAGCGATATGTAACAATACGTCTCCCAACTCTTTTTTAGTGGCTTCGTTGTCCTTTCTGATAAGAGCATCACAGAGTTCGTAGGTCTCTTCTATCGTGTTGGGACGTAAACTTTCATTCGTTTGCTTATGATCCCACGGACACTTTTCGCGTAGAATATCGAGGATATCGATAAACCGGCCGAATGCCTCTATTTTTTCTTCTCTCGTGTGTGACATGTGTTTATTTATTAAATGCTTTTAGTCCTTTTTGTAAGAAATCGATAAATTTAGCTACGCTTTCATTGTATCCGTATGGGGCGGCTAATGGCTCTCCGTCACTATTGATGATAACATAGTATGGTTGAGCATTGGCTCCGAATTTATGTCTTTGTAAGAAACTCCATTTTTCACCGACGGTCGTTAGTTTTACCGATTTCCCATTTTCGGTTACCGTAATGGGCTTCTTTAATTTTTCTTTGTCATCGACCATTAAGGTAATAAGTACGTATTTGTTTTCAAGAATCTGTTTTACAACCGGGTCGGTCCACACGGAAGCCTCCATTTTACGGCAGTTGACACAACCATACCCCGAAAAGTCGATGAGTATGGGCTTCTTTTCTTGTCGGGCGTACGCCAAACCCTCGTTATAGTCGTTGAAGGCTGCGTGAACTTCTTTATTATATAAGTTGAAATCTTGGGTATATAAGGGGGGCGCGAATGCACTGATCGCTTTTAACGGAGCTCCCCACAATCCGGGAATCATATATAATGAAAAAGATAGCGAAATGATGGCGAGGAATAAACGGGGAACGGAGACGTGTTTAATCGGGGAATCGTGCGAAAAGTTGAGCTTACCGAGCAGATAAAATCCCAACAATGCGAAAATAACGATCCAAAGCACCAAAAATGTTTCCCGGTCGAGTATGTGCCACCCATAGGCCAGATCGGCTACCGATAGGAATTTAAGTGATAATGCCAATTCCAAAAAGCCTAATATGACTTTGACGGTGTTTAACCAGCCTCCCGATTTAGGCAATTGTTTCATTAAAGAAGGGAACATGGCGAATAATGCGAACGGTATGGCTAAGGCGATGGCAAAACCTCCCATTCCGACAGCAGGTGCGAGTGTCCCGCCCCAAGAAGCGGCTTCTACTAATAGAGTGCCGATTATGGGTCCGGTACAAGAGAAAGAAACCAAAACCAATGTAAACGCCATGAAAAAGATAGCGATGATACCGGTTGCGGTGTCGGCCTTCCTATCGAGTTTATTACTCCATGATGCAGGTAGGGTTATATCGAAAGCCCCGAAGAAGGAGACTGCGAAAAGAACCAACAGTGCGAAAAACAGTATGTTGAACAAAGCGTTTGTCGCTAAATCGTTAAGGGCACTGGCTCCGAATAGTAGGGTAATCAGTAAACCCAGTCCTACATAGATAATGATGATGGACAAACCGTATAAGATGGCTTCGCCGATCGCCTTGTGCCGGCTTTGTTGTTTTTTCAGGAAAAAGCTCACTGTTAGGGGAATCATGGGCCAAACACAGGGTGTTAGTAATGCTAACAATCCTCCGATAAATCCCGATATGAAAATAAACCAAAGAGAACTTTCTTGCAATAATTTTTCGGTACTCATTGCTCGAAGTTCTTCAACTACTGGCTGCCAGCCTTTTTGACTGGTTAAATTGGAAGATGAGTTTGTATTAAGATTTACAGGAGTCATAACCGGGGCGGTTGTCGTTGGAGTTTTGCTTTCTCCAAAGGAAAATTCATGTTTGGTTGGAGGCAAACAAGTTACATCGTTACACGCTTGGTAAGTAATGTATCCTGTAATTTTAAAACTATCGGGATTTTCTATAAATATAGTTTGCTTGAAATCTATTGTAGAATTATACCACCCCAATTTCATATCGAATAAAGCGCTATATTCTTCATGAGGTCGTTTAGACGGGGTTACATCTCCCTTTAACGACACATTAGATATATCGTCGAAAGAGAACGAAGTAGGAATAGGTCCTCCGGAGGGAATATCGGTAGCATATAAATGCCAACCATCTTCTATATATGCGTGAAAAACAATCTCCTTCTCATTACCTTCTCCTTGCATGGAAACTTTCCATTTGACAGGCTCTATAATTTGAGAATAACTACTCATGCAAAAAAGCATGCCGACGATCAATAAACCTAAAAACTTTTTCATATTACCCAATTTTGTGTGGCAAAGATAGTGCAAACGAGGGCAGAAACAAATTTATTTGATTATGCCGAGTGCCGCCTATTTTCGCATTTTTGCAAAGATAGTGCAAACGAGGGCAGAAACAAATTTATTTGGTTATGCCGAGTGTCGCCTATTTTCGCATTTTTGCAAAGATAGTGCATATTAGTCAAATCGAAAACCGATTCGGCGATATGATTTGGGAAATAATAGATAAAATATGTAGATGAACAAAAATAGTGTTCGCTATGTGGATAATAATTTTTACCTTTGCCATGAATGTAAGTATAGTCTTTTCATCGTTAAGTAAAAATCAGACAATAAAGACAAATGATCAATAAGATAATTGCAGAAGAAAAAATACAGCAGGTTCGTAAGTTCTTGGAGAAAAAGGAAAAGATTGTGATTACATGTCATGTATCTCCTGATGGAGATGCTATCGGAGCTTCGTTGGGGTTGTATCATTTTCTTGATGGGTTAGGGAAAGAAGTAAATGTGGTTGTCCCGGATTTACTCCCTAGGAATCTTCTGTTTTTGAAAGGGACGAAAGAAATCGTAGTCTATACTCGTTATCCCGAGTTTGCCGAAAAATTGATGTCGGAGGCTGAGCTTATATTCTGTTTGGATTTTAATGCTATCAGCCGTATCGACCGGTTGCAAAAGTCTGTGTCTTTATCCGAAGCGAAGAAAGTCCTTATCGACCATCATTTGAATCCGGAGGATTTTTGCGATGTTACCATCTCTCACCCGGAGGTTGCATCAACCAGCGAATTGATTTTCAGGTTGATTTGTCGCATGGGTATGTTTGATCGCATGGGGCTGTATTCCGCAGAAGCCATCTACACGGGAATGATGACCGATACGGGGAATTTTACCTATAACTCCAACATTCCCGAAATGTATTACATCATAGCAGAGTTGGTAAAATTAGGTATCAATAAAGATAAAATTTATGCTTTGGTATATAATACCAATTCGGTAGATAAGATAAAATTGAACGGATATGCCGTCAGTGAGAAAATGGAAGTTTTCCCGGAATATAAGGCGGCTATGATATCGCTTACCCGAGAAGAATTGAAGCGGTATGATTATCACAAGGGTGACAGCGAGGGTCTGGTAAACGTACCTTTGGGTATCGAAGGAATAAGGTTTTCTACTTTTTTCAGAGAGGATAAGGAGTATATAAAAGTCTCTATGCGTTCCAAAGGATTTTTCCCGGTTAATAAAGTTGCTGCGGAGCATTTCAACGGCGGAGGGCATTTAAATGCCGCCGGTGGAGAATTTCATGGTACGATGGAAGAGGCTCAGGCTCTGTTAAGGAGTATACTACCTTTGTATGATAAATATATGGTGAAGGATAAAGACTAAGAAGTATTTGATAAATATGGTAAAGATAGCACGAATTTTATTTGTTTTTTTTACGGTTATGATGGTATTATCGTCTTGCGATAATGGAAAATCCTATGCCGATTTGTTGAAAGAAGAAGATAAGGCGGTGAAAGCCTTTTTGGCCGATAAAATAGTAATTAACAGCATTCCGGCCGATTCGGTATTTGTTACTTTGCAAGATGTCGGTAACAACGATACGTTGGCAGTGCCCTATTATCGTTTGGACGATGACGGCAATGTATATATGCAGGTTCTTGATGCCGGGATACAAGACGATCGTTTTGAGAAGGGGAATGATGTAAACATTCGTTTTCTTAGGGTCGATTTGAAAGCATTGATGAATGGCGAGAATCCCGATCCGGTGGGTAATACGAATCCGGCCGATTACATAACGATTCGTTTCGGTGAAACGACATTGTCTTCGACAACTCAATATGGGACGGGTATTCAATACCCGATGTATTTTCTCGGCAATGAATGTAAAGTCAATTTGTTGATTCGTGCAAAGTTGGGATTTACGGCTGAAACTTCTACGGTTATACCGTATCTGTATACTATTAGCTATAACAAATCAAAATAAAACAAAATGTCTCTCATTAAATCTATTTCAGGAATTCGCGGTACAATCGGAGGAAAAGCCGGCGATGGGCTGAATCCTTTGGATATCGTTAAGTTTACGGCAGCGTATGCTACCTTTATTCGTAAAAACACACCGGTAAAAACGAACAAAATTGTTGTCGGACGTGATGCCCGCATCTCTGGCGAGATGGTGAAACATACGGTTATCGGGACTCTTATGGGAATGGGATTCGATGTCGTGAACATCGGATTGGCTACTACTCCGACCACCGAGATTGCCGTGACTATGGAGAAGGCTTGCGGTGGAATTATATTGACAGCAAGTCACAATCCCAAACAATGGAATGCTTTGAAATTGCTGAATGAGAAAGGTGAATTTCTTAATGCCGCCGAGGGACAAGAAGTATTAAATATAGCTGCTGCCGAGGCATTCGATTTTGCAGACGTCGATCATTTGGGGCGTTTGTATGAAAACAACACATATACGCAAAAACATATCGAGAGTGTTTTGGCATTGGATTTGGTCGATGTCGATGCGATTCGCTCGGCCGGATTCAAAGTAGCCATAGATTGTGTAAATTCGGTAGGCGGTATTGTTATCCCTGAATTGTTAAAGGCTTTGGGAGTAAAAGACGTTATAGAACTGAACTGTACGCCTGACGGAAAATTCCCTCATAACCCCGAACCTCTTCCGGAAAATTTAACTCAAATAGCCGGTGTAATGAAGGAAGGAAAAGCCGACGTCGGATTCGTTGTGGATCCCGATGTAGACCGTTTGGCAATCGTATGCGAGAATGGCGAAATGTTTGTCGAAGAATATACCTTAGTCGCTGTGGCGGATTATGTGTTGAAACATACTCCCGGAAATACGGTTTCGAACCTAAGTTCTTCGAGAGCGTTGCGCGATGTCACACGTCTGTATGGACAACAATATAACGCCTCGGCCGTGGGAGAGGTCAATGTAGTGACTTTGATGAAACAGACCGGAGCGGTTATAGGCGGCGAGGGCAATGGCGGTGTGATTTATCCGGCCAGCCATTACGGTCGTGACGCTTTGGTGGGTATCGCTTTATTCTTGTCGCATTTGGCGAAAGAGAAAAAGACTGTCAGCCAGTTGAAAGCCACATATCCGGCTTACAGTATAGCCAAACAGAAAATACAACTTACTCCCGATATCGATGTCGATGCCTTGTTGGTTGCTGTTAAGGAAAAGTATGCTCAATACGATATTACGGATATCGATGGAGTAAAGATCGATTTTCCCGATCGTTGGGTGCATTTGCGTAAGTCCAATACGGAGCCTATCATTCGAGTGTATTCCGAAGCCCGTACTCCCGGATTGGCCGAAGAGACAGCTGCCGGAGTAATGGCTGTAATTGCAGAGATGACAAGGAAATAATGCATGATTATATTCTGACAGAAGGAGGAGACTCGTCGAGCCTCCTCCTTCTGTTTTTATCTAGATGTTTTTACAATCCGTTCGCTTCTCGTTTTTTCGTTTGTGAATATCTGTACTACATATATACCGTCGGTCAGATTTGAGACATCTATATGCTGATTGTCAAAAGGCAGGGGGTATATTTTCCCGGTAAGGTCTATGGCGTTTACTCGAATTATATCGCTCTCGGTAGTATTAATTTTATCTTTTGCATAGGTAGGATACAACTTTGCCGATTGTTTGTTTTCTTCGATTCCTGTATTTCCGTTTTTCACGATTTTGAAAGTATCGAATAGAGTCGCTTGGGCATTTGCATCCGATGTGTATGTTTTGACTTCTATTTCAGAACTGCTTACGCTTATTTCACTAAATGCAGGTGCTCCGGGTTGTCCATATTTCCCTGTGAATAAATCCCAATAACCTTCGACTTTATGTTTGTCAAATCCTGCTTCCATTTCGTCTTGTGTATAAGGATAGTAACGTTTTCGTCCACAGGTTCCGTTTACAAAGTAAAGAGTCCCGTCCTTTACATTGAATGTCCCGCCTTGTTGTCCTTTGGGGTTTTTATTGCTGTCGGGAGAAACTAGTTCTACATTTGTCACGCTTCCCGGAACGATCGTTTTCGTCGTATTGTTTATGGGACCCATTACTTCATAAATGTGGTCATGCCCTTGTATGACAAAATCTATGTTCAATTCTTGAAATACAGGCAGTAGGGTGGCTCTGAACAAAGCCCCGTCTTCATCGGTCTGATGTCCGCTACCGGTAAATAAGTTTTTATGTACGGCAGCAATTCTCCATTTGGTATCGGGATATTTTTCTACTTGGTCTCTAAACCAATTGGCTACGTCGTTGCTCAGATATGTACTGGTCCCATTCGCATAACTGTAACTTCCCCGCCAAAAATCTTGATGGCTATATACCATAAATAAAGCATCGCCATAAACGAATGAGTAGGTAATTCCATCGAATTGAGGTTTGACTGTCGCTGTTTCGTTGAAAGTCTTGTCGGTATTGAAATGATATGTATAATTCAAATTAGGAGTGTCATCGTGGTTTCCATCGGTCGGAGCTAAGGCCATTCGGGATAAAAGAGGTTTCATGCTTACTTCGAACCATTGTTCCCATTCCCATTCGGAGTTTTGTTCTGTTCCTGTTTCTACAAAATCACCTGTGAACAACAAGAATTTTGCATCGGGAACTTGTTGGGCTGCCGTGATTGCAGACCATCGTGCATTTTCTACATACTCATTGTCCATAATATGGGAGTCTGTCATATATAAGAATTTAAATTCTTCCTTGTTCGTATTAGCTGTAATGAAGGATTTAATATCGCTCCAATTCCCATCATATCCCACACGATAGGAATAGGTTGTATTCGGGGTAAGTCCGGTAGCGATGGCTTTATGGCTTGTGTAATTGAATTTTGTGTTAGTGGGTAGTGCGGCTGCTTTTAATATGCCACTGGTACTTACCGCATAATTTAGATTGTTTGCAGCTTGATGAGCCGCTTCTATTTCTGTGGCATTTGTAAAATCCGATTCGACAGCATTGCTTTTGGCTACAATTTGTACTTTCCCGGAAGAAATACCACTGTTTGTAAACCAAGCGAAAGCCATTCGGGTGGACGGGTCTCCGTTGATATTTGTAACTACGCAATAGGGCATACCTTTGGGTACGAGTGCTTGAACCTCTTCTTTCAAGGCGAGAAGGTTGATTTGAGAGCTGTCAGCTCTTGCGGCCTCTTTGGCCATAAGCATTTTTATGTAAGAGGGAATCGTATAGTCATCTTGTGACAGTTTATCGGCTTCTAATACATCGGGGTGTATAATGATAACAGGTTTTTCGGTGACTGTTATGTGGCAAGTATCTTTAAAGTTGCCGTCTAGGGTCGTAACGATAATTTTTGTTTCGCCTATACCTTTTCCTGTAACTAATCCACCCTCGACGACAGCTATCGAATTGTTTAAAGAATTCCAAGAAACTTTTTTATTAGAGGCATCGGACGGTAGTACGATAGCAGATAACCACTGTTGTTGCTCTTCTTCAATAGATAGAGATTTAAGTGTCAGAGAAACAGATTGTACAGCTACATCTTTTGCTTCTGGATCATATTCATAAGCTCCCAAATCATATCCGGTTCCTTTGGGACGAACGGTCCCTTTTATGTCGTAGGCAGGAGCATCGTTATCGGCAACCCCTTTGTCGATACACGGGGAGTTATTTGAGAATGTCCAGTCTGCTGCACGCATGGCTTCTATATCGGCGGCAGAGGTGGGAATACCTATAAATAGAGTGGGGGATTTGAAGTTGGGCCCGGTCGCATCTGTATTTATGGAACTTAGAGTTAAAGCATCTTTGGCATCGGCAAATCCACTGACCGCCGCGTTGTGGCTCGAACCGTTTCCTTCAATAAAAGCGATAGGATCGCCGAATCCTTCTTCTGCTTGATTGTTCCAACAAATCGTATTGATTGTTTTTCCTTCACTATGGATTGCGGCATATTGGGAGCCATAATTACAAGCTATTATACAGTTTGCCACAATGCCGGAAGGATTATAAATACCACCACTATTGGGCCAACCGCTTACTGTTGCCGAATTGTTATGGATAATACAGTTTCTGACGATACCGCCGTTCTCGTTGCGTATGGTTCCATATTTGCCTTGATTGCCTCGCATGATACAGTTTTCGACAATACCACCGGAGTTACGTATCGCACCACCGGAACTGGTGGAGGAGCATAGCTCTATAATACAATCTTTTATAACTCCTCCATCATTGAAAACTCCTCCTCCGTTTTGTCCTTTACAGTTTTTGATACGGCATTTCGAAAGAGTAATATTCGCCCGGATATAAGCTGCTCCTCCATCGCTGCTATGTTCGGCATTTTGAAGTGTAAGTCCTTCTATGAGGGTTGGATTTTCGCACGGGGAATCGTATTTGACGATTAAGTATTTTCCCAAACCTGTTCCGTCGAGTATGGTTTCGAATGTTTCGATGTTTCGTGCACCTGTATCTGCATTATATCCGCCTAAAATATTTACTCCGTCTACAATAGATACATATTCATTGTAGAGTCCCGAAGACACAAATACCGTATCTCCTGTATGGCAGCTTTCTACGGCCGATTTGATGGAACCTTTTGCGGTAGCCCAAGATAACCCGTCACCATCACAACCTGCCGATACATATCGGTTTGTGGCATTACACCAATTACTCGATGCCAATAAGGCTATCGATAATGTCAAGCAAGATAATTTTTGTTTCATAATATTAATTATTTGTTAATGAATTTATTATAAAATTATTTTAAACGGGCATATTTGATTTCTTATTTTTATATGTTTTATAGCACATATTTTGAATGGATATATTTTAATAAATTGACAATTAGGTGTTTGTGTCTTGTCTGTGGATATAGATATACCTTTCGGATACTTTCGAAATGAAATATATCGAAACCTTATACAGAGGAATAAGCCAATAGAAGAATTATTTGCTCCTTATATCGGAATGAAGAACAGATGAAATTGAAAGGATTGCTTTCTTTTGAATGAGAATTTTAGAACATTTTTGTTGATGGGGTAGGTATATTATAGCCTTTCGTTCAAGAGGTTTGCAATATCGGTGGTGAGGTTTTCCTCGGTGACAGTCTGTACGGTAGATAGTCGAATGAATTTATCGCTTGGTGTACAGATAACTGTAAATACAGCCGACAAACAGGGCTCCGCCTACGATGTTGCCGAATGTGGCAGGAATGAGATTTGCCAAGATGAAATCGCTCCAACTTATCGCAGCTCCTTGCAGCATGCCTAATGGGATAAAGAACATATTAGCTATGCTGTGTTCGTAACCTATGGCGACGAAACACATGACCGGAAACCAGAGACCCATCATTTTCCCAGCGGTGGAGTGTGCACTGAATCCAAGCCAGACAGCGAGGCAAACTAACCAATTCGCTCCGATTCCTTTGAGGAAGACGACCCACCCAGACATGTCTACTTTGGCTTGTGCGATTTGGACAATGGCGCTTTTCCACGGGTCGGCATCAACGATGCCCGTACACCATACCATTATATAAACGAAGAAAATCGCTCCTATGAAATTGCCTATATAGACGATCGTCCAGTTTTTCAATATGGGCATGATTCCGTATTTCTTCTTCATAAATCCGGGAATCAGCACGGCATTGTTACCGGTGAAAAGCTCTGCCCCGGCCAAAACGACCAAGATAAGTCCCAAAGGGAACATGCAACCTGACAATAGTTTTTGTAACCCCGGATTTCCTGCTGTCCATTCGGGGAATCCGTATCCGATGAGTAGGGAGAGAAGTCCTCCCATAGCGATGTAAATCCCTGCCAGCATTGCTGCGACGAGCGTTCGAGGAAAGGATAACGAGATTTTATTCAGTGCAGCCCGTTCGGCTTGGGCTACTATTTCGGCGGGTGTAGAAAATGACATGATAAATTTGTAATTACGAGGATAGGAGACGGTTCTACATTGTCAAACCACAAACAAGATTTACCTTTTGTTATCTTTGTTATAGCAACCACAAATATTACTTTGATTGCCACATTTTTTATTGCTGGAAATTCGTCATCAAAGGTAGACAATTAAAATAATATACGCACTACTTTATTTGTTTTTATTATAAAATATTGTTTGGGAGGTTGGCGGGGGGATTATCGAGGAAAATACTTAGAGGAATATAGTAAAAACGGCTGTCGATTTTCTATCGGCAGCCGTTTGGGTGATTGGGTGTACCGACAAATAAGTAAATCTATTTATCGGCCAGTTAAGCATGAATTTGTTTTATGGCTATTTGACGAGTACTTTGGTAACTCCTTTTTCTGTATGGACAAGGTAGCAGCCTGCGTGCTGCATGGGAATGACTTCGTAATCCGTATGCAAAGAGGCATTCGTTATCGTTTTACCATCGAGCGAGTAAACGGTGACCTGTACTCCTTTCAATCCGGTCAATATGATGTTTCGTCCTTCGCTGTATATCGAGCTGTTGTCTGCTGTGTTATCTGCTATACCGGTACTGCCGGAAGTCAAGGTAATGTTGTCTATGGCTATGCGTGCACCGGCTTTTTCTGTTTTCCCACGGAAACCTAACTGTATGCGTTTATTGCCGGCCAATTGGTCGAGCGGGAGGCTTACTTTGGTCCATTCGTTAGAACCGTCCGATCGAAGAGCCTCGCTTGCTGCTTCGTAGATTGTGCCGTTTACGGTGGTTTCTACCGTCAGTTCTGCGTCTTCCGTGTGCAGGTAGAATTCAAGCGTGAGTTTGTCTTGCCCGGTAATGTTGATAATAGGGGATTCAAGGCGACTGTCATCTGCTTCCGCTTTTTTATTTACCAACATGGCGTAGCCGTTATCTTCATCTTGAGCGTCCAGAGAACCGCCGTTCTGATACATACCCCACGCATCATCTCCGCCTACGGTAGCTACCGACCATGTTTCGGTGGAAACGTTTCCTTGGGTAAACGATTCGGCGAAGGGGAATGCGAGAGGCGTACCCAACATAATGCCGAATGGGGTGTAAGCACCCTTACCTCCGGCAGACACGGCGCAGATGTATCCTTGTGTGTAAGTTTGTTTGGTAAGCCCGGCAGTTGTCATGAGATAAGAGGTTTCTTTTATGCCGGTAGCCATGTCTATTATACTGCCGAAAAGGTATGTCCCGTAGTTGTAAGTCAGCTCTTCGGGATTGATGAATCCTCCGTTGGCTCCTGTTTCCGCCGGGGCATCCCACGTCAATAGAGCGGCCTGGTCGTTTTCATCGTCCCAACTGGCAATGAGGTTTTGTACGTGTTGCGGGATATCCGTGCCGATGAAAACAGACTTTTCGGCATCGCGCCCGCGTCCTTGTTCATCGTACACGATGACGTTATAATGGTTCATACCTTGCACGCCATCGACCGTGAAGGAGTATTCTTTCCCTTTTTCCACTTCATTTTCAGTTAGGATAACGTTCCCTTCCTTGAGAATCTCGATTTTGGAGAGGGTGGTGAGTTCATCGCCATTGATGGCTTTGTTCGGGGCTTTGAATGTCAGAACAGCTTTCAAGGCGCCGGTCGGATCGGGAGTGGCGGTGAAGTCGGTTACCGAATCGGGAGCGGTGGTCGGTATGAATGGCTCGATAACGATGTCGTCTATGTAAAGCATATACATACCTTGGCTTGTGTGGTGGAAGCCGAAGTAGTAAGTGCCTGCTTCCTGTACTTCAATGACCGATGACTTTTCGAGGTAAGTGTCACCGCTGACTGTGTAGTCGCCAAGCGCATTAAGCATACCTTCAACCGTGTTTTTGGAACCGAATGCGGTGCTGAAACTTTCTGTGTAGAATTCACCGTATCCTTTTGTTTTGAATGACAGTTTATACAGATAATCCGTTCCCAATTCGATGGGAGGTGTGATGATCCAATCGTCGGCGTTCTTGTCTAACTGGTCGCTTCCGGCAGCATTGTTTATCCAAGCCCAAGTCTTGCCGTCTTCGTTGGCATCGATAATGGTGAAGATGTCGAGTGCGCTGGCGTGGTCGAACGTTTCTTTAAATTCACCCTTGAACGCCGAGCCGAAGCGGATGCGGTTCGATTCGGTGGAGACTCCCGCTTTTTCAGCTACCGCTGTTACCGTGTAGTAGTAATTGCCCAGCACGTCTGGCAGGTCTTCCGTGAAAACGGTCGCCGTGTATTCGGCATTTATCGTATCATTGCCGGGATAGCGCACGAGGATATATTTCAGTAGTTCGGCGTCGAAGTGTCCGCCGTTGGCTCCATTGACGGGAGCCTCCCAGCTTACGGTGGCATGGTTGTCTTCCAGTGTGAATTGCAGATTGCCCACGGCTGCGGGGCTATCTATGCCGGCGTAGATTTCGATTTTGCTTTTCACACCGTCACCTTCGGCGTTCGATACGAAAGCTTCCACTTTGTGCGTGCCTTCCGTAAAGGTGTAAAGCGTGGAGAATTCGGCTCCGGCAACGACTGTTGCGTTTTCGAGTGTGAGCTTTTGGTGGTCGACGTAGATGGATACCTCCAACGAACCTTCCAGTTTGTCTCCTTCGAATGTTTTGTTTGGAGCGGTGAAGGTAATGTTGGCATCTAATCTTTCCGGCGAAGTATAGTTTACGCTCAGCTTATCGACGGCTGCGGGTGCTTGAAGGGCTGCTGCCGGTGGCACAGTGTAAAGTCCGAGTAGGACGACGGTTTCGTCATAATCGCTCACGAGTGAAGCCTTGCCGTTGTCGAGGTTGACTTCATAGAGGGCGGATTGCAATTTGTTGTTGATGGCAGCCCAATACATTTTACCTGTGTTCAGGTCGATAGTTGCGCTTTGACTGTTTGAGGGCATGATCCCAGTGGCGCCGATGGAGGCTGCCGTGCCCGTGGCGGTGTTGATAGTATAAAGGTTGCCATCATCGGCTATGCCGTAAAGAGTCCCTTCTTTGTCAAAAGACAGAGTGAAGTACATGCGGTCGCCGGTGCTTGCCACTTGTGTTGGTTGTCCGGAGAGTAGGTCGACCGTGCAGAGCCTCGTCGTACCTGCTTCGGACATGAATTGTCCGTAAATGGTTTTGGTCTTGCTATCGTAAGCGAGGCTGATAGGATAGTTGTCGTACGAGGCTTTGAGTGTCTGCTGTATGTCTCGCGTCCAGCCGTCCGTGTCGAAGAGGTAGTAATTGACGCCATACACGGTAGAGCCGTAGGTCGTGACTCGGTATCCGCAGAATTTCCCGTCGGCATAGACGGCTGCCGACAGATTGAAATCGGCTGCTGTTTTGACTGGCGTGAAAGCGGTTCCTTCCTCTGCGGGGAAGGAATAAATGCCGAATTCCCCATTTTCGGAAGTACTCCACTTGGAAGAGTAGGTCATACAGCCGAACAGTTTTACACTTTCAGCGGAAGCAGCGGTTTTCAGAGAATGACGGATAGCAGCAGTTCGCTTGCGGATTGTTTTCTGCGGTTTTTTTTCTATGGCGGACAGTTTCTCTAACTGTGCCACTTTGTTGTTTGATTGGGCTTGCAAGTCTCCCAAACCGTTTACAGTGCATACAAGCAGCACTGCCAAAAACAAATTTAAAACTCTTTTCATGCGATAACTAAAATTTGATGAATATACGATGGTTTTTAATACCTATTTATTATTAAATACAAAAATAGTTGATGAAAAGAAAGCAGAAAAATATAAATCTTCTCAATTTGTCAATTTTGATAATTTGCGAAAAGATTGAGGGTATGCCGGGAAATATCAGCTGAGGTATACGACTCTGGTTGGATAAAGAGGATTAGCTGTGTTTAAAAGTGGGTTGAGAGGGATTACGAGTCCAAATGTAGTTTTTTTATTTCTTGGCGGAAACGGGAAGGAGGAACTCCCATTTCTTTTTGGAATGCTCTGTAAAAAGAAGAAAGTGAGTTGTAGCCGAGCGAATCGGAAAGCACTTTCAGAGGAATGTCATTTTCAGGCTCAGATAACAGAGCGAGCGCTTCCCGGATGCGGTATGAATTGATGTATTCGGAGAAAGAGGTGTTTTGCTCCGTAAACATGCGCGACAAGTAGGTGCGGTTGGAGTGAAGCCGTTCTACGAGCATGTCGATGGAGATACTGTTGCTGCGGTATAAGTGTTCGTCGTTCATCAGCTTTTCTACGGCATCAAAGAGTGCTTTGTTTTTCTGGCTGGTGTTTACCAGATCGGTTTTCTCGTCCCGTTGTTCGAGCAGTTGTCTTTCCCGCTGACGGTGGGTGTCGTATAATATCACCAGTTGCCGGTACATGTGGTTCTTCCGTACATAAAGAACATATAGAGCTATGAGTATGACGGCTATGAGCCCGGTCACGAAGACGGCTAATTGAAGTTTCCGGTTCTTTTCAGACAAGAGCAGTTCTTTTCGGCTAAGTTCTTTTTCAGCTTTTTCTGTCTCGTAGTTTAGTATCATGTGGCTGAATGAACGTTCTTGTTCTATATTAAAAATGCTATCGGCGAGGGATTGATGTCTTTCCTTATGTTGGGATGCCATAGCAATATCTCCTTTTTCTTGAAATAACTCGGCCATACCTTTGTAAAATTGGAGGCGGTAATAGTAATGGTTTTGCTGTTCGGCTAGTATAAGCCCATTTTGGTAAGCTGTATTTGCTTCGTCGTAACGTCTTTCCGCTTTCAGAAAGTTGCCGTAATAAAGGTAGGCTTCGGTGAGTACGTCTATATTGGTGCGTTGCGTGTGGTTTAGTACTTTTCGGAAATATAGTTCGGCTTGTTGAGGTTTTCCAATGGCGGCAAGTATGTTCCCGTGGATTACGTCCGGTTCGTCGGTGTTGGCCATATGTGTCGCAATGGCGGTGGCTTCAGATATATAATGTAGCGCTTCGTCATAATTTTTCGAAAGATAGTACATGGTGGCAACGTTCAATGCGCCGAGAAAGCGTACATAATCATTATGTAGTTTGCTTCCCCCTTCGTATACCTCCAATGCGTATTTTATACCTGAGGGGTCGTTTCGAAGGTAGTAAATCCTCGTCATATTGCTTAAAATGATATAATAATTTGTTTTATCCTCACTTGCGTCGGCATATTGCAGAGCCTCTTGGAAGTAGGCGAGGGAGGCATTGTAATTGAGTGTCGTATTGCGTGCGTTTATTCCTAACCCGTTGGCTATAATGGTCTGTATATAGGTGTCGTGATATTCTTCTACATAGGGAATAGCTGCATTAAAATACGTGAACATGGAGTCTGCTTGGCCGGAAAGTATATAAGCTTGTCCGATGTATGCGCCCACATAGGCTTGTGTTTTCTTGTCGTGGTTGGCAATGGCTTTACGGTAGTAAGTTTTAGCTGTGTCTATCAGTATTTCGTATTCTCCTTTACGTACGTACTCTCCCCAACTTTTGATAAGTGCGTAGGAATCTGTATGTGTTGCAGGCGTCTGTACGGTCATGGCGTTCTTCTCCTGTTCCTTACAGCCGGAGAGAAGCAATATTATCAGAAATATGTATGATAAAATGCTGTTCATTCGAATGCTGATTAAGAGCTTAAAGTCGGGTAATCATTACCAGTTTATCACTCTTTTTGTGGTATGTGCAACCGGTAGGTCTTGTTTGTTATTTAACAATATTGTACCTTTCGACAACAAAGATAGTGCAAAGAAAAAGCACAGGCAAATTTACAGGTTCATAAAAGTGCTGTGCGATAGGGCGGAAGTACCCACAGGCGAGGGGAATACATTTTACAATTAAACGTTTTTTTGCAATCCCTCTCCTCTATACTGTTTCGTAAAGCTACGGAACATGGCAGGGGAGAGGCCGATGCTTGACTTTTTCTCCGTTACTGCCTGTATTTTTCGATATATCCATTGAATTAACCCCTCCGTCACTTCGTGCCACCTCCCCTATATTTTGCTGTGCAAAACACAGAGGAGGAGGTTTAATACCCTTCTATCGTATTATTTATCGAATGAGACGGATCGTGTTTGTCCTTCTCCCTTGCCGTGCCTCGTAGCATTGCGGGGTGTGGCGCAGCCATAGGGGAGGTGGCACGAAGTGACGGAGGGATTGAGAAGATATTATATAATCTTTGATTGAGGAGTTAGAGGTATAAAACGGGTAATCCCCATTAATTATCGACAGAGCCCTGATTGTTTTTGATCGTTGTTTTGTGTGGATATATGCCTCTGCCCTGTATTCCACAAGAAAATGGGATACAGGGGGGTGAGATGTGTATTTGGAGAATGAAATATTTTCTTTTATTCTCGTCTATTGCAGCCGAAAGAGGCGGCATGGAATCCGGGATTCGGTTCACCGATCGGAGTTCTTACGTAAGTTTCGCACCAGATATTGCCGGAAAGAGGCGAAAGGGGACTGGGCCGATATTCCGGTGTATCGATGTGATTCGTAAGGTTCTCTTCCCGGTTCCCGAATTCATTTTCTAATGATTCGGGGGTGTCACCGGGTTTTCTTTCGTATGAATCGGATTCTTTTTCTTCTCTGTTTTCGGGGGTTGATGCGGTTTCCGAGGCGGCTTTTTCGTTCTCCTCGTTTTTTCTTTCCTCTTGTTTCCTGAGCGCTTCGCGCCGGCAGGCTTCGAATTGTTCGCGTTCCTCCCGTTCCTCGGGTGTGTCGAATATCTCTTCGTGGTCGACAAGGTACTGTGTGGACTCGATGTCGTATAGCCCGGCTTTCCGAAAGAGTTGGTTTCTCTTTTGGTAGTGCCAAGCGAGTGTTCCATCGGCTTGCATTTTCTTCCGGTCGCAGCGGGGACGTTTTCTCTCTTGGGAATGTCTTTCGAGCTTGTCGATACATCGAAGGACGGCGAGCAAGGTCAACCGGTCCTTTTTAGGATCGATTTCGAGGAGCATCTTGTAGTACTTGATTAGGGCTACTTGACGGTAGTTCTCGATTTCTCCTCTTAAATCTATGCTCGTGTCGAATCTTGTATCTATCATCGCTCGTTTGTTTTTTCGACAAAGGTATATTCTTGTTGTCGGAGGTTTATGGCATGATGATACTTTGATGAAAGAGACGTTCTTACCGTTTTTTATTTTTGTTATTTCTGTTATGGACTTGTCACAATTTTTGGAAAATAAATTTATAATGGAACGACTCCAATGCCGGGGCGATCCAGCAGTGTTATTTTTCCTTCGACAATTTTCACTCCATCGAATAGATCGTTGGATATAAGCAGGTTTCCGTCAAGGTCGGCCCAGTGGGCCAACGGCGACAGTTGTGCCGCGGCAGAGATGGCACAGGAGGTCTCGGTCATGCAACCGATCATCACTTTCATATCCAAAGCTCTTGCCAATATGGCCATTCGGTAGGCTTCGCGCATACCGGTGCTTTTCATTAGTTTTATATTGATACCATCGTAGAGCCCGTATGCTCGTCGTACATCGGGCATACGTTGCAAAAATTCATCGGCGATGATAGGCAGAGGAGCGCGTTCGTGGAGCCAAGCCTGTTCGTTTATCTTTTCTTTGGGCATGGGTTGTTCCACGAACAGGCAGTTTTGTTCACTAAGCCATTGTATCATTTCGAGCGCATACTCCTTATTGTCCCAACCTTGATTGACATCGACACAGATGGGGCGGTCGGTCTCTGAACGAATGATTTTTACCAATTCTTTATCGTTGTCCAATCCCATCTTGATTTTCAATACATTGTAGGGGGATGCTTCCCGCAGTTTCTGACGGACAACTTCTGCGGTATCTATCCCGATAGTAAAGGAGGTATCGGGGCATTTTTCGGGGGAGAGTCCCCATATTTTGTACCACGGTTGTCCCATGATTTTACCGACGAGATCGTGCAAAGCTATATCTACCGATGCTTTTGCCGACCGGTTGTCGGGTGCAACGGAATCTACATAGTCGAGAATTTCTTCCATGCGGAAAGGATCGGTAAACTGCTTCAAGTCGAGTTGCCCAAGAAAGCGGCATACCGATTCTTGGGTTTCGCCCAAATAAGGCGGCATGGAGGCTTCTCCGTATCCTGTCCATTCTCCGAAACGGAGTTGTACTTGTACATCGGGGGTGTGGGTACGAGAACTTTTCGCCAAATTGAAGGCGTGTTTCAATTTCAAATCATACGGTTTGAAAGAAAGTTGCAATCTATCTGAACTTGTTCCTTTGGATACGGAAGTTCCGCAACTATTAAAAAAAGCGGGGGATAGTGTCAATCCTAATGTGCCTATCGCACTTTTGCGCAAAAAATCTCGTCTGTCCATTTTCAGTTTATTTTTGCTCGAAGTACCACGGGTGTCGTTTTACGGTCGTGATTCCCGGAGTCCCTATCTTGTTCACGATTCTGCTGATACCGAGAAGCGGAATAGCGTAATAGTCGGTATCAGCAGAATCGATACTGTTTATTTTGACTTGTCCCGAAGAGTGTATATATTTCCCATCGTTCAGGTAGAGAGCCACGTGCGAGACTTTGCCGGGGGCGTTGCCGAAGAACAGGAGGTCTCCGGTCTGACATTCGTCCCGTTGTTCTGCCGGCATGATGTCGCCGGTGAGGGCTTGTTGCGAAGCATCACGGGAGAGAATGATTCCGGCAGAAAAATAGGCCGTTTTGACAAATCCCGAACAGTCGGCACTTTTGACCGAAGTGCCGCCCCAGAGGTAAGTCGTTCCCATCATTCCTTCGGCGGTCTGTATGATTTTATTCATGTTTACAGGGGTCGATGCCCACTCGGAGAGTTCGCGACATTCGTCGTGTTTCAAGAATCCGGTTCTTCCATCGGGGAAAGACACAGGTATGAACTTTTTTCCCGCCTTTCCTGCGGCTTGCAGAATACAGCCCGATACGATGTCGGACACGGTCTCGGCATTTTTATCTGCGGAGGCATATACATAGCCTTGCAGTCCGGTATAGACATATCGGGTGGCATTTTTCCATTCGGTCCACTCGGCAGTAGTTTTTACGGAGATCGAATTTGCGATTATCCAACTGATGTAATTATCGGGAGTTTGCACTCTGTACCAATCCTTTTGCTCTTCCAAGATGAGCAGGGGCGTACCGAGAATAGCCTGAGAGACCATCTCGGCCGAATGCCTCGGCTCGCTTCTCAAATGTGCACAGCAGACTGTGACAATACCTCTTGTCTTTTCGCCAAGACGACGGTCGGGCAGTAGCTTTATCGCATTTATATAGGAGATACCGGCCGTGTCGAGCGTTCGGAGCAATGTTTCGACGGCTTGCCGGTTGTCGCACTTTCCTTTCAGAATATGGATAGAATCGTTCAATAGCTCGCTCGATACCGTATAAACGGCTGTGCGGGAATCGGGTGCATATTGCCGTCCGATTTGTTCTATCCAAGTTTGCATATCATTGGACTGGGCATTTGCCATAATCGGGATAATCAACAGAAAACAAAGTATGATCTTTACAGTCGATGTGTTCATGGGGGTGTTCGAATAGTAAACAATTATAGCGAACGGTAAGAGCCGTGTAAACGGAAATCGCATTTCCGACTTGGCTATGCCGAACCGCTTCTTATCTTCGTAGCTACAAATATATTGAAAAGCCTCGATAGATCGAACTTTACAACCCGATAAATTTCATCTGTTTTTTACAATCCGGTTATCGGTGTAAAGCAATCTCGTCCAAAAATGTGCTTGGGGAAAATGTTCGTTCAAATAGGTTTTCAAATATTCCTCGGTGTCTTTGTCTATCCGCTCGTCTGTTTTCGGAAAGGTATTGTAGACCATTCCGTAAAGGGGAATATTCCTATTTACCAGCGCTTCGATAGAGAGCAGCGTGTGGTTGATGCTGCCCAAACGTCCGGACGTTACCAAGATAACCGGCAGCTTTTGGTCGGCGATGTAATCGACCGTCAGGTATCGGCGAGTAATAGGAACCATCAAACCTCCGGCTCCTTCGAGCAGAACCACGTCGTACCTGCTTTGGAGTATCCGGGTAGACTCTGTTATTTTTTCTATGGGAATAATGCGGTCGTCTATCTCGGCTGCCAAATGCGGAGAAGCGGGGTAGGAATAGACAATGGGGAATGTGATTCGCTCCTTATCCTCCGGGGTGAACGGTATTCCCATAATTTCCCGATGCAGGTCTATGTCTTCGGAGTGGCCTACATTCCCGGTCTGTATCATTTTTTGAGTGATCGTTTTAATCCCTTTGCTGTTCCATTCACGCGCCAGCCACCCCGTGGCGTAACTTTTCCCGATGTTGGTATCTATACCGGTGATAAAAAAAGTTCCTTTCATATCTGTGTTTTTTTATGTGCGACGATGTAGACGGGTCGATAGGTGAGCGTGATCTCTTTTTTCCCGTCGAAAGTCTTTCTATATCGCTTTATAAAGTCGAATCCTTTTTGCCGGGAGTGTCCCGAAATACCTGTCACGCCGGTGTTTTTGAGATGCCGGAGTAACTCGACGGGAGTGTCGAAACGAAGGGTGTATTCCTCTTGTTCGAAAAGTTCGACCCGAAAGTGTTTTTCGAACAATCGTTTTAACTCGGCATACTCCCAATAGGGCATTTCTGCGGTCATTAAAGATTGTATTTCGGGCAGATTGCCGGCTGCGAATGTGCTGACAGCGATCGTGCCCGTATCGGACAAATTGCCGGATATGCGCTTCAAGAATCCTTCCAAATCGGTGAACCATTGAATCGTCGAAGCGGAGGTAATTAAATGGTATGTTTCGTCGAACTCGATTTTTTCGGCATCGCCTTCCTTGAAACTCAACTGTTTGAACGGCAATGCGGTTATGTAGTCTTTCATTTCGGGCGACAGGTCGTTTATCGTGAACCGGGCATCGGGGAACCTGTCGATGAGGCAGCGGGTCAGTTTTCCTGTCCCGCAACCGATTTCCAGTATATTGTCGATGCATTTGTTCAAACGGCTCGGAATCTTGTCGTTCAGCTGTCGGGCTATCCGGCTTTGGATAAGGCCTTCCCGTTCATAGGTGGAGGCTGCATTTCCGAAGCTGTTTTTAATGGTCGCTTTGTCGAGCCTATTTTCCAACACAACCGGGCGGAAATGGAAAAAATGGGGTTCGTCCAGCTCTTGAACGACCGTTGTCCCTTCCCATGCGTTCACTTGGTTTCTTGCGGGAAATATGAGGTCTCTTGTCCCGATTATCGCTTTGTCCCAACGGAAACGGGGACGAGGGTGCAGGGTTATGTTCTCGCCTATGGCACGCAATTCGTCGTACAAGCTGTTCATGTCTCTTTCGGGGAAAGCCTCCTTAAAATCGTCGAGGTGTTCGCAACACATGCGCCGGTAGAATTTTTTCAAGCTCGCTTCGTTCAAATGTTCGAGAGTCGCCCGGAATATTTCGGGGGGGATGCCTTTCTCGATGTCGATTCCGCATTCGGTTCCGTTGATGGCCGTGGCGTGTCTTATGGGGAGTCCTTTATCGGGTAAGACCGTTGCCGCCGCCCAAACGCCAAACGACCACGCATAGACTTCGATGTTTTTATAGTCGAGGAATGGGGTGGTGTCGAAGTTCAGGTCGGTGTAGTCGTAGCAGACACAACAGTCGCAGCCTATGTGACTCAGATAGGCAAACGGATGCGTATCCATTCCCCAACCGGCGAAGAGGAGGATTAAGTCGTCGGTGTGTCTGCGAGAAATGAAAGTTTGTATCATAGGCCCGATGAAATCTTGGTTAACGTGTGAATGAGCTGGTCTATCTCCGTGTCGGTATGTCCGGCGCTCAGCGAAATCCTTAACCGGGAGGTTCCTTGTGGTACGGTGGGCGGGCGAACCGGCAACAGATAAAAGCCTTCGTGCTGTAATTTTAAGGCGGTTTGTACGGTGCGTTCCGTTTCGCCCAATACGAAAGGGACGATGTGGCTGCTGCTGCTGCTGACAATCGCTCCGTTCAACGGATTGAGCGCTTGTCTTACTTTGTGGCCGATTGCCTCCAAATGTTCCCGGTGCGATTGCATATCGACGATTTTATCGATGATGAACAGCGTCCATTCGAGATTGACAGGTGGCAATGCGGTCGTAAAAATCAGCGTCCGCATTTTGTTGACCAAATATCGTTTCATTTCATCGGAGCAGATAACGAATGCTCCTACCGAGGCGGCCGCTTTTCCGAACGTGCCGACCAAGAAATCTATCTCTTTAATAACGTCTTGTTCTTCGGCGCAGCCCAATCCGCATTGACCTCTCACGCCGAAAGCATGGGCTTCGTCGACATACAGGTAAATATTGGGGTAGTGTTTCTTCAACGCCACCAAGCGGGGCAAGTCGCATTCGTCACCGTCCATGCTGAATATGCTTTCGGTCACGATGAATATCGCTTCGTATTGCGAGGCCGACTCGGAAACCAACCGTTCCAATTGTTCGTAATCGTTATGTCGGTAGCGTATGCAGCGGGCTTTGGAGAGTCCTATCCCGTCGACTATGCTCGCATGGACGAGTTTATCGGCCAAAATCAAAGAGCGGTTGTCGGTCACTGCCGGCAGGATGCCGCTGTTGGCATGGTAACCGCTGTTGAATACGAGAGAGGCTTCGGCTTTGTACAGTTCGGCGAGTCTTTTTTCCAATCGAGCGTACACGGGGAAATTGCCGGTCAACAACCGAGAAGATGTCGAGGAAAAACGAACATTACGGGAATTCAGGTTTTGCAAAAATTCCTTTTTCAGGTTCGTGTCATCGGCCAGTCCCAGATAATCGTTCGAGGAGAAATTCAACATGGTGTTCCCGTCACGGACGATGGACAGGCCTTGTGCATCCACGGCCGGCAAGGATCGCAAATTTCCTTGTCGAGAGAGTTGTTCCAATTGGGAAGAATAGGTATTCATTATCGCAGGGTTTTTACTACCTCCAACAGAGCCGAGGTGAGTGTGGAAAGTTGGGAAGGGGTTATGATGAACGGCGGCATGATGTATACCAATTTCCCGAACGGCCTTACCCAAATGCCCCGCTCGACAAATTGTTTCTGTATGGAAGCCATATCGACTGGTTTTTTCATTTCGATGACTCCGATAGCACCCAGTATTCTTACGTCGGAAACTTGGGGCAGTGTCGCCGCCGGACTCAGCTCCCGTTTTAACTGGGCTTCGATGGCGGCGACTTTCTCTTTCCAGCCGGAAGAGAGGAGGAGAGAGACGGACGCACAGGCCACGGCACAGGCCAAAGGGTTACCCATGAAGGTGGGCCCGTGCATGAATACTCCCGGATTCCCGCTGGAAATCGTGTGGGCGACTTCGTGTGTCGTCAAAGTGGCCGCCATAGTCATGTATCCTCCGGTCAGGGCTTTGCCTATGCACATGATGTCGGGGGTGACTCCCGCATGTTCCCAAGCGAACAGTTTCCCGGTGCGGCCGAATCCGGTGGCGATTTCGTCGAAAATGAGCAGCAGGTTGTATCGTTCGCATAGCTGCTTGGCTTCCCGAAGGTATTGCGGGTGATAGAACCACATGCCGCCGGCTCCTTGCACGATGGGTTCGAGGATAAGTGCCGCCAATTCTTCGTGATGGGCTTCTATGGCTTCCCGAAGAGGAGCGATACAGGCGGGATCCCATTCGTCGTCGAATCGGCAGGAGGGAGACGGAACAAAATAGCGGGTGGGGAGCGCATCCCCGAAAATGGAGTGCATACCGGTTACCGGGTCGCACACCGACATGGCATTCCATGTGTCGCCATGATACCCCGACCGTATGGTGATGAGGTTACATTTAGAGACCTTTCCGCGGGCGTGCCAATATTGTATAGCCATTTTCATGGCGACTTCGACCGATACGGAACCCGAATCGCAATAAAATATGTGTTGTATGGACGGGGGAACGATTTGCAAAAGCAGTTTCCCGAGGTCGATCGCCGGTTGGTGGGTGAGCCCACCGAACATGACGTGCGACATTTTTTTCAGTTGCTCTTCCGCCGCCTTGTTGAGCGTGGGGTTGTTGTATCCGTGTACGGCTGCCCACCATGACGACATGCCGTCAATGAGCTTTTGTCCGTTTTCCAAT
>OLSQ01000960.1_pt1 | contig 25666 bp, 16 predicted proteins | sample 1672561 | NCBI WGS metagenome assembly OLSQ01 (sample SAMEA3136699, study PRJEB25190) | human gut metagenome | biome: human gut; feature: human-associated habitat; material: faeces | place: Austria | collected 2013
GTTTCGGCGGAGCCTACTGGCTGTGGATGATCATCCTGTTCTCGTTTGTGATTCAGGCCGTGAGCTATGAATTCCAGAACAAGATAGGTAATTTTCTTGGACCGAAGACCTTTCAGATCTGCCTCATCATCAACGGCATCGTGGGTCCGCTGCTTCTTGGCGGCGCCGTAGCCACCTTCTTCAACGGCAGCAATTTTCTGATTGATAAGGGCAATATTACCAACAGTCTGCAACCCGTCATCAGCCGTTGGGCAAACGCCAGCCATGGTCTCGATGCCCTGCTCGACCCATGGAACGTAGTGCTGGGACTTGCCGTACTGATGCTAGCCCGCATCCTGGGCATGCTCTACATCAAGAACAACATCGAATACCAGCAGATTCAGGAGCGCTGCACCCGCCAGTTGCCATGGAATGCCCTGATTTTCCTATTGTTCTTCCTGCCATTCCTCATCAGATTGATGATAAAGGATGGATTCAGCACGGCAGCAGGAGCAGGAATGAGCGCAGCAGCAGAGGCAGGAATGAGCGCTGTATCTTCAGGCAGTATTACACTGGAGAGCATGAAGTATCTTCACAATCTCCTGGAGATGCCAATCCTGCTTGTAATATTATTAATAGGTGTAGTACTCGTTCTCTTCGGCATTTTCAAGTCATCGAGAAGCGTGCAGTATAGAAAGGGAATCTGGTTTACGGGCATCGGAACCGTGCTCACCGTGCTGGTTCTTCTGCTGATAGCCGGCTGGAACAATACCGCCTACTATCCGTCGAACATCGACCTTCAGAGTTCGCTCACCCTCGCCAACAGTTGCAGCAGCGAGTTCACGCTCCGCACCATGGCGATAGTTTCCCTCCTCATCCCATTCGTCCTCGCCTACATCGTCTTCGCCTGGCGCGCCATCGACCGCAAGCGCATCACGCAGGAAGAGATAGAGCAGGGAGAAGCTTATTAACTGAAGTTTCGAGAGTTAGCCCCCGGAAGCCCAGTACCATTGACTACTCTTCTTTTCGGCACTTTCTGTTTTTACAGAATATTATTCTGCCGCAGTCATCGTTTTCCGCATATTTCAGAATGTTTTCCTGAAAACGAAAGAATATTTGGCGTATGAGATTCTTCTTCTTACCTTTGCAGCCGAAAACGAATAACAACATAAAAAACAAGAGATATGAGTAGTATCAAAAACATCAAGACAAATGTGCTGGGCTATCCTCGCATTGGTAAGAAGCGTGAACTCAAGAAGGCTTGCGAAGCCTATTGGGCTGGTAAGATCAACCGTAACGAACTGGAGAATACCGCCAGAAATCTCCGCAGAGAAAACTGGAACTTGCTGCAGAAGGCAGGCATCGACCTCATCCCTTCCAACGATTTCTCCTACTACGACACAACCCTCGACCTCACCCTCACTCTCGGAGCCATCCCTTCGCGCTACAATAGTCTGAAGGAAGATAAGCTCCGCCTCTATTTCGCCATGGCCCACGGCGAGCAGAACGAGCAGGAAGATGTGATTGCGATGGAGATGACCAAATGGTTTGATACGAATTATCATTACATCGTTCCGGAATTTGTGAAGGATCAGGAATTTTCTCTCTTCGATACGAAAGTGGTGGATGAATTCTGCGAAGCCCTGGAATTGGGCATCAAGACCAAGCCCGTGATTCTGAGTCCGGTATCGTTCCTTTTTTTAGGAAAGGAGAAGGAGGATATCACGGGAATGCAGGATGGTTTCCATCGCCTTGATCTGCTCGATAAGGTTCTCCCGGTTTACGTCGAACTTCTCAAAGCCCTGGAAGAGAAGGGAGCAGAATGGATTCAGATAGACGAGCCTTATCTCGCCCTCGACCTGGACGATGAGCAGCGCAACGCCATCCAGAAGGCGTTCAGTTACATCAGAGAGAACACCCGCCTCAAGATTATCGTAGCCACCTATTTCGATGGCTTGAAAGATAACGCAGATTTGGCGGTAAACCTGCCTGTGGAAGCCCTCCACATCGACCTGGCAAGATGCCCGGAGCAGTTGGATTCCATCCTCAACATTCTGCCTGCAGACAAGATTCTCTCGCTCGGCGTAGTGGACGGCCGCAACATCTGGAAGAACGATTTGGAGAAGTCGATCGAGCTAGTAAACAAGGCGACAGGCAAGCTCGGAGCCGATAGAGTCTTCGTGGCAGGTTCCTGCTCGTTCCTCCACGTGCCATACGATCTGGCGCTCGAAACCAAGGAGCAGACTCTCCCTGCCGGCATCAAGCGATGGATGGCATTTGCGGCACAGAAGATAGAGGAACTGGCTGCCATCAAGGCGCTTGCCGGGAGTGAGACTAAAGAGGGATTCTCTCATCAGGAAAAGACTGCAGAACAAGACTACGCAGCAGGCATCCAGGCTTACTTCACTGAAAATCAGAAGGATATTGCCGACCGAAAGTTTTCTTTCCTGATTCACAACCCAGAGGTGAAAGCCCGGGTTGACGCCTTAACCGATAAGGATTCGCAGCGCCATTCAGCATTCGAGGTGCGCCAGAAGATTCAGCATTCAGAGCTCCATCTTCCGCTCTATCCTACCACCACCATCGGCTCGTTTCCTCAGACCAAAGAGGTGCGCTCATGGCGTTCCAAGTTCAGGAAGGGCGAAATTTCGGCTGCCGAATACAATCAACTGCTGAAGGAAGAAACCCGAAAATGCATAGAATGGCAGGAGGAGATTGGACTGGATGTGCTGGTGCACGGCGAGTTTGAGCGCAACGACATGGTGGAGTATTTCGGCGAGCAGTTGGCAGGCTTTGCCTTCACCCAGAACGGATGGGTTCAGAGCTACGGTTCCCGCTGCGTGAAACCACCAGTAATCTATGGCGACGTGGAGCGCAAGCAGGCGATGACCGTGGATTGGAGCACCTTCGCACAGTCGTGCACCCAGTTGCCGATGAAGGGAATGCTCACCGGTCCGGTAACCATCCTCGAATGGTCGTTTGTAAGAAATGACCAGCCCCGTTCTCTCACCTGCAAGCAGATAGCCCTCGCCATCCGTGATGAGGTTTGCGACCTGGAGCGCCACAACATCAGGATTATCCAGATAGACGAGCCAGCCATCCGCGAAGGTTTACCTTTGCGCAAGTCAGGATGGGATGAGTATCTGAAATGGGCGGTAGAAAGCTTCCGGATTTCAGCCAGCGGCGTGGAAGACAAGACTCAGATTCACACCCACATGTGCTATTCTGAGTTTAATGATATTATCGAACATATTGCTGCGATGGATGCTGACGTGATCACCATCGAGTGTTCCCGTTCGCAGATGGAATTGCTGAATGTCTTTGCCGATTTCCACTATCCTAACGAGATTGGTCCGGGCGTCTACGACATCCATTCAGCCCGAGTACCAGAGACTCAGGAGATGGTAGATTTGCTGAAAAAAGCGGAAAGATTCATCGACAAGAGCAAGCTCTGGGTGAATCCGGATTGCGGTTTGAAGACCCGTGGCTGGGCAGAAACCAAGGCCTCGCTCATTAGAATGGTAGAGGCTGCTAAGGAATTGAGAAACGAATAACAAAGTTTGCAAAAGTATTGAGAATACGAATAACAATTTGCATAGTTTTTATCAACGGAATCCCGGGGCATTTCTCTATGTCTCGGGATTTTTTGTGTTCCAGCAACTCAAAGCCTTGAAATATTTTATCACCAATCTTTTGCCCATCCAAAGAAAAGCAGTATCTTTGCAGACATGAAACAGGAAATCATAGATAAAATCAACCGATTGGCAAGCCAGGACGAGCCTTTTCTCTTTGTCATCAACTATCAGGGCGACAAGGCGTTCATCCGCCAGCTATCAGATATAAATCCCGAAGAATGCCTCTTCGATTTCGAAGGAAGAGGGAATTCTTCTGATGAGATGAAAAATAATTCGGAAAAGATTGCGGAGATTTCTTGGCAGATAGCCCCACCCCTTTATGAGGATTACGAGCGAAGTTTCGACATCGTGAAGAACAACATCATGGCGGGCAACAGCTATCTCACGAATCTCACCTGCAAGGTTCCCGTAAGCTGCAATCTCTCATTAGAGGATATTTTCCATCGGGCAAAAGGAAAGTATAAACTGCTGCTCAGAAGAAAGAGAAATCAAGCAGAAGATAAAGCTCAGCAGAAAGAAGAAGAATCGCAGAATAAAGCTGATAAGATTGAAGAAGAATTTCAGAACAAAACTTATCCGAAAGAAGAGAACATCGAAGAGATTTCAAACCCTTTCGTCTGCTTTTCGCCCGAAACCTTCATCAGAATCAAGAACGGAAGAATCTACTCCTATCCGATGAAGGGAACCCTGGATGCATCCCTCCCCGATGCCGAAAAGCAGCTGATGGAAGACCGGAAGGAGGCGGCAGAACACGCCACAATAGTAGATTTGATAAGAAACGACCTGAGCCGGGTGGCAGAAGATGTAAGGGTAGATAAATACCGTTACATCGACGTGCTGCACACCAACAAGGGCGACATCCTGCAAACCAGTTCAGAAATCAGCGGTCGCCTGCCCGAAGATTACCGGCAGCATCTGGGCGAAATCCTCGATGCCCAGCTCCCAGCCGGTTCCATCACGGGCGCCCCGAAGGATAAAACCATGCAGATTATCCACGAGGCAGAAGGCTACGACCGTGGCTTCTACACGGGCATCATGGGAATCTACGACCAGGGCGAACTCAATTCCGCCGTCATGATTCGATTCGTCGAAGAAGAAGCTTCGCCTTCCAAGACAGAAAAAGGAAAGAATCCTGAAGTAAGCCGAGAATTGTATTTCAAGGCAGGTGGCGGTATCACCTCGAAGAGCGATTGCCGGAAGGAATACGAAGAAGTGATTCAGAAAATCTATCTTCCGATTCCAGAAAATCTATCTTCCGAATATTAGGAAATCGATTACACAAAAAATTATGAGAATTATGAAACAGCAATTTGTAGAAACAATAAAAATCAAGAACGGCAAGGTCCTGGCCCTGCCCTATCATCAGGCAAGAATGGAGAGAACCATCAGCAGGTTCTTCCCATCCATTGCATCAGAAGAAATAAATCTTTCATCCCTCATTTCTCCCAAAGAAGAAATGAACCTTTACAAGGCACGAGTAGTTTATGGCGTCCAGGGCGTGGAAGCCATCGAGTATGCCCCCTACAAGATGAAGGAGATTCATTCCCTCAAGGTGGTAGAGGATGATTCCATCGACTACACCTACAAGAGCACAGACCGAAGTGCGCTCAACGCCCTGGTAGCCCAGAAGGGCGATTGCGATGAAATCATCATCGTAAAAAACGGCCTCATAACAGACACCTCCTTCACCAATCTCGCCCTTTTTGATGGCAAGAAATGGCTCACCCCCAAGCATCCCCTGCTCCAGGGAACCAAGTGTGCCCAGCTCCTGGAAGCCGGCATCATCGAGGAAGCCGACCTCACACCAGAAGACCTCAAGAAGGCAGAAAAAGTGAGCCTCTTCAACGCCATGATAGATTTCGGAGAGCGGGAAGTGGAAATCCAGAGAATCCTATAGCTCAATCACTTCCAAATCATCCGGAACGAAGATTCTACCCTTGAAGTTCTCAGCAGCTTCACGGGTATAATTTTCTTTACGGGTAGCAAGAGTCTTCTCCTCCGTATGATAAAGAATGAGATTCTTCACCCCCAGTTCCTCCGCCAGTTTTCCGGCATCAAGCGCCGTACTGTGGCATTTCTCGTAAGGCTTGAATGTATCCCGGTCGGCATAGAGGCAGAACGCCTCGCACATCATCCAGTCCGCCCCCTCTATGTAGCAACGGTTCTGCTCGTTATAAGGCTCATCGCCCAGACACGCCAAAACCAAAGGTTTAGCATGATTATCAGATGCAGCTTTATCGGATGCAGCCTTATCTTCTGAAGCATAATCGGATGCAGTCTTATCTTCTGAAACATTATCTTCTGAAGTTCCTGGCAATTCCGCCCGGAATCCGAACTGCTTCTCCTTAGTAGATTGAATATCAAAGCATTCCAGCTTCATATCCCCCACTTCGAAACACTCCCCATCTTCCAGCTGATGGAACACCACCCTTTCAGCCACCTTCGCCAGTTGCTTCTTGGCAAGAATCATGTCGATAATGGTCTTGATCACCTTCATCACCTTGTCGTTTCCATACACATGTAGCAATCCCTCGTAACCCTTGCATTGTGCCACCATTCGGATTACCCAGATCACACCCAGCACGTGGTCGGTATGCGCATGGGTAACGAAGAGGTGATGAATATCAGAAATCTGAACATTCACCTTTCTCAGCTGTGCCAGTATTCCGTTTCCTCCTCCCGCATCCACCAGCATCAGAGTGCTGGAAGTCTGGAGCAGAAAACAGGTATTATAAATCTGGGAAACCGTAGCATTTCCCGTACCCAGCATCGTAATTTGATTCGCAATCTTATTCATTTTCTTATCCATTGTTTTATTTATTGTTTCTCATGTGGTTCAAGTACGGGCTGAAGGCCTAAAAGCTTCTGCCCAGATAAGGCGCTACGCCGATGGTAGCAATCTTAGCTTCATTATCTTCCGGAACAACTCCTAAAGCTGCTTCAACTGCTCTTCATTCAATCCTGTAGCCTTCATAATCTGAGGCAAAGTCATAAAGGCCAGAGTAGTAATCGTCAACAGCCTTAATACTTTCATCGTATTTTTCCTGCTCCTCACTACTCAAGCAACGAACATCCGCCAATTTAGCTAGATGATTGAATATCTTCTTCTGTGCCGTAAAAGGCAATCTCTCCAATACTTCCATATACTTCAATACATAAATCCACTTTTCAAAACCACTCTCGCATTCTTCCTCACTCTTATTAAAGAAAGGAAGAGAAAGATAGATAAAACGAAGCTTGTCAGAAAAAATAGTGTCGCTAGACTTCTCCCTCAAAGCAACGTCTGTCCTAAACTTTGTCACCTCATGCTCCTTTGGCATAAAATATCAGCAAGTCCTTGCTTAACTCTTGACCGAAGAGACGCTTGAAGCCCCAATCGGTAAAAGGGGTTGATGTATCTACCCATAATTGATTATTTTAGATTCTATAAATCTGCTGCGAAGATACGCTATTGAAACTGCCAAGAAATTATAGGATTTTCTTTCTGACTCCGACCTTGACTCTCGTGCTTACAGCGTATAGCTGCTTAGCACATTATTGAATTATTAACGAACTATTGTAATAAGAAAACATTACCTTAATTTAATAAGGAAACAGCAGCGGCAGGACGAAGGTCATCACCACGCCGATGATGATCTGCAACGGCAAACCTACCTTTACATAATCCATAAACGTGTAGCCACCCGCCTTCATCACCAGCGCATTAGGCGGAGTGGAGAACGGAGAGGCGAAGCACATGCTGGCTCCCAGCGTTACCGCGAAGAGGAAGGAATAAGGACTCACCCCCACCTGCTGGGCTGCCACCAGGGCAATAGGTGCCATGAGAACCGCCGTGGCGGTATTGCTGATAAACATCGTCATGAGCGAAGTGGTGAAGTAGATGCCCGCCAGGAGAGCCGTAGGGCCCATCAATCCCAGGCTATCCACCAGCCCCTGAGATACCAATGCCGAAGCACCCGTCTTCTCCAGCGCCGTTGACATCGGCATCATGGCGGCTATCAGCACGATGCTCTCCCAGTTGATGGTCTTGTAGGCAGCCTCCACGTTGCGGAAACATCCGGCAAAGACGGTGAGCAGTCCGGCGATGATGACCGCCGTAACCGGAGCCACCGGGATGAAATCGAACACCATCATGGCTATCATCAGCAGCATGATGGCAGTAGCCACAGGCGCCTTGTAATCCAGCAGAACCTTGTCGGCAACCTTCTCCGGCTGATCCAGCACCACCCAGTTGGTAGTATCGGCAGTAAGATGCGTCAGGTTGGTCCATTCGCCCTGCACCAGCAGCATGTCGCCCACGTGCAGCTTGGCGGCTATCAGATTATCCGTGATGTATTCGTTGCCGCTTCTGCCACCCTCAGAAGAAGATGAGCCTCCGCCTCGCTTCACACCCAGCACGTTGATGCCGAATCGCTTGCGCAGGTTGGCCTCGCCGATGCGCAGACCGGCGAAGTTGGAGGTAGGCATCACAACGATTTCCGTCAGTCCCAGGTCGTAGAAATCAATCTTCACGTCCTTCATCCTCCTCAGTCCGTAATCCTGGGCAAAGCGCTGCATCTTCTGCTCGTCACCTATTATATATAGTATGTCATGCTCCTGAATGGTACTGCTGCTCTTCGCCATGTTCTGGTTTACGTCCTGCACCAGTCCGAGTCTCGATTTCTTCTCGTTTCTAATCTCGATGATACTCACTCCGTATTTCTTCTGGATGCTGAGTTCCTTCAGGGTCTTACCCACGATGTTCATCGGCTCGCCGTTTTCATCCTTGGCGGCAGCGGCAGAACGCCTGCCCGGCACGATGTAGCGATGCAGATTGTCGAGCAGCCGGTATTCATCCACCAGGTCGTCGAGCGACTTGGTTTTCTTCTTCTTTCCGCTCTGTTTCCTGCTGAGGAAGATTTTGCTGAGCGGCATGAGCACGATGATGCCGATGGCGATGACGATGATGCCCACGGGGAAGAAGGAGAAGAAGGCGAGCGGCTTGAATCCCGACTCGGTAAGCACCTCGTCGATAACCAGGTTGGGCGGCGTACCGATGAGGGTGAGCATTCCGCCCAGGCTTCCGGCGAAGGCGAGCGGCATGAGGAAGCGCGACGACTGCATGCCCGAACCTGCTGCCAGGCTCATGATGATAGGCATCATGAGGGCCACCGTTCCGGTATTGCTCACGAAGGCTCCGATAAAGGAGGTTACGAGCATCACCAGCAGGAAGGTGATGGTTTCGTTGCCGCGCGAGAGTGCCATCAGTTTATTGCCCGTCAGCTTGGCGAGACCAGTCTGCATGATGGCTCCACCCACCACGAAGAGGCCGATCATCATGACGACGATGGGCGAAGAGAAACCAGCCAGAGCTTCGGCTGGCGTAAGAATTCCGAAAACCAGGAGTGCTGCCAGGGCTGTGAGCGCCACGATATCGGCTCTCACCTTGCCCCAAATAAACATGGCAACCGTAATGATCAAGATAATAAGCGTTATTGTCATGCTATAAAAACTTTGAATTTTAAAAATATGATGCAAAGATACTTACTTTATTTCGCTTTTTTTACCTCTACAATGCTAATTTTTCTAAAAACATGGCAGATTATTGGTGAAAAACTGCACTTTATTCATCAGTTTTCAGTACCTTTGCCCTCAAATCAATCAATCAAATAAAAAGAAGACTTAATAATTCATTAGAAATGAAACAGAACAATGTAAAACCAGCTGATGGCAAGCTGGGTATTATGGTTGTAGGTTGTGGTGCAGTATCTACTACATTCATGACAGGTGTGCTGATGGCCCGTAAGGGACTTACCAAGCCAGTAGGCTCAATGACCCAGTACGACAAGATTCGCGTGGGCAAGGGCGCAGACAAGAAGTATCTGCACTACAAGGACATCGTTCCTCTTGCCGACCTCAACGACATCGTATTCGGCACCTGGGATGTCTATCCTCAGAATGCCTATCAGGCAGCCATGTATGCCGAGGTTTTGAAGGAGAAGGACATCAACCCTGTGCGCAAGGAGCTGGAGCAGATTGTTCCGATGAAGGCTGCATTCGACAAGAACTACGCCAAGCGTCTGGACGGCGACAACGTGAAGGACTGCAAGACCCGCTGGGAGATGGTAGAGGCGCTGCGCCAGGACATCCGCGAATTCAAGGAGAAGAACGGCTGTTCACGCATCGTGGTAGCATGGGCTGCATCTACCGAAATCTACGTACCTGTGGATATGGAGATTCACGGCACATTGGCAGCTCTCGAGGCTGCGATGAAGGCCGACGACCGCCAGCACATCGCCCCATCCATGTGCTACGCTTACGCTGCCCTCACCGAGGGTGCTCCTTTCATCATGGGTGCTCCTAATACTACGGTTGACATTCCTGCCATGTGGGAACTTGCCGAGAAGACCCAGATGCCTATCGCAGGCAAGGACTTCAAGACCGGTCAGACCCTCGTGAAGAGTGGTTTCGCTCCTATCATCGGCACCCGCTGCCTGGGCTTGAACGGATGGTTCTCTACCAACATTCTGGGCAACCGCGACGGTCTCGTTCTCGATGAGCCAGCCAACTTCCACACCAAGGAGGTGAGCAAGCTCTCTACCCTGGAGACTATCCTGAAGCCAGAAGTTCAGCCAGACCTCTACGGCCACGGCAACGACGAGGATACCCAGTATTATCATAAGGTACGCATCAACTACTATCCACCTCGCAACGACAACAAGGAGGGATGGGACAACATCGACATCTTCGGATGGATGGGTTATCCTATGCAGATCAAGATCAACTTCCTCTGCCGCGACTCCATCCTTGCCGCTCCATTGCTGCTCGACCTCTGTCTGCTGAGCGACCTTGCTGCCCGTGCCGGCCGTTACGGCACCCAGCGCTTCCTGAGCTTCTTCCTCAAGGCGCCAATGCACGACTACACCAAGGGCGAAGAGGCTGTGAACAACCTCTACCAGCAATATACCATGCTGAAGAACGCCATCCGTGAGATGGGCGGTTATGAGGCTGATGAGGAAATCGACTAAGATTTTTCCGATAAAGGACTGAAGTGGATGATTTCACCCACACGCCCTGAAAGGGCAGAAGCTCCTAGCCCAGGGCAACACCCTGGGTACAAACAGCAACCATCAAGACGCCCTGTAAGGGCAAAAGCTTCATTACCAATACTTTAAAGCTTTTGCCCTTACAGGGCGTATGTTTATAACACCGAACAACCCAGGGCGTTGCCCTGGGCTAGGAGCTTCTGCCCTTTCAGGGCGTGTGGAGCTTACTTGCAAGGGATGGAGCATACTTTCTGAGCATATGGAGCTTACTTGCAAATATTGACAAACATCTAATAAATATCAGAAGAATGACAAAGAAAGGTAAACATACCGTATTATTCATTTGCCTGGGCAACATCTGCCGCTCGCCTGCCGGAGAGGGCATTATGAAGAGCCTGGTAGAAAAAGCAGGGTTGCAGGATGAGTTCGAAATCGATTCTGCAGGAATCGGAAACTGGCACGTAGGTCAGCTGCCCGACAGCCGCATGAGAAAATGCGGAGCTGAGCATGGCTACAATTTCAACAGTCACGCCCGCCAGTTCCAAAAGTCAGATTTCGGGAGATTCGAAACCATCGTAGTAATGGACAACGAGAACTACCGCGCCATCACCTCCATGGCTTCCTGCCAGGCTGACAAGGACAAGGTGGTGCGCATGGCAGATTTTCTGACCCACCATCGTGAATACACCACCGTGCCCGATCCATACTACGGCGACTACAGCGACTTCGAGCTCGTTATCACGCTCCTGGAAGATGCCTGCCAGGGATTGCTGAACAATCTCGTAGAAGAATAACAAAAAAGAGGATGTGCCATAACTGCATGACACATCCTTTTTTCGTCTCTTCATAGATTTTATTCATCGGATTACGCTGAATAACAATTCCACCTTATTATATTTATACAGTAATCTCACCCGAACCATAGCAGCGATGATGATTCTCATCATACACCACGCAGAACTGGCCGGGAGCCACGCCGTGGATCGCCTCTTCTGAATGTATCATCCAGCGGCCATCTTCGAGTTTTTCGATAGTGGCTGGATGATACTCCGGCGTATGGCGAATCTTGAACGTTACCTTCTGCATCGCCACCTCGCGGGTGAGGAAATGGAAATCCTGAAGCGGAAAATCCTTCTTGTACGCCGTCTGAGGGTCGTAGCCGTGACTCACGTAGAGAATGTTCTTCTCCACATCCTTCTTGATTACGAACCAAGGTCCGCCGCCGAAGCCCAGCCCCTTGCGCTGGCCGATGGTATGGAACCACAAGCCCTTGTGGGTGCCGATTCGCTTGCCCGTCTCCATCTCTATCACGTCGCCCGGTTTCTCGCCCAGGTATCGGCGGATGTAATCGTTATAGTTAATCTGCCCCAGGAAGCAAATTCCTTGACTATCCTTGCGCTTGGCATTAATGAGATGTTCCTCTTCGGCTATCTCACGAATTTCATTCTTGATGTGATGACCGATAGGGAAAATCGCTTTTCGTAATTGCCAACTCTCTATCTGAGCCAGAAAATCGGTCTGATCCTTTACGGGGTCAGGACTCGTAACGAGCCATTTATCGCCGTTTTCATCCGTTTCGGTCTGCGCATAATGACCTGTGGCGATGAGGTCGTAGTTGTGGCCCATCTTCTCATCAAAGGCACCAAACTTGATGAGCCTGTTGCACATCACATCAGGGTTCGGGGTGAATCCAGCCTTCACCTTATCCATGGTGTAGCGAGTCACCTCGTTCCAGTATTCCTGATGGCAGTCAATTACCTGCAGCTTGCAGCCATACTTGCGTGCCACGGCAGTAGCCATCTCCAGGTCTTCCTCTGAAGAACAGTCCCATTCCTCCTTTTCTTCCGGTCCTATCTTGATATAGAAGCAGTCAGGGTGCAGGCCCAGTCGGGCAAACTCCCACACCACTACCGAACTATCCACGCCGCCCGAAAGCAGCACGGCCACCCGCTTGTCCTTTACCTCGGCAAGGAAGAGCTCGTCTCTGGTCTCCAGTTCCTTCTCTCTTGGAGTATCCGTTATCATCTTATTGTTATTATCCATTGTCTATTCGCTATTATTCATTTGTGAAGGCAAAGTTACAACAAATTCTGCGAAAAGCCGCCATCTTATGCCGAAAAATCTCATATTTCGCCTAAATGTTTTCTCTTGCGCTACATTCTCCCCTTTATCCGCTCCTTCTTCTATCGAAATTCACGATAGCAGAAATCGGCTCATTCCAACACCAATTCTTTTTTGCTTTCGATTTTATCCATACCTTTGCAATCGAAATTCAGCGAAATGCGGTTATAGTAAAAATCAATAACATAGTTTAATATAAGAACATGGATATCTTAAAAAATCTGTTTTATGGCTTCCCTGACCTATGGGGAGGCGGAGTAGCCCACTCCGTGCTGATCCTGGCGTTGGTCATCACCCTGGGTTTGAGTTTAGGAAAGTTGAGAGTAAAGGGAGTTTCCCTGGGATTGGCTTGGATTCTCTTCATCGGCCTCATCTTCGGTCACTTCTCTCTCAATCTCGATGAGCATCTGCTCCACTTCCTCAAGGAGTTCGGATTGATTCTCTTCGTCTATTCCATCGGTCTGGAGGTAGGACCAGGTTTCTTCGCTTCGTTCAAGAATGGCGGCAAGAGCCTCAACCTGCTCAGCATCATCGTGATAGCGTTGAGTATCATCACCACCCTCGCCATCTTCTCGTTCTCGGGAACATCCATCACTTCTATGGCAGGTATTCTCTCGGGTGCCGTTACCAACACCCCTGGACTCGGTGCTGCCCAGCAGGCATTCAGCGACCTGCGCCACATCGACGCTCCATCCATCGCAGCCGGCTACGCCATCGCCTACCCTATGGGTGTGCTCGGCGTTATCCTCTCCTTCATTATATTAAGGTATGCGCTGCGTATCAACAAGAGCGAGGAGGAAGCTGCTGCCAAGCGCGGTATGGGACACCTGGAGGCGATGACCTTGAACACCTTCTCTGTAAAGGTGACCAACCAGATGGTATTCGGCGACACCATTAAGCAGATGAGAGAAATACTGAAGCGCGACTTCATGGTTTCAAAGATTATCCGCAAAGATAGCGACAAGCACGATGAGGTGGTAAACGGACAGACCAAGATCAACGAGGGCGACATCCTGCAGATTGTAGCCAACCCTACCGTAGAAGAGCCAGTCATCGCCCTGCTCGGCGAGAAGGTTCAGGTGAGCGAGGAGAAATTCGGCGAAGACCTGATTACCCGCCGCATCCGCATCACCAAGCCAGGCATCAACGGCAAGAGCATCAGTCAGCTTCAGATCCGTACAAACCTCGGCGCCAATATTACCCGCGTTAACCGCAACGGTGTGGATCTGATTGCTACTCCACATCTGAAACTTCAGCTGGGCGACCGCGTTACCGTGGTGGGTACCGAGCTTGCCATCGCCCATACCGAGAAAGTATTGGGTAACCAGATGAAGCGCCTCAACTACCCTAACCTGATTCCTATCTTCCTGGGCATCATGCTGGGTTGCATCGTGGCAAACATCCCATTCTTCATCCCAGGCATCAACGAGAGCCTGCGTCTCGGATTGACCGGTGGCCCTCTGGTAGTAGCCATCCTGATAGGTTACTTCGGTCCGAAGTACAACCTCGTGACCTACAACACCATCTCGGCCAACCTGATGCTCCGCGAAATAGGCATCTGCATCTTCCTGGCTTGCGTGGGACTGGGCACCGGCGAACAGTTTATCCAGACCGTGGCTTCAGAAAGCGGAATGACCTGGATTCTCTACGGCGTTGCCATCACCATGATTCCAATCATCATAGGCGGCATCATCGGAAGATACGTGTTCCACATCAACTATTATACATTGCTCGGTGTATTGGCAGGTGCCAACACCAACCCATCTGCCCTGGCTTACGTACGTGAGCAGACTTCGGCAGATGCACCATCTGTGGGCTATGCGAATGTTTATCCATTTGCCATGTTCCTCAGAATCGTAACTATTCAGATTATCATTTTCGTATTCGGATAAATTAAATATATGGAAGAAAAAAACATGAAGACCTGCGACTGCGCAGAGAAAGGTATTGACAACTGCAACTGCAAGGAAATAGCAGAAACAGAACTGAGAAGAAAACTCGACTTGTTGTTACGCACCGGTAGCATTCTCATGGAGAGTGCTGCCGACACATCGCGCATCATGCGAACAATGAAGCGTGCAGCAGCTTTCCTCGGACTCGACGAGCGCTACATGCACCTCTACATCAACTGGAATGTGCTGATGGTGAACTATAGCGACGAGGCGCATTCCTTCTCCAAATTCCAGCGCTGCGAGAAGCACGGCATCAACCTTACCTCCATTTCGATGGTAAGCAAGCTCACCTGGACAGCCATCAAGGAAAACTATTCGCTCGAACAGTATGAGCAGGCCCTGAACGACATCAAGGCTACCCCACGCAGCTTCACCCCATGGCAGGTAGCCATCGGCGGCGGATTTGCCTGCGGCGGATTCTGCATCCAGTTTGGTTGCGACTGGCCAGCGTTCTTCTTCTGCTCCCTGGCAGCCATCCTGGGCTTCCGCCTGAGAATGTTCCTGCCTACCAAGGGCTGCAACAACTATGTGGCCATCGGAATTTCGGCATTCGTGGCAACGCTGATTGCGTGGCTCACCTCGTTCCTTTCGCTCAACCCATCCATCGCAGCCGCCCTTCCGGGCTTCCTGCATTCAGATACCCCTTGGCACCCGTTGATGGCGTGCGCCCTCTTCATCGTGCCGGGAGTTCCGCTGATCAACTTCGTGAGCGACATGCTCGACGGCTACATCGAGGTGGGAATGGTTCGTGCCCTGAACACCCTGCTGATGATCTTTGCCATGGCATTCGGCATTGCCTTTGCCATCCAGGTTTGCCACATCGACAACTTCGTGAAGGATCTTACGATGACTCCTCACCACGAATACTGGGAGTTCGCCATCGCGGCAGCCGTATCAGCCATGGGCTTCTCTACCATCTTCAGCATTCCTAGACGCCTGTTGCCAGCTGTGGCTGTGGGCGGCATCATCGCCGTTTGCTTCCGCAACTTCGTCAACCTGGGTCCATCCAATGGCAACATCGGTCTCGACATGGGCTTGAGCATCGGTTCGCTTGCCGGTTCTGCGCTCATCAGCGTCATCGTCATCAAGGCCCGCCACTGGTTCCACACCCCTCACCAGTGCATCACCATTCCTAGCGTCATCCCGATGGTACCTGGAGTCTTGATGTATCGTGCCCTGTTTGCCTTCATCGACATGCACGGCGTGGTAGGCGAGGTAACCGTGGGTATGAACAACCTGATCAAGGCTTCGCTCGCCATCATCTGCATCGCCCTGGGTGTTGCCATTCCTAATGTATTCTTCCGCCGCTTCATCGCCGACAACCGCAAGCGCCGACTCCTCAACATGCTGGTGGAAAGAAAGAAGAAGAATGGCGAATTCGTGGATCTGCACGAAGTGGAAATCAAGTAAGATTGTTTTTCATCTCTCACAGATTACAGGATTTATCTGATTATTTTGCCCGAAAGCAGGGCTAATTAAAATAAAAGTTTTATCTTTGCACGCGCAATTATAAGACTAGTGAAAAAAGGAAAATGGAAATACGACAACTCAAATATTTTCTGAAGGTAGCCGAGACGCTCAATTTCTCGGAGGCATCACGCAAGCTCTACATCACGCAGAGCACCCTCTCGCAGCAGATTTCGCATCTGGAGCAGGAAATAGGATTGCCTCTCTTCGAGCGAAATTCGCACGAGGTTTATCTCACCGAGGCGGGAAAGGAGCTTCTTCCCTATGCCCAGAATGCAGTAAACTGCACCATGGCTTGCGTTGACCACATGAACGACCTGAAGGAGATGCTCACCGGCGAACTGAACATCGGCGTCACCTACTCCTTCAGTAACATCATGGCAGAAACGCTCATCGCCTTCCTCCATGCTTATCCTCACGTGAAGCTGAACATCCAGTACCGTTCGATGCAGGAGCTGATGGATGGATTGAAGAAGCGTGAGCTCGACCTTGTGCTTGCCTTCAAACCAATCAAGACAGACAAGGCGATTGACAGCCGTGCCATCTTCAGCAACCGTCTGGCGGCAATCGTAAACGAGAACCATCCCCTGGCACGTCTTTCCTCCATCAGGCTCTCAGAGCTGGAGCGCTACGACCTCATCCTTCCATGCAAGGGGCTGCAGGCCCGCAACGCCTTCGATTACCTGATAGAGGGCAAGGATCTCGACTTCAAGATCATGGTAGAGGTGAATAATGTGAACATCATCTTCGACCTCTTGCATCGCAGCAACCTGGTAACGGTTCTTTCAGAATCCACCACCATCCTGGAGAAAGGCATGAGAGCGATTCCGATAGATGCTGCCGACAACGAGATGGATGGCTGCATCCACATCCTGAAGGATGCGTACATGAAGAACTCGGCGCAGGAGTTCATCCGCATGCTGAGCCAGAGCACCAGCATCCTCGCCAACTTCGCGCTCAAGGATATTCTGAGATAGAATCGGGAAAGGATAGAAAGAATAAAATGAAATAAAGGGAAGATTGTAATTCAATCTAAAAAGGCTGTCTCCGACTTGATTGCGGAGGCAGCCTTCATTTTTTTATTTCTAATAAAAGTTCTTGCTCTTTAAAATTGAGAATGCATTATTTCTTTCGGGCGATAATGATGGTTACACCAGCCAGGATAGCAAGGATGCCGATGGCAAGCTGGAAGGAGAAACTCTCGCCGAAGATACAGACGCCGATGATAACTGCCGTTACAGGCTCCAACGCTCCCATGATGGCAGCAGGAGTACTGCCGATGAGATTGATGGAAATCGTCATGAAGAAGAGCGACAGTACCGTTGGCAACAACGCCAGCTGGACAGCATAGAGCCAATGCATAGGAGTCTGCAGCATCTGAATCTTCTCGCCTGCAATAAACGAATAGATGAACATCGTGATGAGTCCGAACAACAGGATGTAAAAGGTGAACTTGATATTCGACATTCCCGGATTCTTCCATTGGTTCACGGAGATGATGTAGAGCGCATAGAGCAGGGAAGAACACATCACCAGCGCAAAACCAGCCGTGCTCAACTTATCGTTTCCATCGCCCTGATAGAGCAAGCCCACACCCGATACAGCCAGGAGGATAGCCAGGGTGGTGGACCACGTCACCTTCTCATGGAAGAATACCGTCATCAGAATCGCCGTCATGATTGGATAGACGAAGAGGATGGTACTGGCAATACCTGCCGCCATGTAGTGGAAACTCACATAGAGCGTGGCGGAAGAAAGAGAGAACATGCAACCCAGCGTAGCGAGTCGGATCAAGTGTCCCCACTTTACCTTGAAACTCTCCTTGCGGAACAGCATCACCACGGCAAACATCACCACAGCCAGGAGATAGCGGTAGATGAGTACCGAACTGGAATTGAATCCATCCCCATAAAGTTCCAACGTACCCAAAGGATTGGTACCATAACACACGGCGGCTACAACACCCGCCGCAAAGCCCTTAACTTTATTACTGCTTGTCATTGAACTAAAAATGCTTTTTTATTTTACTAAGTTTTTTCTTATACCTTATTATATAATATCATTTCTTTCGAGAATCTATTCTGAGAATCAATATCGAGAATCTATTCTGAGAATTTGTTTCGCGCTGCAAAAGTACGGCATTTTTTCGAGATAAACTAACAAAATCGTATAAATCTCTTGCCATCTTTGAGAAAATCAGCCCGATTCTTGCTCTTTATCAAAATAAATCGTATCTTTGCAAAGATTATGTAGCAAAGCAGAAATCAATATGATACTAAACAATAAACATTTGTAACTATGGAACAAATTAAAAACGATCAGCTCACCGTTGAAATTTCAGCGCACGGAGCAGAACTCAAGAGCATCAAGGATGCTGATGGTAACGAATATCTCTGGGATGGCGACAAGGAATTCTGGGGCGGCCAGTCTCCTCTCCTTTTCCCTATCGTTGGCGGATTGTGGAAGGGCGTTTATCGCATCGGCGACAAGGAGTACACCCTGCCACGTCACGGCTTCGGCAAACTCGTAGATTTCAAGCTCGTTGGCAAGACCGGCGACCGTCTTACCTTCGCCCTCATCGACAACGAGGAGACCTTCGAGAACTATCCATTCCACTTCAACCTCGCCGTTTCCTATCGCCTTGCCGGCAATGAACTCCACGTTATCTGGCACGTTGAGAATACCGACGACAAGGTAATCTACTTCCAGATTGGCGGTCACCCTGCATTCAAGGTACCAGGCTGCAAGAAGGGAGAGAAGCTGAAGGCTTTCCTCAAGCTCGACAACGAGGCTCCTACCCGTCTCTTCGCTACCATCGGAGGCTGCATCGACCCTAACGCTCGCGAGACTGTTCAGACCGACAACGGAATCCTGGAGGTAACCGACGAATCATTCGCAGACGATGCCTACATCTTCGACAAGAGTCAGGTGAAGCAGATTTCCCTGCTCAACGAGAAGGGCGAGCCACACGTAACCGTAGAGTTCAAGACTCCTGCCGTAGGTGTCTGGAATCCGGGCAACCACGCTCCATTCGTCTGCATCGAACCTTGGTTCGGTACCTGCGACTGGGCTGAATACACCGGCGAGTTCAAGGATAAGTACATGATGAACAGCCTGCAGCCAGGTGCCAGCTTCATGAGTGAATACATCATCAGAATCGAAAAATAATCCATCGTTCATAGCAATAAATAATGGAAGAAAAAGATAATTTGCAGCTCCCCGAGAACGCATTCCGCGAACTCAAGGACGGGGAGGAATACAAGCCGCTGATGTCGCCAGACAAGGTTTATCCTGAGGTAAACGGATGGTCGGTGACCTGGGGCATCGTGATGGCCGTCATCTTCTCTGCCGCCGCAGCCTATCTGGGCTTGAAGGTGGGTCAGGTGTTCGAGGCAGCCATCCCAATCGCCATCATCGCCGTGGGCGTAAGTACCGCCACCAAGCGAAGCAAGGCGCTGGGCGAGAACGTCATCATCCAGAGCATCGGAGCCTGCTCGGGTGCCGTAGTGGCAGGAGCCATCTTCACCCTGCCAGCCATCTACATCCTGCAGGCAAAATACCCGGAGATGACGACTTCGTTTATGAAAATCTTCATGGCTTCTGCCCTGGGAGGCGTGTTGGGAATCCTGTTCCTCATTCCTTTCCGCAAGTACTTCGTAAGCGACATGCACGGAAAATATCCGTTCCCTGAAGCCACTGCCACCACGCAGGTTCTGGTGAGCGGAGCCAAGGGTGGCGACCAGGCTAAGCCCCTGCTCATCGCCGGACTGGTGGGTGGTCTTTACGACTTCATCGTAGCCAGTCTGGGATGGTGGAACGAGAACTTCACCTCTCGTGTGGTAAGTCTGGGATGCGATCTTGCCGACAAGGCGAAGCTCGTGTTCAAGGTGAACACAGGTGCAGCCGTATTGGGATTGGGTTACATCATCGGATTGAAATACGCCTTCTTCACCTGCCTGGGTTCGCTCGTGGTATGGTGGCTGATTGTGCCAGGCATGAGCGTCATCTTCCACGACAGCGTGCTCAGCGCCTGGGATCCCAGCATCGTGAAGACCGTGGGTGCGATGAGTCCGGAAGAAATCTTCCGTGCCTATGCGCGCAGTATCGGTATCGGCGGTATCGCCATGGCAGGTATCATCGGCATCATCAAGAGCTGGGGCATCATCAAGAGCGCCGTAGGACTTGCCGCCAAGGAGCTGAAGGGCAAGAGCGATGTGGATGAGAACGTGAAGCGTACCCAGCGCGACATTTCTTTCAAGATTATCGCCATCGGTTCGCTCGTCACCATCCTCATCACCTTCCTCTTCTTCTGGTTTGGTGTGATGGATGGCAACCTGCTCTTCGCCGTCATCGCCATCCTGCTGGTAGCAGCCATCGCCTTCCTCTTTACCACCGTGGCAGCCAATGCCATCGCCATCGTGGGTTCCAACCCTGTATCGGGAATGACCCTGATGACGCTCATCTTCGCCTCTGTGGTGATGGTGGCAGTGGGCTTGCGAGGTCCTGGCGGAATGCTTGCAGCCCTAATTATGGGCGGTGTGGTTTGTACCGCTCTCTCTGTGGCAGGTTCGTTCATTACCGACCTGAAGATTGGTTACTGGCTGGGTACTACGCCTAAGAAGCAGGAGGGATGGAAATTCCTCGGCACCCTGGTGAGTGCGGCTACCGTGGGCGGCGTGATGATGCTGCTCAACGAGACCTACGGATTTGCTTCCGGCTCTCTGGCTGCTCCTCAGGCGAATGCGATGGCTGCGGTCATCGACCCGCTGATGAATGGTGTGGGTGCACCTTGGATTCTCTACGGCATCGGAGCCGTGATTGCCATCGTGCTCACTTACTTCAAGATTCCAGCCCTGGCTTTTGCCCTGGGTATGTTTATTCCATTGGAGCTGAACGTTCCGCTGCTGGTAGGTGGCGCCATCAACTGGTATGTTACTTCACGCAGCAAGGATGCCAAGGTGAATGCGGAGCGTGGCGAGAAGGGTACGCTCATCGCCAGCGGTTTCATTGCCGGTGGAGCCTTGATGGGTGTGGTCAGCGCCCTACTGAAGTTTGGCGGCATAGAGGCCAGCATCGCAGACAGCTGGTGGGCGAACCCAATGTCTGAGGTTTGCTCGCTCATCGCCTACATCTGCCTGATAGGTTTCTTTATCAGAGCAACGAAGAAATAATCTGATTCTAAAAAAAATAATCTGATTAAAAAGAATAAAAACAAAAAAGAGAACATCGCGTTTTGCAATGTTCTCTTTTTTGTTTTTATCCCATTCCCGTTTATCCCATTTCAGCAAATTCGGCAGGTTTCATGCCAAACTGCTTCTGGAAACATTTTGTGAAATAGCTAGGACTGCTGAAGCCCACCATGTAGCTCACTTCGCTGATGCGATAGTGCTTCTCACGCAGCAGGCGAGCTGCCTTCTTGAGTCTGATTACCTGAATCATCTCGTTAGGCGTAACATCAGCCAAACCGCGGATCTTGTTAAACAGCGAGCTTCGGCTCATTCCCAACTGTGCAGCCAGGAACGCCACGTTCATCTCCGGATTCGAGAGATTCTCCTCTATCACCTTCTCCATCTGCACCAGGAAATCATTATCAACCTTGGTTGGCGCAATCTCCTGGATAGGTTCCAGCGGCGTATGCGAGAACTTGCTCTTCAGCAGCCTGCGCATCTCTATCAGATGATTCACACTCGCCTCCAGATACTTCATCGAAAATGGCTTTTCGATAAAGATGTCGGCTCCGCAGTTCATTCCTTCTGCCTTGCTGGCATCATCGGTCTTTGCCGTGAGCATGATGAACGGCAGATGACTGGTCTTCGGATTCGTTCTTACACTACGGCAGAACTCCGGGCCATCCATTTCCGGCATCATCCAGTCGCTCACTATCAGCGTTACATCACTCTTGTTCAGAATGCGCAGCGCCTGCTTGCCGTCTTCTGCCGTCAGCACCCGATACGTCTTGGCGAAATGTGCCTGCACGAAGTTTCTCATGTCCTCGTCATCATCCACTATCAGCATCGTAGGGCGATAACCCTTCTGGGCATCTTCCGCATTCTCTGCGGTTGATGTATCATCAGGATTTCCGTCTGCTTCCATCATAGTTTCATCCTCCTCTGAGATAGGATTCTTAGCCTCATCGCTCTCTTTTTCTACCACGGCATCTTCCTGGTTGACGGGCAGGGTGACGATAAAGGTGGCGCCCTTTCCTTCTTCCGATTTCACCTCAACCATTCCGTGATGAGCCTCCACCAGATTCTTCACGATGTTGAGTCCGATACCGGTTCCCGGCTTGTTGTCGTGAGCCTGATAGAAGGCGGCAAAAATCTTCAGCTGTTCGTCAGGACTGATTCCCATGCCATTATCCTCTACCGAGATGATGAAATGCTCGCCATCTTCGGCAAGTCGGCACGAGAGATGCACGTAATCCTGGGTGTACTTGGTGGCATTGGTCATCAGATTACTGATTATCTTGGTAATCGCCTCGCTATCGATGATTGCCGAAAAGTCGTCGGCAGGATAATCCACCTCCAGTCGGGCTCCCTTCTGCTGCAAAGTAGGCTCAAACCGCTCAACGACCGCATGCATCAGCTTGGAAATATTCTGCAATCGGAAATGAACTAGCAGTCCCTTCTGCTGCACCTTGTTGAAATCGAGCAACTGGTTGACAAGCGTCAGGAGTCGCTGGGCATTTCTGTCTATCACGTTCAGGGTCTGGTTCATCGCCTCACCATCCTTCACACTCTCGCTGATCTTCTGCCATTGCTCCTTCAGATTCTCCAGCGGTCCGATGATCAGCGTAACCGGAGTACGGATTTCGTGGGCAATCATGGTGAAGAACTGCAGTCTGGCATCACGCATCTCCTGCTCCTGCTTCTCCTCCAGATGGTCGAGTTCCTCCTGATGGCGGCGCTTCTCTCTCTTCACCCTCGACTGGGTATAGAACCAGATGAGCCAGCCGATAACCAGGAGATACAGAATCTTGGCAGGTAACGACCACCAGAAAGGCGGATGCACCACAATCTTGAGCTTCGCTTCATTCTGCGACCACACGCCGTCGTTATTGGCAGCCTTCACTCGGAACGTATAGGTTCCGGCAGGAAGATTGGTGTAGGTGGCACGATGCTCGCTCGTGGTTACCCAGTCCTTGTCGAATCCCTCGAGCATGTAGGAATAGAGATTTTTCTCCGGAGAAACATAACTCAATGCCGCAAACGAGAGATTGATCATATTCTCATCATACGAGAGGTCAAGCTGCTCGATGTGGTTCAGCGATTCCGGCAATTTCTCGGAACCCACTTCCACGTGCTTGTTGAAAAGCTCGAGAGAGGTGATTGCCACCGGAGGTACCACGTGATTGATCTTTACCTGATAAGGATAAAAGGTATTGAATCCCTGCGTAGTACCCAGATACACCTTGCCGTCTGAAGCCAGCAGGCTGGCATTCGGCATAAACTGGTCGCAGGTGAGTCCGTCATAACGGTTGAATAATAGCGTAGGTTCTCCGGGAATCCACTTGATAAGACCCTTGTCAGAAGAGATCCACATCTCATCCTGATTGATGATGATGGATGCAAAATCCTGACTAGGCGCATCGATGGCGATGCGGCGGAAGGAATCAGAGGATGGCTGAAACTCGCACAACCCCATATTCGTAGCCACGAAAAGTCTTCCCTTAGCATCCTCCTGCACACAGTTTACCTGATTGCTGCAGATAGAGGTGGTATCCTTCGCATCATTCAGATACTGCTTCCAAGTCTTGTTGCGTCGGTAGCACCAGAGTCCATTTCCCTGAGTAGCAAACCAGATGTTGCCCTTCTTATCTTCCTTGATGTCGATGGTAAGGCTGTTGAATGATTTCATTTTCTTGAAAATCTGCTTCTGCTCATCCAGCATACAGGCTCCGCTCATAGAAGTAGCCCAAAGCTGACGTTTGCTGTCTCTGAACAGGCAATAGCAGCTGCTCAAGTTTTCGTCGGCGACAGAAAAAGGCTTCAGCGCCCCGGAAGACAAGCTCATTCTGAAGATTCCGTTGCCATAAGTTCCTATCCAGAGATCATCCCCTTCTGCCAGCAATCCGTGCACATTATACCGTGCCACAGCCTGCTTGCCCGGGAAATCAACAAAGCTATCCGTTGCCGGATCAAAGCAATCTACTCCCGCATCATCGGTAGCTACCCAGATACGATGTCTGGCATCCTCGGCAAATCTTCCTACCACGTTACCTTTCTGTCCGCCGGTACCGGCAGAATGCATCTCGAATCGGTTTCTCATGGCAGGAGAAGGAATGTAACTTACTCCGCCATAGAAGGTTCCTATCCAGATGCCGCCTTCCTTATCCGAAGTGATACTATACACGAATCGCTCGGCAGAACTGCGGCTCGGATTATCCACTTCTGAAACCATACGCCAGGTACGTTTCTGGATGTCGTATTCCACCAGTCCATCATCGCTACCGATGAGCACGTTGATATTTCTATCATTATAAAGCTTGTGGATGTGGTGCACGGAATTGCTTACCGAGGCATTGATCAGCTGGGTGGTACTGCCATCGGTATCCACCTGGAACAATCCATCACTCCAGGTTCCCACCAGGATACTGCCATCGGAATTGGCAAGCATCGACATTCCATTAAGACGGGAAGCATCTCCCCTTAAGGGAAACGCCTCAAAGGTATCATTCGCCTTATTGAGTCGGACGAGTGATGAAGGAAGATGATTGCAGAGTGCCCACACCTGGTTGTTGACATCCACCAGGGTAGCCACCACTTCTCCCTTGCATCCCTTGATCTGATAATGACGGCATTCGTGGGTTGTAAGGTTGTATCTGAAGAGTCCCTGTCCTAGAGTAGAAACCCACACATTTCGATTTCCATCAATAGAAAAATAAGAGATGATGGAAGTAATCTGATCGCTCAGCCTCTGAAACTGCTCCGTTTCAATATTAAAGAGGAAGGCACCCTTGGAAGTACCCACCAGCAGCCCTTCATCGCAGGCTTCCAGCGCACTCACATACTGGTCGAACTGCATCTGCGGGTTATAGAAATTCTGCACCTGATAGCCATCATACCGGCAGAGACCGTTATCGGTACCAAACCAGATGAATCCATTCTTATCCTGCACGATGCTTCTCACGGCATTGCTCGGCAATCCCGTGTTCATCGTGATGGTACGCACCAGAGGCTCCCTCACTATGTTTCTGCTCCAGGAAGAAGCAGGCGCCATCGCCATCAGGAAGACGGCTGCTAAGATTGTTATGATCTTTTTCATTGTTCTTGTCTTTTCGATTATTGGTGCAAAATTACAAAATTATATTCAAAAGAAAGAGTTCTTAGAAAAGAAAATGACAAGAGATTAACCTATCATCGTTATTTGCTGTTTACCAGATTCCATTTCGGCGGATTCACGCCCAGCAGATTCTTCACGAAGAAGTCGTAGCGCTTGTGCTCGCCATAGAGTTCGCCCATGGTATGATGGGCTCCAGGAATCACCA
>OLSQ01000980.1_pt1 | contig 25298 bp, 22 predicted proteins | sample 1672561 | NCBI WGS metagenome assembly OLSQ01 (sample SAMEA3136699, study PRJEB25190) | human gut metagenome | biome: human gut; feature: human-associated habitat; material: faeces | place: Austria | collected 2013
ACGCCGCAAAGACGCCTTCCGACGCTTCGCGCCGCCGGTTCCTCGGCCTGGCGGGCATCGTGGCCTACTCCGCGCTCCGGGCGCAGGAGAAGAAGGTCGACGGCGGGCTGGCGGTGATCGTCGACAAGAAGATTCCGAACCGTGCCACGCCCGTCGTTCCGCCCGGAGCGCAGAGCCTGCGGCACTTCAACGCCCATTGCACGGGATGCCAGTTGTGTGTTTCGGTGTGTCCCAATCAGGTGCTGCGTCCGTCGGGCAAGCTGATGACCCTCATGCAGCCCGAAATGTCGTTCGAGCGCGGATACTGCCGTCCGGAGTGCACGAAGTGCGCCGAGGTGTGCCCCACGGGCGCCATCCGCCTGACCGACCTCGCCGGGAAATCGTCGATCCAGATCGGCCATGCCGTGTGGATTGCGGAGAATTGCGAGGTCAACACCGACGGCGTCAGCTGCAACAACTGTGCGCGCCATTGCCCTGCCGGGGCGATCAAGATGGTGCGCCGGGACCCCGACGACCCCAAGTCGCCGCGCATCCCCGCCGTGAACGAAGAACGCTGCATCGGCTGCGGGGCCTGCGAGAATCTCTGTCCGGCGCGTCCGTTCAGCGCCATTTATGTCGAAGGCCATTCGCGCCACAGAATCGTCTAAACGCAAGAAAAAAATGGAGAAGAAAAAGATAGACCGCCGGAAATTCCTCAAAACGTTCGGTGTCGGCGCGGCCGCCGCAACGGCCGGCCTTTACGGCTGTAAGACGAAAGGTACGGCGCCGAGCGCTGCCGCTGCGGGTGAGGTCCCGACCGATCGGATGACCTTCCGGACCTGCCCCTCGACGGGCGACCGCGTGTCGCTGCTGGGCTACGGCTGCATGCGCTGGCCCCTGCTGGAGTCGCCGGCGGCCGACGGCAACCCGATCGACCAGGAGGCCGTCAACGAGCTGGTCGATTATGCCATCGCCCACGGGGTCAACTATTTCGACACAGCCCCCGTCTACATACAGGGCTTTTCCGAAAAATCGACGGGTATCGCCCTCAAACGCCATCCGCGCGAGAAGGTGTTCATCGCCACGAAGATGTCCAATCACCGTATGGCAGGGCGGGGAATGTCTCCCGCTCGGATATTCAAGGATTCGGAGGAGATGTACCGGCGGTCGCTTCGCGACTTGCAAACGGATTATCTGGATTACTATCTGCTGCACGCTGTGGGCGGCGACAAGGGCATCGAGACTTTCAACGAACGTTTTATCGACTGCGGCGTGCTCGACTTTCTGCTGCGCGAGCACGAGGCCGGGCGCATCCGCAACCTCGGGTGGTCGTTCCACGGCGATCAGAAGGTCTTCGACCACCTGCTGGCCATGCACGACAGCGGCGAGGCGCGGTGGGATTTCGTCCAGATCCAGATGAACTACGTCGACTGGAAGCATGCTTCGGACAGAAACGTCAATGCCGAATATCTCTACGGCGAGCTGGAGAAGCGCGGCATCCCGGCCGTGATCATGGAGCCGCTGCTCGGCGGGCGCCTTTCGCGGCTGAACGACCATCTGGTCGAACGGCTCAAGGAGCGCCGTCCGACCGAGAGCACCGCTTCGTGGGCCTTCCGCTACGCGGGTTCCTGGCCCGGAGTGCTGACCGTGTTGAGCGGTATGACCTACATGGAGCACCTGCAGGACAATATCCGCACCTATTCGCCGCTCGAACCCTGCACCGGCGAGGAACTGGCGTTGCTCGAAGATACCGCGCAGCTGATGCTCAAATACCCCACCGTGCCCTGCACCGAGTGCCAGTACTGCATGCCCTGCCCCTATGGGCTGGACATCCCGGCGATCTTCGCCCACTACAACCGCTGCGTGAACGAAGGCAATGTGCCCAAGGACCGGCAGGACCCCGGCTACCGGGAGGCCCGCCGGGCGTTCCTCATCGGTTACGACCGCTCGGTTCCCAAACTCCGGCAGGCGAGCCATTGCATCGGCTGCAACCAGTGCGTGTCGCACTGCCCGCAGTCGATCAAGATTCCGCAGCAGCTGCGGCGCATCGACCGTTTCGTCGAGCAGCTCAAGCAGGGTACGCTCTGATTCCGGCTTGCGAGGCCCCTCCCGTCGGGGCTGACTGTTTTTGAGATACCGTTCTGTAAATCAGGACGGTATTTTTATTGAAAAGAGGAAGGGTTACGAATTGGTGACGGAAGTCTTACATTCTGTTGCACCCTTATACAATAAATCCAAGAACTCACGACAAAGATAGTTAAAATATTATACATAAGCAAATTAACGAATAGAAAAGCATTAAGTACTATTTAAGCATATCCAACTTGGATATGCTTTTTTGTGCTCCGAGCGGGTTGATTATTTAGTTGCCTGTTTTAACTAAATTATTGCTATCGGGATGTTTCCTATCATTGCATCGTCTAACCAACGATCACTGTAATGAAGCCATTAAAAGGTAATCCGACTCTGCGTTTGTTACGTCTGGTATTGCGACGATTCAATCGTCTCGAACTACTGATCCAAAACAATTCTCGACCTTTACCCGATGACCTGATCGACACTCCGGCAGTCCGCATGCTTACCCGGATGTCCGACCGTACCCTTTCCCGTCGTCGGAGCGACGGTACGATCCCTTATGTCAAGCACGGCGGCAAAATCTATTACAGCAGATCGCGCGTTCTCGAAGCCCTCCGGAATGAACCCAACACCACATCAACTAATAAAGTAAAGAAGTCATGAAAAAGATGATTCTTATCGAGCGAAGCAAATTCGCTCTGCTCGTTCGCAGCCACATGAAAGCCTCGAACATGCTCCTCGTATTGCAGCATGTCTGCCGGGAGCGCCGTATTTCTCTTTCGATGACGCAGGAGGAAGTCTGCGAGCTCATCCGACTCGATCCGGATTTCGTCGAGAAATACAAACGTCGCGGGAAACTCTGTCCCGTTGAGGATCAGGATGGCAAGCAATACTACAATGTACTGGATTTCATCAATCTGAAAGACATGCAGGAGAGTAAGCGTATCTTTTATCAGACAATGGAACAAGCGGTGCCGGATACCGCAATTATAATTAAGCGAGAATAATCTATTCTGAAGTATTTATTCAAAATACTGTCTAACAGATTTCTACCTCATTAAGAATTGCATATTCAAGAAAAGGCCTCGAATAATGGAAATTCGAATAAAGAGAAGTTGTCTAATGCATTCATAGACAGCTTCTTTTTGTCTAATGCAACCATGATTTATCATTTATATTTTGTTATTCCACATATATTTACATTGTCGTTATAATCATATAAAATGGCGACACTATATCGTGCCCGCGTTATAGCGACATATAACTTGCACTTACTTGTCGGTTTCAATTCTATTCCTCTGATAATCCAATCTAAAATAGGCTTTGTTGGATATATGAGAACTCTATCGAATGACAAACCTTTGGATACCCCGAAATTCAATGTCGGGTATGCAGGATGGGTATCGGTACTTTTACTCTGTCGTAACTGAATAGGACTGTATTTCTGTAAATATTCTTCCACATCTGTTTGCCGAAGAAAATATACCCCTTTATGCTCTATTTCAGATGTATTATCAGACGTTGTTGCAATCATATCAGGATATAGTTTATTTGAAAAATCACAGATTTCAGATACACACCGATGGTTTACATTCAAAGATTGTGAATCAATATCGAGGTTAAATTTCATTTTGCGACTTTTGAAATAATCCAATATATTAGACCGTCTGAATTGTTTGTGTTTAGCAGAACTATTTGTTGAGAAAGTTCCTTGACGAGGATCTCCTACTAATAGAATTTCCAGTGGAGAAAGAAATAACTTATCTAAAAATTCCAAATCATATCCGGCAAGATCTTGCACCTCATCAATGAAAATATGAGTATATATTTTGGATAATCGGGATATTACCGCTCCATTGGAGCGTTCGTCGCAGCGGCAGGCGAACTTGGCGATTTTGTCGGAATATATTTTTTTATCCCCAGTAAGATAATGACGTTCGACATTCGTTTCTTGACTACGCAAAGCGGATTGGCTGTTTACTAAAGATAACCCGACGATATTCTTGTCATATAAATATCCTTGATAGGGCCTGACCCCATGTTGTAACAGAAATGAGAACCATGTTTGAATGACGACATTGGATGGTATGCATCCGTTTCTTTCAAAAAAACGGGTTCGTATTTCCTTCTCATTTTCGTCTGTAAATGTAGTGATAAGTATAGTGGCATTCCGCAATAGGAGTGCCGTTTCTATAAGATGCGTCGTTTTGCCGGAACCCGCAGCTGCTATAATGACTTTGTTGTTCACAGAATAGCTTTATTTATGTATTCAGGAAATACCAACTCTTCGGTTGTATTGAAAATAGCCAAAGCACAATCCGTCTTATGTGCTTTCATGTATTTGTGCAAATCATCAATATTTTCATATGCAGTGCCCATTATGATATTCATTTTATCCAATGAGTTCGCCTTTACAATTTTAGGCTCCATCGTATTGTAGTTGAACGGCTTATCGCCAATACGCAAATCCCCGGCATCTATCGTGTCATCGAAACAGATGCAAATATTGGGTAAATCCTTGTATTCCTTGTATTTCTCATTCAAAGCATCAATGTTCCCGTCATTGTCTGTAACTACCGTCACCTGAATCGTAAGGTATTTGGCAATTTCCAAGAATCGTAAAAACGACAGATTGCCGACAGCTATTACGTCCACGCCATCTTCTATTGGTAGTTTTCCGTATTTCTTCAAGTAGGCTTTTTGCACGACCAATTCGTCGGAATCACCTTCTACCAATATTGCCTTTTGGCAGAGCAAAAGTCGCAGTGTATCGTACCCCGATAATTTCTCGAAATAATCAATCGTGCTTGGCGACAAATCATGCAGCCGCAATGTCTTTCGATCATGCAACAGAATCAAAGATTTCAGACCTAATTTGTTCGCAACGAAGCTGCTGTGTGTCGAAATGATAATCTGTTTCTCTTTGCAATGCTCCTTTATGGCAGCTATCAATTCGTTCAGTTTGGAATAAGACAGATGATTTTCCGGTTCTTCCATTAAAATTATACTCGCCTCTTTCGCTTTTTTATGGGCTAAAGCCAATTTGGTTTTGACGATACATTGCTCGCCTTTACCGATATAATTAAACGGGATTTTATCCAGATAGGTCATCAGACAATTTTCCCATGCGTTTTTCGAGGACAAATCGACGGATAATTCCACGTCTTTATTCGAGATTCTGCTGGCCCCTTTTAATCGAGTGTTGATATTTCCGATAGATTCTTCCCCCATGAACACCTCCTGCATTTTTCTGTACGCCTGAGTAATATCCACGATCTCTTTCGGTTCCAGACACTCTTTGACGATACGGGATATATAAACATCCGACCCATTCTGATAGCGAGTATTGGACGAGTCTATCAGAGCCGACTTCAACGGAATATTGCGACTTGTTATCGAGCCGTCCCGTGCAAATGACGTCCAAACGACATCGTAATATTCAATGGGTAACGTTTTGACATCCTGTTTGATGAGTTCTTCGTAAACATCCCTATAACGTTCGTCAAAGGTTATCTTGTATGACAGTCCGCAGTCATCCTCTCTGTGGCTATTCGCGTTTCCACAAAACAGAGGACAGTCATCGCCCCCGATATACAACTCTATAAGAATATGCGGCAGAGATGCAGGGCGACCATTTTTAAGATTGTCCAGATACTCATTAACAATATCATTGTTAAACAGATATTGTGATAGCTCATTTTTAAGATACCGGCCATTAAGTATTCCGGTTAGGGCCAGATGTATTGCTTCTATAAGCGTAGATTTTCCTGCTTCATTATTGCCGACAAGAATATTTATACCGTCGTTCAACGATATATCGAAACAACCTTTGTAACTTTTGTAGTTTTCAATGTGTACTGATTTTATGTACATATTACATAATTAGGAAATTCATTAAAATCGCATTTGATGCAATTAAGATAATTGAAATATTCAACCTTTGCAAATCGAAATGAATTTAGTGTGAGCTTTTGTAATCAATATCCCGGCAAAGCCGGGATATTGATTTATATTTTCGGCCCTTTGGCCTTCATGTTCGTCGCGGGCCGCACGAGAAGAATATGATTGCGAATAAAGTCCGATTCGGGCGGAGACACGACGTGCTCCCGTTCTTCCGGCGGTTCTTCTTGGCTCTCGGATGCCGTAGAAAGCGGCTCTGCCTTCGACGGTTTGACGACCTCGTCCACCACCTCCGCGTTTTCGATCTTCAGCCCATTGCCGTTATCTGCTGTTTTCGCCTGCATCTCCTGCTGCTTCTGTGCGATGTCGAGCTGAATCTTCCGAGTCAGCGACTCTGCCTCGGCCTTGAGCCGCTTCAACTCCTCCTCTTTGGGCCATACGGCTGCGATCTGTTGCTCGAAGGTCGGAATATCGCGGGTGAATTGCTTTTTCTCTTTCTCGTAGGTCGCCATTAGTGACGGTATCGTGTCGAGCGCCCGGATAAAGTTCGTCGCCGCGGTTTTCGGCTCCGCAGCCAGATGCCCGTTGTTGAACGTGTACTTGATGCCGTCCAACCCTTCGACCATGAATTTATTGACCGTGAGCGCCAGCCCGTCTTTCTGCATTCGCTCGGTGCGGACGAGAATGCGGAAATCGAACAGCGTGCCGATTTTCTGGTAATCGTCACCGGTATTTACGGTGCGGTCGATCTCCACGAGGCGCTTGCCATGGGCGACAATATCCGCGGATTCCACGCCGTCGATCCGCAGGGGATTGGCCCGCTTGCCTTTGGCGTCCGGCGGCGCCACCTCGTTGATATAGTCCCAGTCGCGTTTCAGACGTTCGAGCATCGCATCCCGTCGCCCGATCTCCGCCGTGTAGCGTTGCAGTTGGCTCTGCGCCTCGTGCCGGGTGCGCATGAAGATCGTCTGCTCGCTCTCCAGCGCCGCGATCCGGCCTTCGAGCTTGGCTTTTTGCAGCAGGTCGGTATTTCCCGACACCACGGCCATCCACTCCGCGAAGTTCATCCCCGAATCCTCGCTGATGGCCCCCTCGTCCAACCGCCGCGCACCTAATCGGTTACGTTTGAGCTGGTCGATGAACTGCTGTTTGTTGTGCAGCAGATTCAATTTGTAGGCATCGAGCGTGCGCAGAACGGCATAGACATAGGCTTTGACCTTATTGCCGGCATACTCCTTGGCGACTATGTTGCCTTTCCGTGCGCCGCGGCCGTTGCGCTGTTCCAGATCCATCGGCCGCCACGGAATGTCGAGGTGGTGCATGCAGACGATTCGTTTCTGGGCGTTGACTCCCGTTCCGAGTTTCTGCGTCGAGCCGAAGAGCACCCGGATTTTCCCTTCGTTCATGGCATCGAACATCGCCTGCCGCACCTTGTCGCTCGCGGCTTCCTGTACGAAGCGGATCTCCTGCGCCGGAATACCGTGGTCTTCGACCAGTTTGCGTTTGATCTCCGAATAGACGTTCCAGATGCCGGGCTTATAGGTCGAGAGGTCGCAGAAAACCATCTGCGTGCCTTTCTGATCTTCGTATCGCCGATAGTATTCAGCGATGTTGGCGGCACTGCGGCTGGCCTTGTTGCCCGGTGAATCCGCATACGCGGGACTTATCAGCCGCATGTCGAGCGAGAGCTTGTTGGAGTACATCGTCACCAACAGCATCAGGGCTTTGACCTCCCCGTCGCTCAGGTCGGCGCGTCCGATATGTTCGGGATCTCCCGTCTTGGCGAAGAGCACCAGCTTGTCCAAAAATGCCTGCTGATCGTCGGTCATAGGTATCTGGCATAGCTCCTCGTCCAGCTCGGGACGGTCGATTCCCACGTCTGCGGCCGTGCGGTAGTCGGTAATCTCGTTGTAGAACATGGCCAGCTCCGGAACCTTGATGAAATAGCGGAAACGCTCTTTGGAGATCACTTCGTTGGTCACCGAAAACTCGAACTCCGATGTTTTCTGCGCGAATACCGCGGCCCACGCATCGAAGCAGGGAATGTCCTGCCGCTCCAGCTCTTTGGGACGCAGATATTTGAAGAGCAGATACAGCTCCGTCAGGGAGTTGGCGATGGTCGTTCCCGAAAGGAACGTCGCTCCGAGATCGCGCCCCGTGCGCTGCTGAATGGTGCGGATGGCGTATAGCAAATTCATGGCCTTCTTACTGCCGTCGGTATTTCCCAGTCCCGACACACGGCTGTGGCGGGTGTTGAACATCAGATTCTTGAAGTTGTGCGATTCATCGACGAACAGATGGTCTATTCCCATCTGCTGAAAATCCACCGTATCGTCCTTTTGCGCGTCGATTGTCTCCTGCAACTCGTGGAGCTTGGCATCCAGATTCTCTTTGCGCTTCTCCAGACCGCGCAGAATCCAGCCGTCCACATGTCCGCCCTGCTTTTCGTAGGACGCCAGATTTTCATCTATGTCGTCCATCTCCTGCCGGAGAATCTGCTGCTGCACCTCGGCCGACTGGGGTATCTTGCCGAACTGTTCGTGCGTAAGGATGATGCAGTCCCAGTTGTTGTTCTTGATGTCGCTGAAGATCCGCAGGCGGTTCTCCGGGGTGAAGTCCTCCTTGCCGGGATAGAGCAGACGGGCATTGGGATAGGCCGTGCGGAAGGTTCGGGCGATCTCGTGGATGTTGGCCTTGATACCGATGATCATCGGCTTGCGGGCCAGTCCCAAACGATGCATCTCATACGCTGCGACGCACATGATGAGCGTCTTGCCCGTACCGACCTCGTGGTCGCAGATGCCGCCGCCGTTCTGCTTGATCATCCAGATCGCATCCTTCTGGCTGGGATACAAGTCGTCGATGCCCAGCCCCCGCAGGTCGAGCCCCGGAAACTGCTGGTGGCTGCCGTCGTAGCGTGGACGGACATAACAGTTGAATTTGCGGTTGTAGAGATCGGTCAGCCGCTCCTTGAAATCGTCGGGCTGCGCATGCAGCCATTCGACGAACGCCTGCCGGATTTCGGTGATGAGCGTGTCGGCCTTCTGCCGGGCCTCGAAGTCGGGAATCCGGATGGTCTTGCCGTGTTCGTCCTTGCCGCCGTCCTTGTTGATGTTGGGCAGCGTGTTGAGCATGGCATGATGCAGCAGATCCATACCGTCGTAGACCTCGAAGTCTCCTTTGACGACGTATTTCTGGGAGATCAGTGGGCTGTACCCGTGGTTCTCGATGCCGAAGGCATCCATCTTCGCCGAATAGCTTACCGATACGGGCACCTGAAAGAAATGCTCGCAGAAGCCTTCGTAAATATCGGTCGGTATCCATCGCTCGCCGAGGTTGAAATCCAGCTCCTCGAACTCGATGCGTTTGGGTGCGGCCTCACGAAGCAGCGCGAGCGAGCGGCGGCTGGCATCGTCGTCGGGATTCTCTTTGAGGTAATCTTCGATCCATTCGGCTTTGGCGACGACATTCCCTGCCGCGAGCCGTTCGCGGATTTCATACCCCTTGACCATCGGATTGTAGAAAATGCGAGCGCCCAGCTCGTCGGTCAGCTCTTGCCGGGAACGCGATGCGAGCGACTCCATATAGGGAAACTCCACCCGTCCGAACTTGTTGAGCGAGGCGGCCAGCGCTTCGGCCGCCGTATCGACGTGTTTGATCTCGTTAGGGTCGAACGATACGGGGCGTCGGAGGATGTCGGAGAGCTGTTTTCGGCCTTCTACGAAGCGTTCGAGCCCCAGCACCTCCCGCCCGCCGGGATCGTTCAGGACGAAGGCGGCATTCTCCTTCTTGTTCAGATCGCCCAACAGAGCCGTGAAGTTCTCGTAACATCCGTTGAGTTTGCGCCGCAGGCCCTTGTATTCGATCTCGTTCTGCATTTCGAGCCGGTAGAGCAGCTGGTAGGTATCCCGCAGCGGGATATAGCGTTCGGCCCGGTATCGGGACAAGGTTCCCAGCTCTTCGGGATGGAACGTACAGCCCTGTCGTGTCAGGCCGACCAGACGTCCGACCTGTCCTTCGAACAGAACCAACGACCACTCTTTGTAGTGCGGAAGCATCGTGCCGGTAAAGGGCCGCGGATCTTTATTCTCCGAAGCCGGCGCAGCGATTGCTGCCGGGGCATCCGCAGCCTCCGCTGCCTCCGCCGGTTGTGCGAACAGATTCCCCTGCGTGAAGAGATCGGACATGCCGGTCGTATCCGTATTGCGCCCCGCCCGCCGCCGCTGTCCCAGCGGACGGCGGGCGATCGGAACGGCGGCAGCGCTGCCGAAAAGCGATGCGGCCGGAGCCGATACTTCCGGAGTCGGTGCAACGGATGCCGGCTCCGGTGGCGGTACGGATTGCGGAGCCGCGACCCGATTTTGCCTCCGGGCGATCGGCGGCACGGTTTGCGCCTGCGGGATATGGAGCGGACGGAGATATTGCGTATATCGTTCGGTGTCGAGGCGGGTCGCGAAATCATGTGCGAGGATTCCGCGCAGCCGCTCGGCGATCCGTTCCGGGCCTCCGTCGTAGTGCAGTACGAGAGAGGATTGTCCATAGAGACCTTTTTCATGCGAAAACGTCGTATGGATCGCGTGCTTGAAATCCCGGTGGTAGTCGTTCAGGTAAATTCCGTTGCCGATCTCGGACGAATTGACGAAGCGTTGCTCGTCGGGGGTAAGTTTCCGCTTTTCGCTCTGTTTCTGTAGGACGACAAGATCACTGGCCACTTCCGTGCCGGCATACTCCGTAAAGAGATTGTTCGGTAGCCGCACGGCCGAAACCAGCCGCGCATGCTCCATCAGATAGCGGCGGACGGGTTCGTTGCCGGGAGCGTCCATGACGCCCGCCGAGGTGACGAACGCCAGAATGCCGCCCTCGCGGAGCGTATCCAGTCCCTTGATGAAGAAATAGTTGTGAACGGCCTTGAGCGCTTGTCCTCGAACCGGGTCGTCGCTCTTCCGAAAGGATGCGTCGAAAATCCGGGTATCACCGAAGGGAATATTGGACGTTACCACGTCGAAATAACTGTCATAGGCCGATTCGATGGTTTGGAAACCGTCGATGACAACCTGCTCTCGTTCCCGGGCCAGTGCAGAGAGCACTTGTCCGGTCAGCAGGTCTTTCTCGAAAGAGAGGATTTCGACTTCGCCGTCGGCGGTCTCCCGGAACGACGAAGGGAAAATCCCGGCCCCGGCGCTGGGGTCGAGCAACCGCCGGGGAACGACGCCGGCATCCCGGAGCGTCTCGGCGAGCGCACGCACGATGGCCGGCGGAGTGTAGAATGCCGTCAGCGTAGAATTGCGCATGCTCTGCACGAGGTCTTTATACCGCTGTTCGCTGCCGGCATAATGGCGCAGCAGTTCGTGCAGTTCCCTCACCTGCGGGAAGAGTTCCCGGTCTGTCTTTCATTGCGTGAGGTCGTCGTCCGCAGCGGCCGGCTGCAAGACGCATTTCAACGCTCCGAAGCCGCTGTACGCAGCCAGGGCATCTCGCTGCTGCGGGGTAAGTACCGTCGATGGAGCGAAAGCGATACGCAGGGCGGCGATGTTCGCCTCCAGATGTTTCCTTTTATTGTATGCCATGCAGTTCGATGTGAGTTTGGATGAGTCCGGTAAGTTCCAATAGAAGATTTTTATAGGACGGGCTGCTCTCGAAGTCGTCGGTCAGGTCGTACATCTCGAATGCCTCTTCGCAGACGGGAAGCAGTTTCAGGCAGAAAGCAGTGCGCTGCCGGGCTGCGACCTCCGGGAACCATTCTGACACGACCTCGAAGATCGCATCGTATTTCGAAAAACGCAGGTCTTGGTACAGAACGGCGTTCGAGAGTTCCAGAGCCTCGTAGACGCTGTTGCCGTTGCGAACGGCACGTTCATAGGTCTGCGCCGCATGGTCGCTCCGCTCGGCGATGAAGTGTTTGTCGGGAAGCAGTTCGGGATGGCTTTCGCGCAAATAAGCGGTAAGAGTTGCCGCGAAGTACGGCAACTCTTTCTCTTCTACGTGTCGTTTCATAATGGCTAACCGATTTTCATGCCTTTGGGTTGTGCGCCGGGAAGCGACGGAAGACGCCGGCGGACGCGCTGGCGCGGACGCGGGTTCTCCTCGCCCAGACGCGAACGGTAATTGCGGGCGTTGTTGCCGAACAGGGGCCGGCCCGTGTCGCTGTAACGAAGGTCGGTGCTGATCGTCTTGCCGCCGACTTTCATGCCGGGGATGAAGACGACCTCGTGGTTGGCCAGCTTCGCCTGGATGTCTGTACTTACCTTGACTCCGAAAACCGTATCGTGGATGCGCAGATGCGGATTATTGTCGTTGCGGAACACCACGTCTCCGCGGTTGGCGTCCACGCGGGCATGGCCCGAGATGACCCGGCCGTCCTTGAGGTGGATGTCTTCGACGAGGATCTCCTTGCCGGAGCGCAGCGCCTCGATGTCGTCGCCGATCTCTTTGCCGTAAATTCGGGTGGGGAGCGTCAGCGCATCGACCGGAAGCGTCGTCAGGCGGTTCGTCGCCTCATGGACGCTGACATAACACTCGCACTCGCGGCCCGAGGTAAAATCTTTCATTTTCTTGGTGGAACCCAGATGCCCGTCGGTTTCAAGACGCTCGATCTCCTTGTCTGTGAAAAGCTCCTTATACGGCGATATTTTGTACTGCGGCTCGTCCAGACGTGTGAAGATACGGAGTTGGACATTGCCCGCATCGTCGCGGATCGGCGAAATCGTGCCGAGGCCCAAATCGACCCAGCGGCCGTCCACCTTGTGTTTTAGCGGTACCAGTTTGTTGGGGATACGTCCCTTGAGGATGTCACCCATGCTTTGATTCTCCAGCAGGATTTCTTTGTTCAGGCCCAACGCCTGAATCTGATCCCACGGAAGTTCCCGTTCCTCGAACTTATAGCGGTCGGCGAACTTGGCGATACGCCCCTCGTTGTTGAGTTCGTAGTCGGAGACCTCTTTGGCCAGGGAGCCGTCCTGATCTTTGCCTTCACGGACTTGGATGATGGAGTCGAGGGCTCGGTCGAGTTTTTCGATTCCGATCCGAAAGAAACTTCAGCCCAGGTCGGACGGGCGTCCGTATTGGTTGCGAAGGTTCTCGAAAAAGGTTCCTAAAACCGTTCGGCTGTCGAATGAAAGGGCTCTACGCCGGTCACCCGGAGCCGTGCTCACGGTGTTGAACTCTCCCGTCTGCTCGTTCATCTCGCTGACCAGACGCAGATCGTTCGTCTTTTTGTCGAGGACGGCCAGCACGTCCTTCGATAGCTTTTCCTGTTCTCTTGCCATAATGCAGATAATTAAATGAGTAAATTGAATGGTGAAAATCCGGCGGAAAGATAAGACCTTTTTCCAGTTCATAACACCAAATGCGCCCCTTCTGGCGGGAAGAGGCGCGAGATGGCGGGAAATGGCAAGTATAATTTTGATATTACATTGAATTAATGTATTTTTATGCATAAATTTAATATTGCCATGAAATTTGAAGAAGCCATACAAAAAATTCAATATGGTAAATGTTTATTACTTACAGGTGCAGGATTTTCTCTTGGTGCAAAAAATTACAAGCAAGATAAATCTGCATTTCGTATTGCAAAATATATTGCACATGAACTATACAACGAATGTGATGTTCCTAAAGAAAATCAAGATGACGATTTACGTCGAGCGTCACAATGGTATATTCGACAGTATGGAGAAGATAAAATCATAGCCTTTCTCCAACGGGAATTTATAATCAAGGAAATTTCTCCGACTCAAAAAGAACTCGGAAATTTTCCTTGGCGACGATGTTATACGCTAAACTATGATGAAATTTTAGAACGAGCTTACCTCGAAAACAATAAACTATTGTCATCAGTCACTCTTTCCGACGAGAGTGAACAATACCGCACTTCATCAGTTTGTGTTCATTTAAATGGAGTAATTAGTCAATTATCAAGAGCAACAATTGATAATTCTTTCAAATTGACATATAAGAGTTATAATAAAGATTACATCAAAAATACAGGTTGGTGGGAGATATTTGAAGATGATTTATTGTTATGTGATGCAATATTTTTTGTAGGTTGTTCTCTTCAATCTGATACTGACCTTATTCATTTATTGGATCGAACAAAAAATATCAAAGAAAAGACATTTTTTATCGTTGGCCCCGATGAAAATGATATTGATTTGATGCAATTAGAAGATTTAGGTACACCTCTTAAATTGGGGACAGAAGGATTCGTGAGAGAATTGCAGAATGTACCTATTATAAATGTGGATATACCATATACATTTCATCATTTTGTTACTCCTCGAATAACTAATCAAAAGCCTGAACGTAAACGCATTAGCTTTATTGATTTGTTAGTCAAAGGAAATGTCGATGAAAATTTGCTTGCATATTCAATAAAAAATGCAGATTCATTTCCTTATTTTGTTTTCCGAGATAAATTAGAGGTAGTTCTACAAAAAATACAATCAGGATGTCCTTTTATAGTTGTCCTCTCTGATTTAGGAAATGGTAAAACGCTATTTTTGAAAGCATTATCTATATGTTTATTAGAGAAAGGTAAAAAAGTATTTTATCTTGAAAGAGACGCACTATCTGCAATTGATGAATTAGATTACATTTGTAATCAAACAGATGATCCAACTGTTATAATTATTGAAAATTATGCAGATACAGTCAATCTGCTGAAAAAAATTGGACGTTATAAGCATAATCACATTTCATTAGTATTGTCAGAAAGGACTCCTGCCCATGAAACAGCACATCTATTTTTGCGTGACATAATGCTTGATGATCCTTTTGAAATAGATCTTAATGAGTTGACTGACAAGGAAGTTGAGTCATTAATTCAAGTGGTCGAAAAGAATGGATTATGGCAAAAACGCTCCCACTTTACAGTCGATGAGAAGATACAATTTATTAAAACACGATGCAAACGTCATCTAAGTCAATTTATAATTCAGTTAGTTAAATCAGATGATTTAGGAAATCGCTATAATGAGATCGTAACAGCGATCAAACACAGAAGTGATTATTATCAAGCATTATTATACTTACTAATTGGAGCTGTTTTAGATTTCAGATTAAGATTGGTAGATATTGTAGATGATTTAGGATTAGATTCATTAAATAACATATCTTTTAGGAAAAATAAATTTTTAAGAGAATTTATTGATTTTGATACAGAAGAAATAGTTTTCAAATCTTCTGTACTCTCAAATTATATATTGAAAAATCTTTTGAATTATTCAGATATTGATACTCCTTTAATTCAAATTTATGAACGATTACATGAAAAACGTTCTCATAAACGAATTCGTAAATATCTGAAAGAAATTATGTTATATCAGAATCTAAATAGAATATTAAAAAAGGATTCTGATCAGAGAGGACTTAATAGAGCTATTTTTAATATTTATGAAAAAGTCGCATATTTAGAATATAATAGAGAGAATCCTTTATTTTGGTTACAGTTTGCTATTGCTCGTTTAGCTGATGGTGAGTATTCTGATGCAGCAAGATGTTTTGACAATGCATACTCATATGCAAAAAATACAAATTTTGATACCTTCCAAATAGATAATCATTTTGCCCGCTATCTTTTGGAAGATGCAAACGAAAAGAAAAATGTAATTGAGCCAATTGAAGTTTTTAAACGCGCTCATAGAATGCTCATGGCATCGCAAAAGGGAAATCAATACAAACATTATAGTTTCCGTGTAGCAAGACATTATTCTACTTTTTATTCTATATATCACAAAGATTTTTCATTCCATGAACGCTATGATTTTTTTATAGCTTGTCACGAAATGTTAGATGCCGTAGAGAAATATCTTGCATTGCCGGGAGCTTCAAAAAAAGACATGGTCGAAGAAACAAGAAAACAATTAGAAGAACTTCTTATAAATGAAAATTAATCGAGAAGGGAGACTGAATTTTTCAGTCTCCCTTTATTTTACAATAATTTCTCCGCCAATTTTTCATCCTTCTCTATGCGTTTCATCTCGGCTTCGATAATGTCGAGTGCATCCTGCTTGATGCGGCGGTAATTCTCCTTGATCTTTTCCTGCATGATGTTTCGCCCGCTGGCGTCGAGGAACGACGATATTGTGGGTATGGGTTTGTACTCCGCCATTTCTTGTTTCACGGCGTCGTTGTCCACGACGATCCGGGCATGGAAAATCTTCTGCTCGATCTCCTCTCCGAAGTTGTCGCTCACGGCTCCGACAAACACGCCCTGCGAGAGCGTCGAGATTTTCGACGCAGGAATAAGACTGTCGAGCTGGGTATTTATCGACGTCGAGGTATCGCTGCGGTTGATGCTTACGGATTGTCGCTTCTGCACGATCTTTCCGAATCGTTCGGAGAGTGTCCGGGCCGTTTCTCCTACGACCTGTCCGCTGAAGATATTGCCTACGGTATTCTGAATCACGGCGGCTTCCTTGTCTCCGTAGTCGCGCTTTAGCTGGCTGAAATCCTGAAACCCCAGACATACGGCGACCTTGTTGGAACGCGCCGTTGCGATCAGGTTATCCAGCCCCCGAAAATAGATCGTCGGCAGCTCGTCGATCACCACGCAGCTTTTGAGCTGCTTCTTGCGGTTTATCAGCTTGACGATGCGCGAATTATACAATCCGAGCGCCGCACCGTATATGTTCTGCCTGTCGGGATTGTTTCCCACGCAAAGAATCTTCGGTTCCTCGGGGTTGTTGATGTCGAGTGTAAAGTCATCTCCCGACATGACCCAGTAGAGTTGCGGTGAGATCATGCGCGAGAGGGGAATCTTCGCCGAGGCGATCTGCCCCATCAGCTGCTCTGCGGCTCCACCTTTCCATGCATCCACGAAGGGCGAAAGATAGTTCTCCAACTCCTCGTGAGCCATCAATACGGTGAATAACTCCTCGTAGGGTTTGTTCAGCAGTTCGATGGCATGGGGAAAGGTACAGTATTTTCCGCCGTCGTAAATCTTCAGGAACCAGATGATCGCCGCGAGCAGCACGATCGGCGATTCGACGAAGAAATCTCCCTGCTTCTGTATCCACGAACGGTTGAGATTGAGCATGATGACATAGCTGGCCTCGTATGCGTCGGTGATGTCGGACATGAGATTCGGCGCGAGCGGATTGCATCGGTGCGAACGGCGCGGATCGTCGAAATTTATGACATAGAATCTCGGCGGCGTCGCTCCGTAAGCCTTGAGGTTCTTGCGCAAATGGTTGTAAGCGATAACCGACAGGTCGTCGAACTTGAAGTCGTAGACGTAGAGCGCATATCCCTTTTCGATGGCCTGCTTGATGTAGTTGTTGATGAGGGCATAGGATTTTCCCGAGCCGGGCGTTCCTAAAACGATACTCGCCCGGAAGGGATTCACGACGTTGATCCATCCGCTGTGCCTGCGTCTCCGGAAGACGAACTCGGTCGGGAAGTTGAACGAATCGTCGTTTTTCAGCAGACGTGTCTCCTGCATGAAACTCTCGTTTTCGGCATTGAACGGATCATCCGTCATACGGTTTTTCAGCAGACGGCTGCTCCATAGCCCGGCCGCCAGCATTCCGAGGAATCCCGCCAGCAGCGTTGCCGTATAAAGCGCCGCCCGCAGGGTCGTAGCGACATTCATCCCGAGCAGCCAGCCGTTTCCGTAGAATAGCAGTATGCCGATGCCGCCTGCCACGGCGATATGCTTCCACGATATTTTCTCGTCCTTCACGCCACGGTTTCCCATGCACGACAATGCGAGAAATACCGTGCAGAAGAGTTTGGTGCAGAGCGGCGATGAGAACAAGGCAGCCGTCCGCTGGAAATTTTGCAGGATGCGGTCTGCGACGGAAATCGTTCATCCCGTCTGCGCAAACCACTCGTAACAGAACCAGTAAATGTGAATGGCGAGAAACAGAAAGCTGATCGCCCGCATGAAATCCGCGACTTTGGCCAAGCCGCGCAGATCGTCTTCTTCTTGCATGATCGTAACGTATCGAGGTTGTTAAATTCTTTTCCGGATTTTCCGCCGCCGCTTCTTCCTGCGGGGGAAGAGCCGGTATTCGGGAGCTGTTTCCCACTCCTTTTCGGGCGTATATTCCATGAGTTCGCCTATTACGTCGGGCATCGAAACGTAATGGGTATCAATGTACTCCTCGAACTCTTCGACCGAAGATAGTCCCGGCAGGGGCGGTTCGAGGGGCGGCAACGGCCGTAACTCTTCCGGCATGGGTGTGGACGACTCTTGCTCCCGACCGTTGAACCACGCCTCGAAAGCGTTGGCCGCATACTCCTTTCCGAGCCGGGAGCCGTTGAACACCTGATGTGTCGTGCGGTCGATGAAGGTGACTCCGTAAATCCGCCCGGCATCGTTCTCCCGGAAAACTGCGTCGATACCGTTCTCCCGAAGTTCGGCCGTGAATTCCTCGCGGTTGCGGCTTCCGCTCCGGGCACGGTCGATCTCGCGGCGTGTGCGGTCGAGCGTTTCGGGATGTTGCCGAAGCCGTTGTTTCGAGGCGTCGAATTTTTCTTCCAGCGCCTTCCATCCGAAAAAATCGCCCAGCCGGGACGCTTTGACCGCCGCTCCCGTGCGCTGCCCGTCGTCATCGAGCACGTGGTAAACGAGCCCCCGATACGGTCTGCCTTGCACGTCGCCTCGGATCTCTTCGGCTGCGACGCCATAGCGTTCGAGCAGCGTGTTGAACTCCGCGAGGGACTGGAATCCGTACTGCTGCTTGAGCGTCATCACGACGTTACGCAGCTGATGCTTCAAATCGCTCCGACGGTAATCGACCCGGCGCAATTCTTCCGGTTCTGTTTGCACGCCGCCGTCTTCGGGCACATGCAGACCGTACTCGTATTCCAACTCTCTGCAAACCGCCATGGCGCGCCGCAGTTCGTTGTTGTGGTCGATCTTCTGGCCCTGCTCGTCCACCCTCACCGAGACGACGTGCATGTGTCGCCGTGCGATGTCTTCGTGCAGAAAGACGACATAGGGCTGGCGACCGTATCCCATGCGTTCCATGAACTCGGCGGCAAGTCGCGTGAGCTGCGCTTCCGAAAGCCGGTCTTCGGGCGAGGGGTTGAGCGAGAAATGCACGACCGGTTTTCGGACACGGGGATTGAGCGCCGTGTAGTACCCGAAAGCTTCCGCACACTCCTCGATACTGAACCTGCCGTCGCTGCGTTCGGGTATTCCCTGCATGTATAATATCCGGCCTTCGCCGGCTTCGACCTTAATGCGGTTATACTGGAGTACGCCGTAGACGTTGGCCCCGGAGGTTACTTTCGGCACCATTGCAGCAACTCCTTCGTAAGTTCGACGACCGCCTTCACGAGTTGTTCCAACCGCTGCGTTTCGAGCGTCAGACGGTAGAGATAGGCCAACGCTTTCTTATCGCCGAAGGTCGTGTGTATGGCTTTGATGCACTGGTTGTAGTTCACCCCGATAGCCCGGAACTGGGCGTAAAATCCCGTCAGCCGGACATAGAAATCGTAGGTGTTCTTGTCTCGGACAACGACCGTAAAAGGTCATCCGAAGATGCGGTGGCAGATGAAATCGGCTTTATTCTTCATCCCGGACTGTTCGTACATGTGCAGGAAACGCTCGTTCTGCTCGCTGGTCAGGCGAACGTAATAGCGGTGTATGCGCGGGTCGTCGAGGGCTTTGCGGCCCGCGGCGGAGGTCGGTTTATCGGTAGCATCCATAGGGCATCCGTGTTTTGAGGTTACGACTCGGGAGTAACCGTCCGCCGCGCCGCAGGTTGCGGCAGCACTTTCGGCGGCTCGGAATATTCCGAGCGGCTGAAGGTACCCCTTGCTATATGCGGGCGCATATAGAAATCCGGCCAGGGGCCGGATGAAGGTGCGCGCCTTCGGCGTCGCAGCGGGATTACTCCTTTCGGAGGCAAAGGTAGAGCGTTTTATTTTATGTTGTATCAGATATATACCTGCCAACGGACGCCGATACGCGCCTTTGGGCGCCACCCGTTTTCGGAGCCGTCGAACGAGGGCGTTTTCTCATTTTCTTTGTGCGCGGATCACTACTTACGAATCTACCTGCCCGCGTAGCCTCTTACTCCCGTACATCCGTCATTGTGCGGCTATGCGGATACGGATATAGATGTCTGCATAGATGCCGAAGTTTGTATGTGACAGCTTACATCCGTATCTGCCGACAAAAGTATGTGAATCCGCAAAGGCGTATGAATCGCCGAAGATACGTGAATACGCAAGTACGTATCCGCGTATCGGAACGAGTTAAATATTAATCGCTTAATTATTTTCGTATGGAACAGAACCCTTTGTGCATCGCTTTCGCCTCCCAGAAAGGGGGCGTCGGCAAATCGACCCTCACGGTGCTGGCCGCCTCGTGGCTGCACTACCTGCACGGCATCCGCGTCGCGGTGGTGGACTGCGACTACCCGCAGCACTCCATCCTCAAACTCTCGAACCGCGACAAGGCCGTCGTGCAATCTTCGGCGATCTACGGCAGACTCCTCGTTTCGCTCGCCGAGAACAAAGGGGTGAAACCTTATCGTATTCTCTGCTGTAAACCTTCCGAGGCGATGTCGGAATGGCGGAAATGGGCCGCCGTCGCCGAAGAACGATACGATGTCGTGCTGTTCGACCTTCCGGGCACGGTGGGCAACGAAGGTGTCCTCTCCACGATCGTCGAACTGGACTACCTCTTTATTCCGATGAAGGCCGATCGCATCGTATTGGAAAGCACGCTTAACTTCGCCTCTGTTCTCAACGACCGTCTGATCAAGACGGGACGGGCGCATCTTCGGGAGCTGTTCCTGTTCTGGAACTTGGTGGATCGCCGTGAGCGGACGCCGCTCTACGAGCAGTACGAGAAAGTCCTTGATCAGTTGGGACTGCGGCATCTGCGCACGCATATTCCCGTGCGGAGCAACTTCAACAAGGATATTCAGGAAACGGGCGGCCCGGTGTACCGGTGTACGCTGCTGCCGCCCGACCGGGCTTTCGTCGCCGAGTGCGGTTTCGACCGCCTGATGACGGAGATTTGCGCCATACTCAAACTCCCGAGCCATGAGTAGCAGGAAAGCTCCCGCCCAACAGGAGATCGACGAAGAGTACCTGCGCAGCCTGATGGCCGGCCCCGAACCGGCTGCCTCGGCGTCGGATGCCATAGCCCCGGAGCCGACGGAAGCGTCTGCTTCGGAGCCGCGCGTCAGGCGTTCGGATGCGGAAGACTACGCCTCGCGCTTTCTGAAGAATACCTCCTCCGAAGCGCGGCAATGCGTCTATATCGACCGGCGTCTGCACCGCAAGATCACGACCCTCGTGGGCATCGCGGGTAACCGGCGTTTTACGGTCGGAAGCTTCATCGACAACGTATTGGAACAGCACTTCGAACAGTACCGAGCGGAAATACGGTCGCTCTGCTCCAAAGGGCTCAATAAAATTCTATAAAGATGACACCCGTTATGAAAATCACGGAAGCCCTCGTCGTGCTGTTTCTCGTGCTGTTCTGCTACCTGTTTTTGGATAAGTTCCTCTTCCGGGGCGAGCTGGGCGAAATTTGCTTCGGGCCGATGCACCGGGCATTGGCGCGTTGGCATCGGCGCTGCGCCGACCGTCTCGACCCGCCGCGTCGCCGCGCACGTCGGACAACAGCCGTCCCTAAAGACGATGTGCTGGTCGTCACCCGGGACTACGGCACCGGTCAACGGACGTCAGCACGCGCCGCGTCACGCCACCTCCGGCGCAAGGGGAACAATTCAGACAAAAGCGACCATACATTTGTACCGGCAAGCGACGGCGATAAGCAACATCGCGCTGTACAAGCGGCCGTTCAGGGGTGGATAAATAAGGAACCCACGACGCTCACCGCGGAGGAAGAGAATGCTTTGGCGCGTGAAGCCGCGACCGAAGAGGTGATGGACATAGGATGCGAAACGACGGCACTGCCTGCCGGGACGCAGAGTTTCACTCCGCAGCAGTTGGATTGCATCCTTGCCTTGTGCAGCGGGCAGGCCGTGCCTGAAGAGCAGCGGCAAACTCTGGCCGGAGTGCTGCGCGACATTCGCCATACGGAGGTGCAGCGCACGCTCGTGGACGCCATATCCGGCGCCAGCCCGATCATCGCCCGTTATCTGGACGACGCCGAGAAGGAAGCGGCGCAGCGTATGGCCGCCGCTCCGAAATAGATTGTTCAACTTAAAAAAAGCGAAGCTATGAAAGCTCCCGGATATTACGATTCAGGCTGACGACAGGATGAACAGCTCACATGAATCACGGGCCCTGCGCCCGGAGAGAATCTGAAGTCGAATTAAAAAAACACAATCATCCATGAAAAGAAAACTCATTTTCAGTTCGGCATGAATCGCCGCATGACTGCTCGCCACGGTGCAGCACGCCGCAGCGCAGCAAGGCAACGGCATGGCCGGCATTCAGGAGGCTACGCAGATGGTCACGTCGTATTTCGACCCGGCGACCAAGCTGATCTACGCCATCGGCGCCGTCATCGGTCTGATCGGTGGTGTCCGGGTCTATCAGAAGTTCAGTTCGGGCGATCCGGATACGTCGAAAACCGCTGCGAGCTGGTTCGGAGCCTGTATCTTCCTGATCGTCGCCGCCACGATTCTGCGTTCGTTTTTCCTTTAGGCGATGGCCGAATATCCGATCAATAAAGGCGTGGGCCGTCAGGTGGAGTTCAAAGGACTGCGGGCGCAGTACCTCTACCTCTTCGCCGGCGGCCTGCTCGCCGTTTTCATTCTCATAGTTGTACTTTACATGGGCGGGGTCGATCAGGTGGCATGCCTTGTCGCGGGCGTGGGGATGGGCAGCGTACTCGTGGCGCTGACCTTCCGTCTGAACCGCAGGTACGGGGCTTACGGCCTGATGAAGCTCCTCGCCGCACGGCGGCATCCGCGGCGTATCGTCTCCCGAAAAAGTGTGGCAAGAATTCTAAACCGACATTAAGAACATGAATAACATTCTGAAAACCGAAACCCTCGAACGGAAATTTCCGATCTGAAAGGTCGAACACGATTGTATCCTCTCTAAAGACGCCGACATCACGGTGGCGTTCGAGGTTACGCTTCCGGAGCTGTTCACCGTCACGCAGCAGGAATATGAAGCGCTGCACGGCGTATGGCTCAAAGCGGTGAAGGTGCTTCCGGATTATACCGTGGTGCACAAGCAGGATATTTTCGTTCAGGAGCAATATCGTTCCGACAACGGGAAAGACGATTTGAGTTTCTTGAGCCGGTCGTTCGAACGGCATTTCAACGAACGTCCTTTTCTGCATCATACCTGTTACTTGTTCATCACGAAGACAACCCGAATGCAGAGCCGCCGTCAGAGTGATTGCAGTATGCTGTGCCGGGGTACGCTCGTCCCGAAGGAGTTGCAGGACAAAGATGCGACGACGCGCTTTCTGGAAGCTGTGGAGCAGTTCGCCAGCATCGTCCGCGAAAGCGGCCATATCCGGCTGCGGCGTCTGCCGGCCGAGGAGATTGTCGGCACTTCCGCTAATCCGGGAATCCTCGAACGCTACCTTACGCTGTCGCCATCCGGAGAGGTTTCGTTGCAGGATATGCGCCTCGATCCTGACCGGATGTGGATCGGCGACAAGGCGTTGTGCCTGCATACGCTTTCCGACCTGGACGACCTCCCCGGCAGCGTGCGTACGGACGACCGCTACGAACGCCTCTCGACGGAGCGTTCCGATTGTCGGCTTTCATTCGCCGCTCCCGTAGGATTGTTGCTCTCATGCAACCACATCTACAATCAATATCTGTTTTTGGATAACAGCGACGAGAACCTCAAGCAGTTCGAGCGCACGGCCCGTAACATGCAGTCGCTCGCGCAGTACAGCCGCTCGAATCAGATCAATAAGGAGTGAATCGATGACTATCTCAACGAGGCGCACTCTTTCGGACTTACCTCGATACGCGCCCATTTCAATATCATGGCATGGGGCGAAGGGAGTGAGGAACTGAAGCAGATCCGTAACGATGTCGGGGCGCAGCTGGCGCTTATGGGGTGCACGCCGCGTCATAATACCGTGGATGTTCCGACGCTTTTCTGGGCGGCGATTCCCGGCAACGAAGGGGATTTTCCCGCCGAAGAAAGTTTCTATACGTTTCTCGAACAGGGCTTGTGTCTGTTTAACGAAGAGACGAACTATCGTTCATCTTTGTCGCCTTTCGGCATTAAGATGGCGGATCGGGTGAGCGGTATCCCCATCCACCTCGACATCTCCGACTACCCGATGAAAAAAGGATGGATAAGCAACCGGAACCGTGTGGTCATCGGCCCTTCGGGCTCAGGGAAAAGTTTTTTGACGAACCACATCGTCCGGCAATACTACGAGCAGGGAGCGCATACCGTGATCGTCGACACAGGAAATTCCTATCAAGGATTGTGCGGTTTGATTCATAGCAAGACCAAAGGGCGCGACGGAATCTACTTTACCTATCAGGAGGATGACCCCATCGCCTTCAATCCCTTCTATGTGGAAGACGGAGTCTACGATGTCGAGAAGCGCGAATCGCTCAAGACGCTATTGCTGACCTTGTGGAAGCGCGAGTCCGAGGAGCCGACGCGCTCGGAAGAGGTCGCGCTGTCGAACGCCGTGAACCTCTACCTCGCAAAGCTCCGGACCGATACCTCGATCGCACCCTCGTTCAACACCTTCTACGAGTTCGTTGCAACGGACTACCGCCGCCTGCTGGAGCAGAAGCGCGTCCGGGAGAAGGATTTCGATATTGAAAACTTCCTGAACGTATTGGAGCCTTATTATCGGGGCGGCGAGTATGACTATTTGCTCAATTCCGACAAGCAGCTGGATCTCTTGGACAAACGCTTTATCGTCTTCGAATTGGATAATGTTTCGGAGAACAAAGTTCTCTATCCGGTCATCACGCTCATCATCATGGAGACCTTCCTGACGAAGATGCGGCGGCTGAAAGGTATTCGAAAAGTTTTATTACTCGAAGAAGCATGGAAGGCCATTGCCAAGGCCGGCATGGCCGGGTTTATTAAGTATTTGTATAAAACATGTCGCAAGTATTTCGGTGAGTGCATGTGCGTTACGCAGGAGTTGGACGACCTGCTGTCGTCGCCCGTGCTCAAGGAGAGCGTCATCGCCAACTGCGACTGCCGCATCCTTCTGGACATGCGTAAGTATGCTAACAAGTTCGACGAGATTCAGGAACTGCTGGGCTTGAGTGAGAAAGAACGCAATCAGGTGCTGTCGATCAATCGGGCCAATGACCCCAAGCGCCGCTACAAAGAGGTATGGATCGGACTCGGAGGCGTACACTCTGCTGTCTATGCTACCGAAACGAGTCTTGAGGAATACCTCGTGCGCCCGTAAGGGGACTTGACAAATGTCGCTGTGGCAAGCGACTGGGCATGAG
>OLSQ01000982.1_pt1 | contig 25292 bp, 20 predicted proteins | sample 1672561 | NCBI WGS metagenome assembly OLSQ01 (sample SAMEA3136699, study PRJEB25190) | human gut metagenome | biome: human gut; feature: human-associated habitat; material: faeces | place: Austria | collected 2013
TTAATCACTAATAAATAATCACTAAACACTACTCAATAATGGTCTTGTCGTTCTTCACATCCTCCAGTGTGATACCGAGGCAGTGGCAGAAGATAGCCTCACGTGCATAGAGACCATTCTGAGCCTGCTGGATGTAGTATGCATGTGGATCATCATCTACATCGTATGCAATCTCGTTGACACGTGGCAGTGGGTGCATGATCTTCATGTTCTCCTTTGCCTTGCAGAGCATGTCGCGCTTCAGGATATACACGTTCTTCACACGCTCGTACTCCATCAGGTCGCTGAAACGCTCCTTCTGTACACGGGTCATGTAGAGAATGTCGGCGCCGGCAATCACATCCTCGTTGAAATCCTCGTGCTCCACGTACTTGATGTTGTGCTCCTTGCAGTAGAGTTTGTACTCCTCTGGCATGGCAAGCTCCTTAGGTGCGATGAAGTGGAAGGTAGGATTGAAGTGGCGCATAGCGGTGATAAGTGAGTGAACGGTGCGGCCATACTTGAGGTCACCCACAAGATAAATGTTCAAGTTCTCCAGGGTTCCCTGGGTCTTGAAGATAGAATAGAGGTCGAGCAAGCACTGGGATGGATGCATGTGGGCACCATCACCGGCATTGACGATAGGCACTGGAGCTACCTCGCTGGCATACTGGGCTGCACCCTCGATGAAGTGGCGCATGGCGATGACGTCGGCGTAGTTGCTCACCATCAGAATGGTGTCCTTCAGCGTTTCGCCCTTGGTCGTGCTGGATGTCTTGGCATCAGAGAAGCCGATGACACGTGCGCCAAGGCGATTGGCAGCTGTCTGGAAACTGAGTTGGGTACGAGTAGATGGTTCGAAGAAAAGGGTCGCTACGACCTTTCCCTTCAACAACTCCCTGTTGGGATGTTTTTCAAACTCTTGCGCCATTTCGAGGAGGTACATGATTTTCTCCTTCGAGAGGTCGGCAATCGTCACAAAATTATGTTTTTCCATACGAATTTTGATTGAATGTTCTGAAATCGCCCCCAAAGTTACATATAATTTCTGATTTATGTGCGATATTTCAAAACTTTTATGTAATTTTGCACAAATAAATGAAGAAATAGAGATGAGAAAACATTTTATCTATACATTATGGGGCATTTTTGCCACTTTTGTCGTGTCGGCTATGCTGGCCTTCTTTGCCATCTGGAACGGATGGATCGGTTACATGCCGGACATCGAGGATCTGCAGAATCCTATCAGCAGATTCGCCACTCAGGTGTATTCGTCTGATGGAAAGGTGCTGGGTACATGGAACCTGAACAAGGAGAACCGTATCGTGATACCTTACAAGAAGATGTCACCTTATTTAATAAAGGCACTGGTTGCCACGGAGGATGAACGATTCTACGAGCATTCGGGCATCGACTTCCGTGCGCTCGGTCGTGCCATCGTGAAGCGTGGACTCCTGGGGCAGACCAATGCCGGAGGTGGATCTACCATCACCCAGCAGCTTGCCAAGCAGCTCTATTCCGAAAAGGCATCGAGTACCCTGGAGCGACTGCTGCAGAAACCGATAGAGTGGGTCATCGCCATCAAGCTGGAACGATACTATACCAAGCAGGAAATCCTGGCACTCTATCTCAACTACTTCGACTTCCTGCACAATGCCGTGGGTATCAAGACGGCGGCGAATACCTATTTTAATAAGGAACCGAAGGATCTTACCCTCACCGAGGCGGCTACGCTCATCGGTCTCTGCAAGAACCCTTCGCTCTTCAACCCTGTGCGCTATCCGGAGCGTGCCCGCGACAGAAGAAACGTGGTGCTCTCGCAGATGGTGAAGGCGGGCTATCTGGATCATGCTGAATACAGCCAGTATTCGGCAGAACCGCTCACGCTCAACTTCCACCGTACCGACCATAAGGATGGTTCGGCTACCTACCTGCGCGAATATCTGCGCAAGTATCTGATGGCTACCCGTCCGGAAAGAAAGGATTATGCATCGTGGAACTATGCTCAGTTTGTTACCGATTCCATCCTATGGAATACTGATCCTCTGTATGGATGGTGCAACAAGAACTTCAAGAAGGATGGTTCTCCATATAATGTATATAGCGATGGATTGAAGGTGTTTACTACCGTGGACAGCCGTATGCAGCGATATGCCGAAGAGGCTGTGTATCAGCACGTGGCACGCTATCTGCAGCCAGCCTTCAGCAAGGAGATTTCAAGCAAGCCAAGTTCGCCATACAGCGACAAGCTGACCCCTAAGCAGATCAAGGCTATCCTGAACCGCAGCGTTACCCAGTGCGAGCGCTACCGACAGATGAAGGAGGCGGGATGCTCGGCAGAAGAGATTCACGATACCTTCCGCAAGAAGATTCCGATGACCGTGTTTACCTATCATGGCGACATCGATACGCTGATGAGTCCGCTCGATTCCATCCGCTATTACAAGACCTTCCTGCGCAGCGGATTCATGAGCATGGATCCTAAGACGGGTGCTGTGAAGGCATACGTGGGTGGATTGGACTATACCCACTTCATGTATGATATGGTAAGTCTGGGAAGAAGACAGGTGGGTTCTACCATCAAGCCGTTCCTCTACAGTCTGGCGATGGAGAACGGATTCTCGCCTTGCGATAAGGCACCTAACCGCCAGCAGACCTATATGGTAGCTGGCAGACCGTGGACGCCGCGCAATGCCAACCATTCGAGATACGGACAGATGGTTCCGCTGAGCTGGGGATTGGCACAGAGTAACAACTGGATCAGTGCCTATCTGATGAGTAAGCTGAACCCATCGCAGTTTGTCCAGCTGCTGCATGACTATGGTATCAACAACCCTGATATTCACGCATCTCTGAGCTTGTGTCTCGGACCGTGCGAGGTGAGCGTGAGCGAGATGGTGAGCGCCTATACAGCCTTTGCCAACCATGGTATCCGTACGGCTCCGATGTTCGTGAGCCGCATCGAGGATAACGAGGGTAACACCATCGCCACCTTCCAGCCACGAATGAATGAGGTGATCAGTGCCGACAATGCCATGAAGATGCTCACCATGATGATGGGCGTAGTGGATAATGGTACGGCTGGAAGACTGCGCTACCGTTATAAGCTGGAGGGACAGATTGGTGCCAAGACGGGTACCACCAATAACAACAGCGATGGATGGTTTATCGGCTTTACTCCGCAGCTGGTAAGTGGCTGCTGGGTAGGCGGTGAGGATCGCGATATCCACTTCGACTCCATGAGTATGGGTCAGGGAGCCACCATGGCGCTGCCTATCTGGGCTATCTTCATGAAGAAGGTGTATGCCGATGTCTCGCTGGGCTACAGTCCGGAGGTGAAGTTTGATATCCCTGCCGATTACAACCCATGCTACCATGTGGGCAGCGGTGGCGAGCAAGACTCCTTTGAGCAGGTGAATGCCATCGACGAAGTATTTGAATAATTCCTCGGGAAGTGCTCCTGATGCCGTCATCAAAAGACTATCCGCCATTTTTGCACTCATTTCTTTTAAATAGTGCAAAAATGGCGGATGTTTTTTGCTTATCTCCATTATTTTTTGTATTTTTGCAAAGTTTTAGGGCTCTTGTGCCACAAATGCGTGATGACGAGGAGGTTCCCAAACACTTGATAAAGAGAAAATAATAAAAAAACATTATAATGAACGTTTCATACAAATGGCTTAAAGAATACGTCGATTTCGACTTGACACCACAGGAGACTGCCGATGCGCTGACCTCTTGCGGACTCGAAGTGGACGCTTTGGAGGAAGTACAGTCTATCAAGGGTGGACTGAAAGGTCTTTACGTAGGTAAAGTGTTGACATGCGAGGCGCATCCTAACAGCGATCACCTCCACGTAACAACCGTTGACTTGGGCAAGGGTGAGCCACAGCAGATTGTCTGCGGTGCGCCTAACGTAGCTGCCGGTCAGAAGGTAATCGTTGCCGACCTGGGCTGCGTGCTCTACGACGGCGACCAGAGTTTTACCATCAAGAAAAGCAAGCTCCGCGGTGTAGAGAGCTTGGGTATGATCTGTGCTGAGGATGAGATTGGCGTGGGTACATCTCACGACGGTATCATCGTGCTCCCAGAGGATGCTCCAGTGGGTCAGCCTGCTGCCGAGTACTATCACCTGGAGAGCGACTGGCTCATCGAGATTGATATCACAGCCAACCGTGCCGATGCACTCGGCCACTGGGGTGTGGCTCGCGACCTCTATGCCTGGTTGAAGCAGAATGGTTATGAGACCAGCCTGCATCGTCCATCTTGCGATGAATTCGTAGTAGATAACGAGGATCTTCCTATCGATGTGGAGATTGAGAACACCGAGGCTTGCAAGCGCTATGCCTGCGTAAGCATCACCGACTGCGAGGTGAAGGAAAGCCCAAAGTGGTTGCAGGACAAGCTGAACATCATCGGCCTCAGACCAATCAACAATATCGTGGATATCACCAACTACATCATGATGGCATACGGTCAGCCATTGCACTGCTTCGATGCTGACATGGTTACCGGTCATAAGATTGTAGTACGCACCCAGCCAGAGGGCACCAAGTTCGTGACCCTGGATGGCGAGGAGCACACCCTGGGTGAGCACGACCTGAGCATCTGCAATGCTGAGGAGCCAATGTGTATCGCAGGTATCTTCGGCGGTAAGGGTTCCGGTACTTACGAGACCACCAAGAGTGTGGTTCTGGAGAGTGCTTACTTCCACCCAACATGGATCCGCAAGAGCGCTCGCCGTCATGGTTTGAGTACAGATGCCAGCTACCGTTTTGAGCGTGGCGTAGATCCTAACGGACAGATTTATGCATTGAAGCAGGCTGCTATCCTCTGCAAGCAGTTGGCTGGCGGCAAGATTTCCATGCAGATCAAGGATGTATATCCAGAGCCAATGCAGGATTTCCCAGTTCGCCTGAACTATGAGTATGCTCACCGTCTCATCGGTAAGGAGATTGGTGCTGAGACCATCAAGAACATTGCCACATCTCTCGAAATGAAGATCGTGAAGGAGGATGCTGAGGGCATCGACCTCCTGGTTCCTGCTTATCGCGTGGATGTTCAGCGTCCTTGCGATGTGGTAGAGGATATCCTCCGTATCTATGGATATAATAATGTGGAGATTCCTACTCAGCTGAAGAGTTCTTTGACTGTTCAGGGTGATGAGGACAAGGCTTATCACAGCCAGAACCTCGTGGCTGAGCAGTTGGTAGGCGAGGGCTTCATGGAGATTCTCAACAACTCTCTGAGCAAGACCAGCTACTATACCGATCTGGAGCTGAACAAGTATCCAATGGAGAACGTAGTGAAGGTGATGAACCCATTGAGTGCTGATCTCGGCGTGATGCGTCAGACCATGCTCTTCGGCGGTTTGGAGAGCGTAGCACGCAACATCAACCACAAGAGCCAGAACCTGAAATTCTTCGAGGTGGGTAACACCTATTTATATAATAAGGAGAAGTGGAGCGAGGAGAGTCCTATCAAGGCTTACTCCCAGGAGGCTCACATGTCACTCTTCATCACAGGTAAGCGAGTAGAGGGCAGTTGGGCTCATGCAGATGAGCAGAGCAACATCTACGAGCTGAAGGCTGTTGTAGAGAATATCCTTCGCCGTGTAGGTATGCCACAGAACAACCTGGTTATCAAGCACAGCGACAACAACATCTTTGCCAAGGGTGTGAACTACGAGACCCGTGCCGGCAAGGTATTGGTAGAGATGGGTATCCTGAGCCACAAGCTGAAGAAGGCATTCGATATTGAGCAGGATGTATTCTATGCTGATGTTCACTGGGATAATCTGGTGAAGACCGTGAAGAAGGTGAACCTTACTTACACAGATATCAGCAAGTATCCATCTGTGAGCCGCGACCTTGCGCTGCTCGTTGACAAGAACGTAGAGTTTGCACAGATTGAGCAGATTGCCCATCAGACAGAGAAGAAGCTCCTGAAGAGCGTGGTACTCTTCGACGTTTATGAGGGTAAGAACCTGCCAGAGGGCAAGAAGAGCTATGCCGTAAACTTCATCCTGCAGGATGAGGAGAAGACATTGAACGACAAGCAGATTGATGCCATCATGAAGAAGCTCATTGCCAACCTCACAGGTAAGCTCAACGCAGAACTGAGATAATGCAGAATGCGATTGACGCAGAATTGAGATAATATTATAAACAAAAACGATAAACATTTAAAATTTTATTCCAATGGGAAGAGCATTTGAATATCGTAAAGCTACAAAGCTGAAAAGATGGGGCCATATGGCCAAGACATTTACTAAGTTGGGTAAGCAGATTGCCATCGCTGTAAAGGCAGGCGGTCCAGAGCCAGAGAACAACCCAACATTGCGTGCTATCATCGCTAACTGTAAGCGTGAGAACATGCCTAAGGACAATATCGCTCGTGCCATCAAGAACGCTTGTGGCAAGGATACCAGCGATTACAAGGAGGTAACATACGAGGGATATGGCCCTCACGGAGTTGCTGTCTTCGTTGATACATTGACAGATAACACAACTCGTACAGTTGCTGACGTTCGTTCTATCTTCAACAAGTTCAGCGGTAACCTGGGTACAACAGGTTCTCTGTCTTTCCTCTTCGACCACAAGGCTGTGTTTACATTCAAGAAGAAGGAAGGTCTGGATATGGACGAGATGATTCTCGACCTGATTGACTACGGTGTAGAGGACGAGTTCGATGAGGATGAGGAGAACAACGAAATCACTATCTACGGTGCTCCTACAAGCTTCGGCGAGATTCAGAAGCACCTGGAGGCTGAGGGCTTCGAGGTAACTGGTGCTGAGTTCACCTACATTCCTAACGATTTGAAGGATGTTACTGCTGAGGAGCGCGAGACTATCGACAAGATGGTTGAGAAGTTGGAGGAGTTTGATGATGTTCAGACTGTCTATACCAACATGAAGCCTGAGATTCCTGCAGACGCAGAATAATTATGTTGCAGCAAGAGAAACAGGATAAGTTGACCAAGGTTACTTATCAGACTCATGGTACCTGCTCTAAGTACATCTGTATCAGTGTTGATGAGGATGGAAAAGTGCAGGATGCCCAGTTCATCGGCGGTTGCGATGGCAACACCAAGGGCGTTTGTGCCTTGATTCGTGGCATGAAGGCAAAGGAGGTCATCGCCCGACTGAAGGGTATCACTTGTGGCAATAAGCCTACAAGCTGTCCTGACCAGCTGGCTACAGCCTTGCAGGAAATGGGATATTAATACAATAAAGAGGGTGTGTCATCAATCCATGACACACCCTCTTTTCTAATACTTGAAGACATCATCCAGCAAAATCTCCTTCGGATTCTTAGCTGAATAATAAACGAAGCGGAAGGTGAAGTGGGCTTCCTTGTAAACCTTCAGACCAGGGTTGTTGTCCAAAGCCTCTTTCTGAAGTTTGTGGAGCTTATCCTTGTTGGCATCAATCGCCTTCTTGTTGTCCGCTTTGTTGCGAAGAGTCATGTAATAAGAGAACACGCGGGTGTTCTTGTCAAACACGGCACTGTCTGTTCTGCTGTCATTTACGTATGGGGTAGGGCAGTATTTCTCTGTGTATTCCTTAGCCTCACGAACCGCCTTATCTTCCAGATTTTCAGTGCAAGATACGACCAAACTAGCTAAAAATAGGGTATAAATTGCTTTTTTCATCATTATTATATATTTTTTTTGCAAAGATACGAAAAAAAATACTATCTTTGCACTCCAAAGAGAGAAAAATTGTATGGAGAATATAAATAAGATAAGAAATTTCTGCATTATTGCACATATTGACCATGGTAAAAGTACTTTGGCAGACCGATTGTTAGAGAAAACTCAGACCATCAAGATTACTGAGGGTCAGATGCTTGATGATATGGACCTGGAGAGAGAGCGTGGTATCACCATCAAGAGCCATGCCATCCAGATGGAATACAAGGCAAAGGATGGAGACACTTACATCCTCAACCTCATTGATACTCCGGGACACGTCGATTTCTCATACGAGGTTTCTCGTTCCATCGCAGCGTGCGAGGGAGCGCTCTTGGTTGTGGATGCCACCCAGGGTGTCCAGGCTCAGACTATCTCTAACCTCTATATGGCTATTGAGCATGACCTGGAGATTATTCCGGTCATCAACAAGATTGATATGCCTTCGGCTATGCCGGAGGAAGTGGAAGATGAGATTGTGGATCTCATCGGTTGCAAGCACGAGGATATCCTCCGTGCATCCGGTAAGACCGGCGAGGGTGTCGAGGATGTTCTGGAAGCGGTGGTAAACCGTGTTCCGGCTCCTAAGGGAGATGACAAGGCACCACTCCAGGCATTGATCTTCGACTCTGTATTCAACTCATTCCGTGGTATCATCGCCTACTTCAAAATTGAGAACGGTGTAATCCGCAAGGGCGACAAGGTGAAGTTCTTCAACACCGGAATGGAATATGATGCAGATGAGATTGGCGTACTGAAGATGGATATGATTCCCCGCAAGGAATTGGGGACCGGTGAGGTAGGTTACATCATCTCGGGTATCAAGAATGCCACCGAGGTAAAGGTGGGTGATACCATTACCCACATCGCACGTCCTTGTGAAAAGGCGATTGCAGGATTCCAGGAAGTGAAGCCGATGGTCTTTGCCGGCGTTTATCCTATCGATCCTAGCGATTACGAGAATCTGCGTGCCTCATTGGAGAAGTTGCAGCTCAACGATGCTTCGCTCACCTTCTCGCCTGAGAGTTCGGTGGCACTGGGCTTCGGTTTCCGATGCGGATTCCTCGGCCTGCTCCACATGGAGATTGTACAGGAACGTCTGGACCGTGAGTTCAACATGGATGTCATCACCACCGTTCCTAACGTATCCTATATGGTATATGACAAGCAAGGTGGTGTGAAAGAGGTACATAACCCATCGGGACTGCCAGATCCAACGCTCATCGACCATATCGAGGAGCCGTATATCCGAGCTACCATCATCACGGCTACCAATTTTATCGGTCCTATCATGAAGCTCTGTCTCGACAAGCGTGGTGAGCTTATCAATCAGGAATACGTGAGTGGTAACCGTGTGGAGCTGCATTTCATGCTGCCATTGGGCGAGATTGTGATCGATTTCTACGATAAGCTGAAGAGTATTTCCAAGGGATATGCTTCTTTCGACTATCATATCGATTCCTTCCGTCATTCCGACCTGGTGAAGCTGGATATCCTCTTGAACGGAGAGCCGGTGGATGCCCTGAGTACTTTGACCCATCGCGACAACTCTGTGAGCTTCGGCCGCAGAATGTGCGAGAAGCTGAAGGATCTGATTCCACGTCAGCAGTTTGATATTGCCATTCAGGCTGCTATCGGTGCGAAAATCGTAGCCCGTGAAACTGTGAAGCAGGTGCGCAAGGATGTTACTGCCAAGTGTTATGGTGGTGACGTGAGCCGTAAGCGTAAGTTGCTGGAGAAGCAGAAGAAGGGTAAGAAGCGTATGAAGCAGATTGGTAACGTAGAGGTGCCACAGAAGGCATTCCTTGCGGTGCTGAAGCTTGACTAAGAGATTCGACGATATAAATTTTAATAACTAGGAGGAACTTGAATTATGAGTGATTTTAAGGTTATCACCCCTAAACGTGACATAGCCAGAGAGCTTGCGCGTAGGTATAGTACGATGACTCATGACGAGTTGGATGTACTGGAATCAATCCTGGAGCCAATCAAGTATGGCAAGGGCGAAAAGATTCTGGTAGAGGGTGAGGTGTGCAGAAACATTTCTTACATAGAGAAGGGATTGGTGCGCCAATTTTATACCAAGTATGATAAGGAGGTAACAGAACACTTAGGTGTTGACCATTCTATCTTCATGTGTATTGAGAGTCTTTTCAAGGAAACCCCTTCCTACCTCCAGGTTGAGGCTTTGGAGCCTACCTTGGTGTATGCTTTGCCGAAGGCGAAGCTCGAGGCAGCTGCCATGAGAAATGTAAACATCCAGATGCTTTACCGTAAGATTCTGGAAGAGAGTTTGATTCAGTCGCAGGTACATGCCGACCTGATGCGATTCGAAACTGCGCCTAATAAGTATAAGCGTTTGTGCGAGCTGAATCCGCAGGTGGTGCTCCGTGCGCCGCTTACTTATATCGCCAGTTATCTGCAGATGACGCCTGAGACGCTGTCTCGTATCCGATCAAACACTTTGTTGTAATGATAATCATAAAAAAATGGTGTAACTTCTTTTTGGGAAGCTACACCATTTTTTATATTTGTATCTCTTTTATTCCTTTATCAGGAGTTTTCTTATTATTCTGCTGTATAGAGGAATCGCTTGATACTCTTCTTAGGAGTCTTCTCAAATTCCTCATCGTGGATGCGGATCTCGCTTACCTTGCTGTAGGCTGGAACCATCGTGTTGAGCTCCTGACGGTTCTGCTCCATAATCTCTTCCAGTTCGCTTCTGCCCAGGTTCAGAGACTGAGCCTCGTCGAAGTCTGGATAAACCAGAGCCACCAGCTTGTCGCCCTTCTGAATTACCACGCTCTCTGCAACGAGGGCGAGAGAATTGAGCTTATCCTCGATTTCCTCAGGATAGATGTTCTGACCGCTGGCGCCGAGCAGCATGTTCTTGCTGCGGCCCTTGATGAATACATTGCCGTCGCCATCCATGGTGCCCAGGTCGCCGGAATGATACCATCCGTTCTCGTCGATGGTCTGCTTGGTAGCCTCCTCATTCTTGTAGTAACCCAGCATCACGTTAGGACCCTTGGCAAGGATTTCGCCTGGTACGTTCTCCGGATCCGGACTGTCGATGCGAACCATCATGTGGAGCGCAGCCTTACCGCAAGAACCCGGAACGAAGTTCTTGTAATCTTCGTAGCAGATGATAGGCGCACATTCTGTTGCACCATAACCCACTGTATATTTGAAGCCCACGCCGTGGAGGAATCTTTCAACTTCCTGGTTGAACGCAGCGCCGCCGATAATCACCTCATAGAAGTTGCCACCGAAGGCATTGCTTACCTGGTCGCAGATCTTCTCCTTCACCTTCTTGCTGATGACAGGCATGTGGAGGAGCATGCGCATGCGGTTGTTCTGAATCTTAGGGAATACCTTCTTGCGGATAATCTTCTCGATAACCAGAGGCACAGCGATGATAACTGCTGGCTTGATGCGTCCGAATGCCTCGGCAATGATGGCTGGGCTAGGGATGCGGGTGAGATAGAAGATGTGGCAGCCCTTGATGAACTCGAAGATAAACTCGAATGCCATGCCATACATGTGTGCCATCGGCAGGATACTGATGATAGAATCTCCAGCCTTGATCTTCTTGCCCAATACATTCTCGGCAAAGTCGGCATTGCTCCACAGAGCACGGTATGGAACCATCACACCCTTGGAGAAACCGGTAGTACCACTTGTATAGTTGATCATAGCCAACTCGTCAGGATCCTGGTCGATATAGTAGTTGACGTGGTTCTTGCGGAAGTACTTAGGATACTTGATGCCGAACATCTCGTTGAGGTGCTCGCGGGCATAAGTCAACTTGTCGGTACGTGAAACCACGAGCGAGTAATCTGGAATGTAGATGATACCTTCCAGCCCCGGCATCTTGGTTGCATCTACCTGTGTAGCAACAACGTCGCCCACGAAGAGCAGCTTGGCATCGCTGTGGTTCACAATGTTGTGAATCTGGTCTGGCATGAACTCATGCAGGATAGGTACGGCGATGGCACCATAGGTTAGGGTAGCGAGGAAAGCCACTGCCCAATTGGCACTGTTTCTACCGCAAAGAGCAATCTTGTCGCCCTTTACTACACCGGAGTTCTCAAACATGATGTGCAGCTTCTCGATCTTGCGTGCTACATCGTGATACTGCAAGGTAGCTCCCTTGTAGTCGGTCAAGGCATCCATATCCCAATGGTCTATGATGCTCTGCTGGATAAGTGCGTTAAAGCTAGGAATTTCCATATTCTATTATTTAACGATTTTCTAAGTTTATTTTTTCTCGTACTTAAAGTCTCTATCTCTGGATTACGCTTTTTTTCACGTATTATATCACGTCCTGGTAGAGGTAACGCTTGATAGACTTCTTGGCTGTCTTTTCAAATTCGGTGTCGTGCAGCTGGATGCGTGATATCTTTGCAAAGCTAGGCATCTGCATATTCAGTTCCTTTCGGTTCTGCTCCATGATGTTGGCGAGGTCTTCGTCTGAGAATCCCAGTTCCTTGCTCTCTTCCATTTCCGGATGAACGAGTGCCACGAGCTTGTCGTCCTTCTGCAGTACAATGCTCTCGTTGACCATAGCCATAGAGTTGAGCTTATCCTCAATCTCCTCTGGATAGATGTTCTGTCCGTTAGGACCGAGCAGCATGTTCTTGCTTCTACCTCTTACGAAGAAATGTCCGTCGGCACTCATCGTTGCCAGGTCGCCGGTATGGAACCATCCATCTTCATCAATCACGGCATCGGTAGCCTCCTGGTTCTTGTAGTAGCCCTTCATCACGTTGATGCCACGGCAAACCAGTTCGCCTGCCACGTTTTCAGGGTCATCGCTCAGTACCTTCACCTCCATGTGCTTCACGGCAACACCACAGCTACCTGCCACATAATTGTCCTGATGGGCAAAGGTGATGAGCGGAGCGGTTTCCGTAGTACCGTAACCCATGGCGATAGGGAAGCCGATGCTGATGAAGAAGTTCTCTATCTCCTTGTTGAGTGGAGCACCACCCACAACCACCTCGTAAGGACGATCGCCAAACTTGCGCAGTACAAACTCGCGAACCTTCTCCTTGATGCGCTTGCTGATGACAGGCATGTTCATCAGCAGTCGGGCACGGTTGGTCTGGATATGTGGGAACACTTCTTTTCTCACGATCTTATCTACCACGAGTGGTACGGCAAAGATGATGTCTGGCTTGATTTCTGCCAGCGCCTCAGAGATGAGCGTAGGGCTCGGAAGGCGGGTGAGGAAGAAGATGTGGTTACCCATTGCCATATTGTAGATGAACTCGGTCATGAGTCCATACATGTGAGCCATCGGGAGGGTAGAGAGGATGTTGCAGTTCTTGCCGATCTTGGGACTTACCGTATCCATCAGATAATCGAGATTACCCCAGAGGGCTCTGTATGGCAACATCACACCCTTGGAGAAACCTGTGGTTCCGCTGGTGTAGTTGATCATTGCCAGCTCTTCCGGATCATCCACGTGATATTTCACATGCTCAGGGCGGAAGTACTTGGGATATTTATGACCAAACATTGCGTTGAGATGCTCGCGGGCGTAAGTCAGTTTCTCTGAACGGGAAATGACGAGTGAATTATCCGGCAGATAGATGATGCCTTCCAGTGTAGGCATTTCATCGGGAGTAATCTGCGTAGCCACTACATCACCCACAAACAGGAGCTTGCTCTCGCTATGGTTCACAATGTTGTGGATCTGCTCTGGTTTGAATTCGTTCTGTATAGGTACGACGATTGCACCATAGGTGATAATAGCCAGGAAAGCTACAGCCCACTGACTACTATTTCTACCGCAGACGGCAATCTTGTCGCCCTTCTTCACATCGCTGTTTTCAAACAGGATGTGCAGTTTCTCTATCTTTCTTGCAACATCGTGGTACTGGAGTGTAGCGCCCTTGTAATCGGTGAGCGCATCCAAGTGCCAATTCTTGATGATGCTTCTCTCAATATACGAGTTAAAGCTTGGTATTGAATTCATTGCACAATTTACAAAATTTTGTGCAAAGGTACAGAAAATACTGCACATCGCAAAATAAAATGTGCATTATTTTATTGATTAGCGTAAAATATTTTAGGAACTAGGTAAAAATATATAGTTTTATCCCATTATTGCCATTTACTGGTGGCAATAATGGGATAATTTTACACTTATTCATCTTTCATGAATCCTATTCATCTGTCGTGAATCCTATTCGTATCTCATCGATTTGGCTGGATGAATATGAGAGATGAGGTAACTTGGCGCTACCAGCATGAAGATGCTGATGAGGAGGGTGGCTACGTTTAGTGCCACGATGAAGAGCCAGTTGAATTCCACCGGTACCGTACTTACGTAGTAAGTCTGGGCATCGAGCTTCACCATTCCCGTGAAATGCTGCAGGGCAAGAAGTCCCAGTCCGATGACATTGCCCAGTAACATTCCCTTGCCGATGATGAATACGGCAAACCAGAGGAAGGTGTGGCGGATGGTCTTGTTGCGGGCACCCAGGGCTTTCATCACTCCAATCATCGAAGTGCGCTCCAGGATGATGATGAGCAATCCGCTGATCATCGTTACGCCTGCCACGATGAGCATCAGTCCCAGAATAATCCATACGTTCAGGTCCATCAGGCTGAGCCATTGGAAGATGTTCGGATTCAGCTCCTTGATGGTGGCGCTGCTGTAGGTTTCTCCGTAATGATCTACGGTACGGTTCACCTTATTGATAACATAGTCTTCCGTCTCGTTGAGCTTGTCGAAGTCCTTCACGGTCAGCTCGGCACCGCTTGCCTGGTCATCCTCCCATCCATTCAGCTTCACGGCTGTATAGAGGTCGGTATAGACCATCAGTTCATCATACTTCTTGAGATTGGTCTCGTAGATGCCCGCTATGGTGAACCGGCGCATTCTCACGCCCTGGTTGTCGATGAAGTAGGCGAAGATGCGCTCGCCGTTCTTCAGCTTCAACTTGTCTGCCATCAGCTTGGAAATCAGAATCTGGTTATGGCTGGCTTTGTCATCAAACTTCGGTATGCTTCCTTCCACCATGTTCTGATGGATGAAGGTAGAATCGAAATCCGGTCCCACACCCTTGAGCACTACGCCCAGGAAATCGTTGTCGGTCTTGAGGATTCCTTCTTTCATGGCAAAGCGCTGCACATGTTTCACGCCCGGAATCTTCTGGAGCACCTTCACCATCGAGTCGTTCATCACCACCGGATACTGGTTCTGCTGCTGCAGGGTCATGAAGTCCGCCACCTGGATATGGCTTCCGAAGCCAATCACCTTGTCGCGGATGGTGTGCTTGAATCCCAGCACCACACATACCGACATGATCATGATGGCGAGTCCGATGGCAACACCGGCTGTGGCAATATGAATAGCAGGGCGAGAAACCTTACGTTTGTCGCCCTGATCACGATATAATCTCTTTGCTATAAACAGAGGAAAGTTCATTCTAATATAGAATTAATCACTAAAATTAATAACTATTATAGTCCTTCATCCTCTACTCTTCCCGGATAAGCCTCGAGTGCCTTGGCAAGAACAATCAATGCGCGGTTCAGATCGTCCTTCTTCAAGACGTACGCCATACGCACCTGGTTGCGGCCGGCACCAGGAGTGGTGTAGAAACCGGAGGCTGGAGCCATCATCACGGTCTCGCCCTCATATTCAAACTCTTCCAGACACCAACGGCAGAACTTGTCAGAGTCGTCGATAGGCAACTTGGCTACGGTATAGAAGGCACCCATTGGGATAGGAGAGTAAACGCCCGGAATACGGTTGAGGCCGTCGATCAGACACTTGCGTCGTTCTACGTACTCATCATATACATCGCGATAGTACTCCTCGGGTGCATCGAGTGAAGCCTCGGCAACAATCTGACCAATCAATGGAGGAGAGAGGCGAGCCTGACAGAACTTCATCACAGCCTTGCGGATCTCGGCATTCTTGGTAATCAGGGCACCCACACGGATACCACACTCGCTGTATCGCTTGGATACAGAGTCGATGAGCACGGTGTTCTGCTCGATACCCTCCAGGTGCATCGCACTGATGTAAGGGCTGCCGGTATAGATATACTCGCGGTAAACCTCATCAGAGAAGAGGTAGAGATCGTACTTCTTCACCAGGTCGCGAATCTGGTTCATCTCTCTGCGGGTATAGAGATAGCCGGTAGGGTTGTTCGGATTACAGATCAGGATGGCACGGGTGCGCTCATTGATGAGTTCCTCAAACTTCTCCACCTTAGGCAGGGAGAAACCTTCCTCGATGGTAGTGGCGATGGTACGGATCTTGGCACCCGCCGAGATGGCGAACGCCATATAGTTAGCGTATGCAGGTTCTGGCACGATAATCTCGTCTCCTGGGTTCAAGCAACTCATGAACGAGAAGAGCACAGCCTCAGAACCTCCCGATGTGATGATGATATCATCGGCAGTTACGTTGATATTGAATTTCTTGTAATAATCTACTAGCTTCTCACGATAACTGAGATAGCCCTGACTTGGAGAATACTCCAAGATGGTGCGGTCGATGTGTTTCAGCGCATCGAGACCACACTGTGGAGTAGGCAGGTCAGGCTGACCAATATTGAGGTGATATACCTTTACTCCACGTTTCTTTGCTGCGGCAGCCAGTGGAGCCAACTTTCTGATAGGTGACTCTGGCATTTCAAGACCGCGTACAGATATTTCTGGCATCTTTTCTAAATAATTCTTTCTGTTATTAACCCTAGCAAGCAGTTTCCTCTTCCAGGCACGGTACTTACCCAGCCTTATCAGATGAAACAATATCTCGCAATTCGACTGCAAAGATACGTAATTTCATTGAAAATACGTAATAGATTGGGTTAAAATTTGATTTTTTAGTAAAAAACTCTTTATTCTGTTGTTCTTCTCCATTCTTTTTTATAACTTTGCATCATCTTTCGGCGCTTTCACCCTGCCTATCATATAATAGGTGGAAAGGGAAGAGGGGGTCTGGAAAAGGATAATAAAACAAAGATTTTAAACATTAGTAAAAGGAAAAGAAATTATGAGAAGTAGAACAAGCACTTGGTTTGAGACAAAGGTTAAATATCAGAAGACAATGGAGGATGGTTCAGAAAAGGTGGTTTCTGAAGCATACGTAGTTGATGCCCTGAGTTTCACCGAGGCAGAGAGCGCTATTATCGACGAGATGTCTGTCTATGTAAGCGGCGAGTTGAAGGTCAGCGGTATCGGTAAGGCTTGCTATGGAGAGATCTTCTTCAGCGATATTGATGATGATGACAAGTGGTACAAGGCTAAGCTCCAGTTCATCACCATCGATGAAAAGACTGAAAAGGAGAAGCGCTCTAATGTTACATATCTCGTACAGGCTAAGTCTTTGGCTCGTGCACTCCGCTATATCGACGAGGTGATGGGCAAGACCATGATCGACTATGATGTAGTAGGCTTGAACGAGACCAAGCTGATGGATGTTTTCGAGCATCACGCTCCTGGCGAGAAGAAGGAGGAGAAGAACGACGTGCCTGAGTACGAGCAGCAGAATCAGTAAAGAAAGGGAGGAAGAACTATGTATGATGTAAAAGGAAATCTTCATGAAGTGTTGGGCAGCTTGCCTGCAGGGGTTAGCCTTGTAGCCATCAGCAAGTTTCATCCCAACGAGTTTATTGAGGCAGCGTATGCCGAGGGGCAGCGCATCTTTGGCGAGAGCCATGAGCAGGAACTCGCCAAGAAGGTGGCTTCCCTGCCTAAGGATATCCAGTGGCATTTCATCGGTCATCTGCAAAGTAATAAGGTGAAGTACATTGCTCCTTATATCTCCATGATTGAGTCGGTGGATAGCCTGAAGCTCCTGAAGGAGATTAACAAGCAGGCAGCCAAGCACGACCGCGTGGTGAAGGTGTTGCTGGAACTGCATATTGCCGAGGAAGATACCAAGTCCGGGCTTTCGCTCGATGCCTGCCGTGAAATCCTGGAGGCTGGCGAGTGGAGAGAGATGCCTCATGTGCAGATATGCGGCTTGATGATGATGGCATCGAATACCGATGATGAACAGCAGATTGCCTCTGAATTTGATGAGGCTGCCAGGTTCTTCGATGAGGTAAAGGCAAAGTATTTCGCCGATGATGATGCCTTCTGCGAGCGCAGCTGGGGTATGAGCCACGACTATCATATCGCTGTCAAGCACGGCAGTACGATGGTGCGTGTGGGTACTACCATCTTCGGTCCTAGAATCTATTAAGTATAAAAGGAAATAATAAATCCCTAGACGATAGCTGATATCGCCTAGGGATTTTTCTTTTGTTCCTAATGGGAATTGTATCTGATGTTTTTAATGATTGTCTTCATCATTAATGGCATTTGTTCTTATCATTAATGAAAATCTATGTTCATAACTGTTGAACCTATGTTCAGCACTGCTGAACTTAAGTTCAACACTGCTGAACACACATTCAACGTCGCTGAACATAACTTTCTGTTCATAGTATAAGCTTTTTCCTCTTAGTATATTACCTTCTTTCCCTTATTGGTGATGTAAAGATGTCCCTTGAGAGGGGTGGCAATCTTCCTGCCTTCCAGGTCGAAGTATTCGGTTGGGGTAGAGGAAGCATCCTTGTCAAGAAGGGTGTTCTCGATACCCGTAGCCTTGAAGTCCTTGAGGTAGTCGAAGCTGACGAAGCCGGTAGCCTCATCCTTTGCGATGTTGTAGAGTGGGCGGGTAGTCATCGTGCTCCAGTTGAACTTCACTTCTGTCAGACTGTTGATGTCGCTTCCATCCTTTCCGATTCCATAGGCAGGGAATGGGTCGTTTGCGCAGTTCTCCCAGTATTCGTCTATAGTATATTTTTTGTTACCAACATTTGCCTGGTTGATGATCAGACCATCAGCTGGAACGATGGTTACTCTAGGAATACCGATGGTGTTGTTAGGGCTGTCCGTGAGGTGTACCTGGTCGATATCGCCGTAATCAATGCGCCATACCAGCAGTCCATAGCCTAGAAGATGCTTGTACCAACCTTCGTTTCTGATGTTCTGGAGGAGAAGAAATTCACCCTTGGCCCTTTCCTTTAATTCCTTCTTTTTCTTATCACTAAGTTCAGTTGAAGAGTAAATCTCGTTGATGCGGAAATTATCTTCGTTCACATCAGCCTCTATCTTGTAAGCTTTTGATGCTAAGTCGTATGGTTCCAGGGTATATTGTCCTGCCTGTGTTCCATCGAGCGTGATAGGGGTAGCCCATCCCATCAGCATCTTTTGCCATGGTGTATAAGGGGTAGGACAGTAACCATCGTATGTATATTCGCCTGCATCCATCAGATCCCAGAACTCTGGAGACTGGTTGTCGGCATCCTTATACTCGGTATCATAAAGATCAGGCAAGCCCATGGTATGAGAGAACTCGTGACAAAAGAGTCCGATGCCATTGATGGAAGGAATTTTTGAATCAGGCGAACCGTTCAACTCGTTATTGATACCAAAACGACAGACTCTGCATCCGTTGAAAATCAGGCACTTCAGTGGTGAAATCTCTTTGCCGTTCTCATCATATTTATAGAAATTATCGGTACCCGACTTAGGCCAGAGATAGTCGTCGGAATTGCCGCTGATACTCTGCGAATAGCCGGCGTAGATGATGTAAACCAGATCTACGTACTTGTCGCCATTGTTGTCATACTTGGAAAAATCTACCTTGTCGGCAGCAGCCTGGGCACAAGCTTCGCTGATCATCTGCTTGAAATTCTGGTCGTTACCATCAGAGTCATCCGTTCCGTAATAGGCAGATTTCTTGCTGATGGTATATGGACCTACGATGTCGAACTGTGGGGTGAATTGCCCCATGCTGCATTCCTTGAAATACTCCTTTACCGAACCGTAGTTGACATCTTCCTGGTTGAATACCGAAACATCCTGACTAGGTACTGCAGTGCCGAAATCGGCATTGAGGTAATGGTTGAAAGTGGCAACGGGGTCGCTGCTCTTGAATTTTACATCCTGGAACTGTACCAGGATAACCAGCGCCTTAGGCGAACCGGTATGAGGAAAATAAGATGGATATGTTGATCCAATGCCGCTTGCTCTAGTCTTGAGAGTATTGATAACTGTAGCTTTTCGGGCATTGAGCGTCTCGGTAGAGATGATTTCGTATTTCCCGTTATCACTCTTCTTCAGCGGAGTGCCGTCGAGAAGCGAGTAATACGAAAAATGCTCATCTCCATGGAGAGTTGCTGATACGATGGTACCATCTACCAATTGTAATTGGGTGATACCTGGTTTCGCCTTGACTGCAAACATGGTAGTGGCAGATATCAAAGCGAGTGTTAGGCATAGGATAATCTTTTTCATCATTATTATGGATTAGTTACTGATATTATGGATTCTATTTGAAATAGTATTGTCCCTTCTTCTGAGTCTGGTTTCCAAACTCGATGGCGTGATGCGGACAATGGTGATAGCAGGTAAAGCAGGTGAGGCAATCCTTATGGTGCAGCCAGACTGGATATTCGCCATGTCCGCCCTTGATATCACCTACCGGACATACGTTGGCACAGATTCCGCACTTCACGCAACGGTCTTTCTCTACGTGGAAACGCTTGTCGGTGATGAGTACATTCTCGAAGAAACCACCCACCACCTTGGTGAAGAACCATGGGATAGGTCCTTTGACCAATCGGCTGATGCCTTCCTTGCGGTCGAAGATTTCCTCACAGACAACGGCAAGTTCCTGTGCAGCATTCTCCTTCTTCCGGATTTCACGCTCCTTCGGATCCACATCCATGAACGGCAGACCGATGTACGATTCCGGCATGATGAGAGAGTAGGAGGATGAAACCTCCGTAATGCCCAGAGCCTGAAGCGATGGGCTCTGGGAAATCACCTCGTTGAGATTCTCTATGGTTAGTCCAATGCTGTCGCCTGCCGTGCAGACGCAATAGGCGAAGGGGCGATTCTTCAGACAGTCATCGGCTTTCGCCTTGTTTCCGCCAGTGGCATCAGATGGTTCTCTCAGAATCTTCATCTTGCTGATAAATTCCCTTACCAGTTTCGGCACACGCCATCCATGTACGGGGAAAACGAATCCGAGCCGTTCATTCTCTTTCAGAATAAACGGCTCGGCTAAGTTATGGCTTGAATCATCTGCCCTCATGTAAGGAGCGATGGATATCAAGTCTTCACGAGTAGCCGCCGCCAGTTTCGACGCCGCCCACTTGGTATTTCCTGTTCCAGAAAAATAAAATATCATATCAAGCTTACTTCTTCTCGTTCATCACGCCCTCTATATAGATGCGTGACATCTCTACATTGCCATTGGTACGAACGGTGATGCTCTTCTTGAAATGACCAGGGAACATACCCTTGCCATTGTAGGTAACACTGATCTGTCCCTTCTGACCTGGAGCGATTGGCTGCTTGGTATAAGATGGCACGGTGCAACCACAGCTAGCGATAGCCTGGTTGATGACGAGAGGCTTGTTTCCCACATTGGTGAAGGTGAATACTGCCTTCTGCACAGGAGCGGTCTCTTCGAAGGTACCGAAGTTGTGCACTACCTTTTCAAACTTGATTTCTGCCTGAGCTGAGGCTGTTGCTACCATAGCTACGAGCATCGTCAAAGCCAATATGATTCTTTTCATCTTTATATCCTTTCTTTATTAAATTTACTTATTGATGTACCTTATTATATATTAATTATATGCTAATTGGATGCAAAAGTACATATAAAGTTTATTATAGCGCTACTTTTTTACATTATTTTATATAATTCTTAAGAAATTTACCAGTTAAGCTGGTTTTGCATGCGGCAACTTCCTCTGGAGTACCGGCTATCACGAGGTTACCGCCCTTGTCGCCACCCTCTGGTCCGAGGTCGATGATATGGTCGGCACACTTGATGACATCCAGGTTATGTTCGATAACTACCAAGGAATGACCTCGTTCTATCAGCGCCTGGAAAGCATGGAGCAGACGCTTGATATCATGGAAGTGCAGACCGGTGGTTGGCTCATCGAAGATGAAGAGCGTAGGCGACTGGTCTTCCTTGCCGATAAAGTAGGCGAGTTTCACACGCTGGTTCTCACCGCCGGAGAGGGTGCTGGAGTTCTGGCCGAGCTTGATATAGCCCAATCCAACCTCCTGCAGAGGCTTGAGTTTGCTGACGATGATGCGGCAGGCATCGAAATCGCCCACATGGTGCTGGAGCTTTTCCTCGCTGAAGAACTCTATCGCCTCGTTCACGGTCATGTTCAGCACATCATTGATGTTCTTTCCTCCGTAGTGTACCTCCAGGATATCGTGCTTGAACCGCTTGCCCTTGCATGCCTCGCAGGTAAGGGTGAGGTCAGCCATAAACTGCATCTCGATGGTTACGTATCCAGCTCCCTTGCATTCCTCGCATCTTCCGCCCTCGGTATTGAAAGAGAAGAATTGTGGGGTGAATCCCATCTGCTTGGCGAGTGGTTGGTTGGCAAAGAGGGTGCGGATGGCATCGTATGCCTTCAGATAGGTGGCAGGGTTGCTGCGGGTACTCTTGCCGATAGGGTTCTGATCTACAAACTCCACGTGCTTGATGGCATCCACATCGCCTTCCAGCGAACTGTATTCGCCAGGGGCATCTGCCACCAGGTCTAGATGGCGGCGGAGGGCTGGATATAGGATTCCCTTGATGAGGGAACTCTTGCCCGAACCGGATACGCCGGTGATGACGGTGAAGATGTTGAGCGGAATCCTTACATCGATGCCGCGGAGATTGTTCATTCGGGCTCCCTTGATCTCGATGGCTCTGTTCCATGCACGATGACAGGCAGGAACGGCAATCTCCTCCTTGTGGGTGAGATACTGGATGGTATGGCTCTCCGGGAATTTCTCCAGAAGGGCTTCCTGCTGCTCTGGGTCGGTGGATGAGTATTCGGATGACGGACCGGCATATACCAGTCTTCCACCCAGTCTTCCTGCATCCGGACCGATATCGATGAGATAATCGGCAGCACGCATAATCTCTTCGTCATGCTCTACCACAACCACGGTGTTGCCCAGCTGCTGCAGCTCTCTCAGTACCTTGATGAGTCGGTCGGTATCTCGGCTATGGAGTCCGATACTTGGCTCGTCGAGGATATACACGCTGCCTACCAGCGAAGAACCGAGGCTGGTGGTCAGGTTGATGCGCTGGCTCTCTCCTCCGGAAAGGGAGTTGGAGAGACGGTTGAGCGTGAGATAGCCAAGTCCTACATCCAGAAGGAATTGCAGGCGGTGGGTAACCTCGGTCAAGAGTCGCTTGCCCACTTTCCGCTCATGCTCTGTCAGCTCCAGCTTCTGGAACCATGCGCTGAGATTGGTAATCGACATATCTACCAGTTCGGTGATGCTCTTTCCGCCAATCTTCACATAGTTGGCTTCCTTCTTGAGTCGGGTGCCATGGCAATCCGGACAGATGGTCTTGCCTCGGAATCGGCTCAGCATCACACGGTATTGTATCTTGTACTGGTTCTCCTTCACCATTCTGAAGAATTCGTCGATGCTCACCCGGTCGTGTGGGTCGCGCTTCTTGTCCGAAGGCAATCCATGCCAGAGCCAGTCTTTCTCCTTCTGGGTGAGCTCGTAGTAAGGCTTGAAGATCGGGAAGTTGTATGGCTCCGCACGTCGGATGAATTCCTTGAGCCACATGCCCATCTTCTCTCCACGCCAGCATACCACGCATCCATCGTAGAGGCTCATGGAAGTGTTAGGGATGACGAGCTTCTCGTCGATGCCTATCACGCTTCCGAATCCCTCGCAGGTAGGGCAGGCACCCAGTGGGGAATTGAAGGCAAACATGTTGTCGGTTGGTTCCTCGAAGGTGATGCCGTCGGCTTCGAACCGGGTAGAGAAATCGTAGCTGATATTGCTCGGCAGGAAGAGGAGACGGCAGGCACCGTCGCCCTCATAGAAAGCCGTCTCGGCTGAATCGATGAGACGGCTGATATCATCCTTCTCGTCGCTTACCGAAGCACGGTCGATGATGAGGAAGATGTCCTCCGGCTTGGCATCGCCCTGGAAATCGTCGATGCGGATGAATTCACCTTTCACCAGAATGCGTGCGTATCCCTCCTGAAGATACATCTCCAGTTGCTTTTCCAGGCTTCTGCCTTCTACGATATGTAAAGGGGCAAGGATTACAAACTTGGTGCCCTTGGAAAACTGTCGGGTGCAGGCAAGCACATCCTCGGTAGTATGGCGCTTCACTTCCTGTCCGCTGATAGGCGAATAGGTCTTGCCGATACGGGCGAAGAGCAGGCGCAGGTATTCGTAGATTTCCGTGCTGGTGCCCACGGTGGAACGTGGGTTTCGGGAAATCACCTTCTGCTCGATGGCGATGGCAGGAGGTAATCCCTTGATGAAATCACATTCCGGTTTGCTCATTCTGCCCAGAAACTGGCGGGCATACGAAGACAGCGACTCCACATACCGGCGCTGTCCCTCGGCATATAAGGTATCGAAAGCCAATGAAGACTTGCCCGACCCGGAGACTCCCGTAATGGCAACAAACTTGCCCTGTGGTATCTTCACGTCGATGTTCTTCAGGTTGTTGGCTCTCGCCCCCTTGATCTCTATATATTTCTCTTTTGACATTGAACTTTGAGCTTTGAACTTTATGATTAGTGATCCTCTTTTACTCGTGATGATAAGGCTCACCTTTTATAATAGTACATGCGCGATAGAGTGCCTCGGTAAAGATGAGGCGTACCATCTGATGCGAGAAGGTCATCTTGGAAAGGGAGATCTTCTCGTTGGCGCGGTCATATACAGCCTGCGAGAATCCGTAAGGACCCCCGATGATAAAAACGAGTCTCCTGGCTGTAGCCTGCTTGCGCTCTATCCATTTGGCAAACTCGATGCTTCGGAACTCCTGTCCGTGCTCATCCATCAGCACCACGGTGTCAGAAGGCTGAATCAGTTTCAGAATCAGTTCACCCTCCCGTTCCTTCTGCTGCTGTTCGCTGAGATTCTTGGTGTTCTTGAGTTCAGGAATCGTTGTTATATTGAAGGGCATATAGTGGGTGATGCGCTCGGCATAATCCTTGATGCCCGCAATGAAATGCTTGTTTACGGTCTTGCCGACCAATATCAGTTCAGTTTTCATCTTTTTTTATAGTATCCTTTCTTTTCCAACTTCGGGTTCTTAGGGAACCATCCCTTCTCGCAGCGTTCTTTCTGTTCGAAGAGTTCCCCGATGCTCCAGAGACAGGAAGCACCCAGCACACCGAGAAGGGCAGAGAAGAGAACATTCGCAACCAGAAAGGCTGCACCCACGCTGATGATACCCGAAACCAGGAACACCCACCAGTAGCGGGTGCCCGTATAATATTCTACCTTGATGACAATAGGGTGGAAGAGTCCTATTATTAAAAAGGTGGAAACGGCGATGATAACGCCAGTATAATATAATTCCATAAGCCTTTTTTTATTACTTTTTTGTTTCAATGTGCAAAAATACAAAAAAAACTCCAATCTTGTTTGGTTTCTCGAATATTTTATATATCTTTGTACGCAAAAAGAGAAATATTGTGCTGTTTTCGGGCACAACCCTCTGGTTGAATATTATTAATAACAAAATAGAATCAAACTATGGCTAATAACGCAGAATTGATCAAGCAGTGTGAAGAAAGAGCAC
>OLSQ01000983.1_pt1 | contig 25282 bp, 18 predicted proteins | sample 1672561 | NCBI WGS metagenome assembly OLSQ01 (sample SAMEA3136699, study PRJEB25190) | human gut metagenome | biome: human gut; feature: human-associated habitat; material: faeces | place: Austria | collected 2013
ATCTTCGCCATCGTCGACAACCAGTATCCCAATATGTTGCAGTCGTTCGGGCTGCTGCGCACGAACCTGCTGAAACAGGTGGTCTACAAACGGCCGTCGTACCATGCCATGCAGCACATGGTCAACCTGCTGCACAGCGGGGTGAAACCCGCGGGAAGGCCGGCATTCACGGCCAATACGGCCCGTGAGATCGCGCTCGTGGGGCTCTCGGATGCCGACGACAAGCCGATCGGCGTGATGTTCTGGTACTCCGACCGGATTCCGGGCGATGAACTGGCCTGGGACAAGGTCGAGCTGAGCGTCGAGGGACTATCGCTCAAAGACCCCGTACTCGTGGATGCCGTCACGGGCCGCATCTTCGACCTGCCGCTGCCCCACGGCAGCCGCGACGGAGGCCGTATGAAACTGACCGGCTGTCCGGTGTGGGACGCCCCGATGCTGCTGATGGAGCGCAGCGCCGTGCCGTTCCGCGGCGAAGCCGTCGAACGCAAGGCCGCCGGAACCAATCATGGCACCTACTTTTTTCAACGAATCAAAATCCAGTTTCATATCCAAATGATCTTCTGTCGCACTGATACACAGACACCCGCCGGATGGTCCGCCAATCTGAACCGCTTTAAAAGCACCACCTTTGACACCGCCGCCAATATCAAAAATAACTTCACGCAGCGTCGTTCCCATTGGCACCTCAATCAAACCGGTATTCTGCACATTGCCGGTAAGGGCAAATGCTTTCGTACCATGGTTGTTTGCCGGTCCATAGCCCTGATACCATTTGGCGCCATTTAACAGAATGGGCGGTACATTACAAAATGTTTCAACGTTATTTAAAACTGTCGGCTTGTCAAACAAACCATGCTCTACCGTTCTTGGTGGTTTCACGCGCGGCATACCGCGGTTTCCTTCAATTGATGTTGTCAGCGCACTTCCTTCACCACAGACAAATGCACCGGCTCCCTGGCTGATATGTAAATCAAAATCAAAACCGGAACCTAAAATATCTTTTCCTAACAGTCCGCGATCCATTGCCTTGTCAATGGCTGTCTGAAGTCTCTCAACGGCAAGCGGATACTCTGCACGCACATAAATGTAGCCGTGATGCGCACCTGTCGCAATTGCAGCAATCAGCATACCTTCAATCACACGATGCGGCTCACCTTCCATCATGGAACGATCCATAAAGGCTCCCGGGTCACCCTCGTCACCGTTACAAACAATATATTTTTCTTCTTCCTTCTGGTCTAACACCTGCTGCCATTTTCTTCCTGCAGGGAATCCACCGCCTCCGCGGCCACGCAGACAGGACTCCGTAATCTCATCGACAATGCCCTGAGGCGTCATATCAAATAAAGCTTTTGCCACGGCACTATAGCCGCCAAGAGCCAGATACTCAGCAATACTTTCCGCATTAATATGTCCGCAGTACTCAAGCGCAATACGAGTCTGCTGCTTGTAAAACGGAATATCCTCCTGTTTCACATATGGATTTCCCTCCTGGTCTTTGTACACCAGACGGTCAATAACTTCATCCCCAATAATGGATTTTTCGATAATTTCCTCGCAGTCATCCAGACTCACTTTTATGTACAGCCATCCCATCGGCTCGATACGAAGAAGCGGTCCCATCTCACAAAAACCGTGACAGCCGCTCTTTTTTAATCCAATGCTGTCTCCATGCGGATCTTTTTCCAGAACAAGAGCACATTTCAATCCTTTGCTCTCAATGATGTCTTTCATTTTTGCATAAATCTCTAATGAGCCTCCGGCTACGCAGCCGGTTCCGGCACAAATCAGGATTTGTTTTCTCTGACTGTTTAAAGAAGCACGATATTCTTCCTGTTTCGCAATCAGTTCCTCACGATTCTTAATTTTCATTCGCTGCCTCCTCCTTTAACTGCTTAATAAGTTCCCGCGCCTTTTCAGGTGTCATGGATGGATGCACATGGTCATTTACCGTACATACCGGTGCCAGACCACAAGCTCCCAGACAAGATACCGTTTCAACGGTAAAAAGCATATCATCAGAAGTTGGCTTTTCTTGTGTAACCCCAAGCGTTTTACGAAACTCTTCCAAAATCGGCACTGATTTTCGTACATGGCATGCTGTACCGTCACATATTTTAATGACAAATTTACCCTTTGGTTCCAAAGAAAAGTTCTCATAAAATGTCGCTACCCCATAAATCTTCGCCTCACTCATCTTCAACTCTTTGGCAATATAACATAATGCCTCTTCCGGAAGATAGTGATACTCTTTCTGAACGTCCTGCATAATCGCAATCACAAGATTGCTTTTATACTCATGTTTTTTCAGAATTTCGTCCAGTTTTTGTTGCTGCTGTTCGTTCACATTCCTTCTCCTTTCGGCTAAAAAAAATTGTTGGTATTCTCATTTCCCAATAATTATACCTACTGATAAATTTTATCATTCTTTAACAAAATAGTAAAGTTTTTTATCATAAAATAAAATCGATGCGATACAGAGAACTCATACAAAAATTCTGTATCGCACCGATCCTACTTTTATTTCTACGCAAGCACTTTTTGTTTTCTGATTGTCATCAACCCTTTACAGAGCCAAGGGCAACACCACGAATAATAAATTTTGACAGACACAAGTATACAACAATCAACGGAATAATTGCGAAACCAAGTATCATATAAATCTCGCCCAAATCCGTCAGATAAGCTTCTGCCTGCAAACTTGCCACAACCAATGGAAGTGTAGCATTTTCACTACTGTTATCCATCAATAACTGTGGCAGGAAATAGTTATTCCAAGAAGCAACAAATTGGAAAATCATCTGCACCGCCAATGCCGGTTTCAAAATCGGCATAACGACAAAGTTAAAGATGTAAAATTCATGTCCACCGTCAATTCGACCGGCTTCCACAATTTCAAGTGGCAGTGAACTCTCCATATACTGTTTGATAAAGAAGAATACTGCCGGAGATGCCAAGGTAGGGAAAATCAAAGGAATAAATGAATCTTTAATTCCCCATGCATCCATCATTTCCACAAAACCGAGTGCAGAAACCTGTGTCGGCACCATAAGGATAACCATGATGAACACAAATGCTGCCTTTTTTAAGCGGAAATTGTAAGCATATAATCCGTAAGCAGTAAGTGTCGCAATATACACACTGGTAACACATGAAATCACTGCTACAATTAATGAGTTAAACATCGAATGCAGAACCGCTACTTTTGTCTCGTTAATTGCATTCGTAAAGTTTCTGACAAAATCACCGCCCGGAAGCAGGCTAAATGTCGTTTTTAATGTCGATGTATCTTTTGTTGTATTTACCAAGAGCATAACAAACGGAAAGATACAGATAATACATACCAATATCAAAACAATATAGGCAACTGTTCGACGAAAGACAAGCATACGGTGACCGCGGATTTCGTCCGCTGACAAATTTGCATATTTTGCCATTTACTGCACCCCCTTTGCCTGTTTTCTGGCTTTTCGTTCTGCTTTTTTACGAGCCTTTATTTCCTTATCCTCATCACTTTGCATGATACGGAACATAAAGATTCCAATCAGACCGGCAGCCAAGAACAATACAACGGATTCAGCACCGGCAACACCCATGTCACCCTGTGATGAGTTGATTCTCGTACTGATATCCATAACAACAGTCGAAGCCACGCCATTTGTACCACCACGGTTTACAATCAGGTTCGGAATATCGAACAACTGCAAACCACCAATCATGGAAGTAATCATAACGTACAACATAATTGGTTTCAGCATCGGCATGGTAATCCGTCGAAACTGCTGTTTCGCACTCGCACCATCAATTGCAGACGCTTCATAAAGAGCTGGGTCAATTCCCATAATACCTGCCATCAGAAGGATGGTCGTATTACCCGTCCACATCAGGAAGTTGATAAAGGCAATGATTAAACGAATGCCCCACTCATTTTCCAAAAAGTGAATGGACGTTCCTAATATATGATTGATTGGTCCGGTTACTGCAAATAGTTTACCAAACAATACTGCTATGGATGAGGCCATCAGCATATTCGGTAAATACAAAATAACCTTAACCGCACCAGTACCTTTCAATTTTAATCGAATGTCAGTAAACCAAGATGCAAAAAGCAATGATACAATAATCTGCGGAATAAATCCGAGAAGCCATAATAACATCGTATTACCAAAATATTTTACAATATCATATTTGGTAAAAAGATCGATATAATTTTCAAACCCGGCAAACTCAAATACACTATTTAGGAAAATATCCGTTTTGTCATGAAAAAAACTTCGATAAAACGTTGCAATCAACGGATATAACTGAAATACACCATAGCAAATGAAAAACGGAAGGATAAAAATCAGGCCCCATTTGCCATACTTTAATTTGTGCGGACGTTTATACGCCGTCACATCTTTCTTTCCAGCCATAAAATCCCCCTTACCTTTTGATAAAAATGGCGGGACAGGGGCACCCCGTCCCGCCAGAAAACTAATTCGTTTCTAAGCTGCTATCCATTATTTTTTCAAATCCGGATAACTCTTGATTACTTCGCTCTTGAAGTTGTCAATTGCTTTCTCTTTGCTAACTTTGCCTTGATAGTAATCTTTCATCTTAGCCATCAAGCTCTCGATGTACATCTGGTCATAAGGAGATACGTTGCTACAATTGATGTTGTCTGCTGCTGCACTCAAAGCTTTTACAAGAGACTGTCCGCCAAGGAAGTCAGAAGTAACATTTTTCTCTTCCAACATCTTGTTTGCTTCTTTGTTGTTTACGAAATCAGAAGTATCTTTGCTGATGTTGAACATGATGTCTTTATCACAGCAGAGTTTCTTCATGATGTCTGCAACCAATTTTGCATTATCTGTTCCAGTTGCTCCACAGATGAAGGAACCGCCCCAGTTGAATGCCTGTGGTCCGGTTACTACAGCCCAATCACCGTAGCTTCCGCCTGGTGTGAAGGAACCATCATCATTTTTCTTAGCACCGGATCCTTCTGCCATGGAGAAGTTGATGCCCCATGCTGGCATGAAGTAACCAAATACTTTACTATCTTTGCCCATATCAGCAGTCCACTCTTCAGCCCAAAGGCTTGTTCCGTTGTTATAACCTTTGTCAGTATACTCTTTTGTTGTGTCAATCCATTTTTCGATAGATGGATCAATCTGAATAACACCTTCATCATTTACACATTTCTGGCTTACGTTGTTTGAGTATACACGGAGTGCATCATCATAACCGGAAAGCATCTTGTATCCTTTGCCCTTCAAAGTCTCAGCTGCTGCTGCGAATTTATCCCAGTCAGATACCTGCTCCTGAATCTTTTTGATGTCATCCGTTCCAAATACTTCTTTTGCGATAGAACGACGATAAACAAATCCACCAGGGCAGCCCTGCCATGAAACAGCACGAAGAGTACCATCACTCTTTGTAGCAGCCTGTTTTGTGTAATCATACATCTGACTCAAATCATCATCGGTAAGTCCAAGTGATTTAATATCAAGAGCCATATCTGTATTTGTGTACTTGTTTACATAATCCATCTCGCAGAGAAACATGTCAATTTTGTCATCTGCACTTGCGCTGTCCTGTTTTTTCAAAGCAGCATCCAGTTTCTTCTGATAAACACCACCTTCGTTTGTGTTTGTCACGAATTTAACTTTTACATCACCGATACTCTGTGTATCTTTGTTGTAATCCGGATAATACTTTTCAAAACGCTCTTTGAACTCTGTGTTCCAAACATAAATGTTAAGAACTTTTCCGCCACCATCAGCTACGGTTTCCACTTTTGCTGAATCGTTGCTCTTTGATGAATTACTTGCATCCTTGTTGCTGTCACTTCCGCCACATCCGGTAATTGAACCAACTACCATAGCCATAGACAATGCCAGCGCTAACCATTTTTTCCTCATAAATCAATACCCTCCTAAAATAATAATTTTTTTAATTCTTCCACAAATTTCTTCATGAAAGTTGTGAACAGTTTCGTGTCATTCCTTTAAGGAATAACTTTTATTATTTCATCGAAAGAACTGAACATCCTCGTATTAATTCTCCTTGTACATCAAGTCTTTCAACAAGTGCCAGTTCCGGCTGTTCAATCAGCTCTACCAACTTTGCTGCTGCGACTTTTCCGATTTGTTCTGTATTCTGCCGGTAAGTCGTTATCTTCGGCTCAATCACGTGGGCAATTCTTTGTCCGTCATAACCGGCTACTGAGATATCATTAGGAATCGAAAGTCCTTTGCTTCGAATCACATTAATACCTCCGATACAAGAAAAATCATCCGGATAAACAATACAAGTAGGTCTATCTTCCAATGATAATAATTCGTGAGTAATTTTTGCCGATACATCCGGTGCGTGGTAAATACCTTCCCGAATATATCTGTCTTCGGTTTCTATCCCATACCTTTTCATCGTCCGCAAAAAACTTCCGATACGGCTTCTAGTAACAAAAGAATCCGCGCCGTGGATATAAGCAATTTTCTTATGTCCACATTGTATAATGTAAGAAACCAATTGTTCCATTCCTCTAATGTTGTCCGACATAACACATGCCTTGTCATTAAATATATAATCGATTGTCACAACCGGTATACCACTTTGAAGCAATTCTTTTACTTCTTCCGCTTCAAAATCCACACAAGCAACAATCACACCATCGACTCCGCGATATTTGCTATGTTCACTATAGGACAATTCACTCTTTCCCACATGCCTTCCCAAAAAGGTTATATCATATCCCTTTTCTTCCACTCCCTGTCGGAAGCTGTCAAGCACCGGAGAAAAATAGGAATGGGTCAAACCACTTCGCGCTTCGTCCGCAAATAGCACTCCAATGTTATAAGTACGGTTTGTCTTCAGTGCACGAGCGGATGAGTTTGGTACATAGCCCATCTTCTTAGCCACCTCAAGCACCCGTTCTTTTGTCGAAGTACTTATATCAGTGCGTCCATTCAGTGCTTTACTTACTGTCGCAATCGACACACCGCATGTTTCTGAGATGTCCTTCATTGATACCATGAGCATTCCTCGTTTTCCGTAATCGTTTTCGTAAGTCTACTGTACCACACTTTTCACAAAGAGTCAATACTAATTTTGATTTTTTTGTTGGAATTGCACAAATATCTTGCTTGCATTTCCCTTCGACTTCCTATATAATGAAATTATCACGAAATCGTTTTCGTAAGTCCCCAGGTTATCAAAGTCAACGATTTTTCGTGCTTGCACGAAAGAAACGTTGACCTTGATAACCGCAAAATATGAGGAAGAAGCGATTTGTGTAACAAATCTGCGGATTCCGAATATTTTCAGGAGTGCGTAAACTGCGGAGCACTCCGCCTGGGGACGTTATGCTAATACTATTATAAGGATGCTTTGCAAAGCATCGGAATGGAGGTTCTATGAAATTCGGAAAATTTGATGACGCCAATCGTGAATATGTGATTACAACCCCCAAAACACCACTGCCTTGGATTAACTATTTAGGCAGCACGGATTTCTTTTCTTTGATTTCCAACACCGGTGGCGGGTACAGTTTCTATAAAGATGCAAAGTTGTTGCGCTTGACACGTTACCGCTACAACAACATTCCAAACGATGAGGGTGGCCGTTACTTCTATATAAAAGACGGTGATACCGTATGGAATCCCGGTTGGATGCCGGTCAAAACAGATTTGGATTCCTATGAATGCCACCACGGCATGGGTTACACCCGCTTTATATCTGAAAAAGATGGAATCAATGCAAATCTTTTGACTTTTGTTCCGGTTCACGACAATTGTGAAATCAATGAAATCACAATTACCAACACAACAGATTGCGAGCGCACCATAACTTTATTTTCCTATATTGAGTTCTGTCTCTGGAATGCAATGGATGATATGACAAACTTCCAGCGAAACTTAAATACCGGAGAAGTAGAGATTATCGGCTCCCGCATTTACCACAAAACAGAATACCGCGAGCGCCGCAACCATTATGCGGTCTTTGCCGTAAATCATGATATTGACGGATTTGATACAAGCCGCGACGCCTTTCTTGGTGCATACCGCAGTGCTGCAGACCCTCTTGCCATCGAACAGGGAAATGCTACCGATTCGATCGCAAGCGGCTGGTATCCGATTGGTTCACACCAGATTAATCTGACACTGAAACCGGGTGAATGTGAGACACTTGTATTCGTTCTCGGCTACTGCGAAAATGACCCGGATGATAAATTTGAAGCACCAAATGTAATTAACAAAAAACCGGCAGACGAACTGCTTAACAAATACCAAACGAAAGAGCAGGTAAGCGATGCCTTCCACGAATTGAATGAGCATTGGAACCGTCTCCTCTCCCACTATACGGTGAAGTCAGGGGATGAAAAATTAAACCGCATGGTAAATATCTGGAACCAGTATCAGTGCATGGTTACCTTTAATATGTCGCGTTCCGCTTCTTATTATGAGTCCGGAATCGGACGAGGCATGGGATTCCGTGATTCCTGTCAGGATTTGCTTGGCTTTGTCCACCTGATTCCGGACCGCGCCAGAGAGCGAATCATCGATATCGCATCCACACAGTTTGCTGACGGCAGTGCTTACCACCAGTATCAGCCATTAACAAAAAAAGGAAACAGCGATATCGGTAGCGGATTCAACGATGATCCATTGTGGCTGATTGCCGGAACTTCCGCTTACATCCGTGAAACCGGTGATTTCTCCATTTTGGACGAAACCGTTCCTTATGATAATGATTTTAGCGTGGCAACAAGTTTGTTTGAACATCTGACACGCTCCTTTAACTACACAGTCAACCACAAAGGACCGCACAATCTTCCATTGATCGGACGCGCCGACTGGAACGACTGCCTGAACTTGAACTGCTTCTCCAAAGAACCGGGCGAATCCTTCCAGACCTTTGGCCCAAGCGAAGGACCGGTTGCTGAATCGGTATTTATTGCCGGTATGTTTGTCAAATACGGTAAAGAATACGCTGACCTCTGCGACGCAATTAATAAACCGGAAGAAGCCAAAAGAGCCAGAGAAGAAGTTGAAAAAATGGTCGCAGCCATTGAAGAAAGCGGTTGGGACGGCGAATGGTTCTTACGTGCTTACGACGCAGACGGCAACAAAGTCGGTTCCAAAGAATGTGAAGAGGGACAGATTTATATTGAACCTCAGGGTTTCTGTGTATTGGCAGGTGTCGGCGTAGAAAACGGTCTTGCTAAAAAAGCATTGGATTCCGTAAAAGAAAAACTGGATACCAAATATGGTATTGTGCTTTTGCAGCCACCATATACAAAATACTATGTAAACCTTGGTGAGATTTCTTCTTATCCGCCGGGATACAAAGAAAATGCCGGTATCTTCTGTCACAATAACCCTTGGATTTCCGCTGCTGAAACACAGATTGGACGCGGTGACAGAGCTTTTGAAATTTACCGCAAAACCTGCCCGGCTTATTTAGAAGAAATCAGTGAAATCCATCGCACCGAACCGTATGTCTATTCCCAGATGATTGCCGGAAAAGATGCTAAGACATTTGGTGAGGCGAAAAACAGCTGGCTCACAGGAACTGCCGCCTGGACCTTCTTAAATGTATCCCAATTCATTTTAGGTGTTGAGCCAACATTAAAAGGATTGAGCGTGAATCCATGTATTCCGAAAAACTTTGGTGACTTTACAATTACCCGTACATTCCGCGGTGTTGAATACAACATTGAAGTAAAGAATCCGGATAATATTGAAAAGGGTGTAAAGGAATTAATTGTTGACGGACAAAGTCTTGGACAGACAACCGTAATTCCGTATGACGCATCCAAAAAACAAGTTTCTGTAACCGTACAAATGGGTTAATTAAAAAAAGACCTGCCGTGCAGTAAACCACACGGCAGGTCTTTTTTATTCTTTTAGCTCCACTGAGCATCAAACAAATTCTTATAAAATCCATTTGCAGCTAACAGTTCTTCATGATTTCCCTGCTCCACGATTTTTCCATCCCGCATCACAAGAATCACATCTGCTTCCTGAATGGTTGACAAACGATGCGCCACCAGGAAACTCGTTCTACCCTGCATCATCGTAGCAAACGCCTTCTGAATCCTCATCTCGGTGCGCGTATCAATGGATGAAGTTGCCTCATCCAAAATCAGCATTGGCGGCAGACAAAGCATTACTCTCGTAATACATAACAACTGTTTCTGTCCTGCCGACAAACTTCCGCCATCTTCACCAATCACGGTATCATAACCGTTTGGAAGTCTCTTAATAAAACTGTGTGCATGACTTGCCTTTGCCGCTGCTAACACTTCATCGTCCGTCGCATTCTCACGCCCCATCACGATATTTTCCCGGATGGTTCCCTGCTTTAACCACGTTTCCTGAAGCACCATACCATAATTAGCACGAAGACTCTCTCTCGTCACTTTCCGGATATCTTTTTCACTTACTTTAATTGCACCGGAATTTACATCATAAAACCGCATCAAGAGATTAATTAACGTCGTTTTACCACAGCCGGTAGGACCAACAATTGCTACACGCTGTCCAGGCTTTACCTGTAAATTAAAATGCTCAATCAATTTCTGATTCGGCTCATAAGAAAAATACACATCTTCAATTTCTACTTTTCCATCTGCTTTGCCAAGGTTTATGGCATCTTCTGAATCCGGAATCTCCGGTGTTTCTTCAATCAACTCAAGCACTCGTCCGGCACAGGCAATCGCATTTTGAAGCTCTGTCACGACACCTGAAATTTCGTTAAACGGTTTTGTATACTGGTTTGCGTAACTTAAGAAACAGGAAAGCTGCCCAACCGAAATACCGCCCTGAATCGCGAAAAAGGCACCAAACACACCAACTGCCGCATACACAAGCGCATTGACAAAACGAGTGGACGGATTGGTAATGGATGAGAAAAAGGTTCCCTGAAGCGAATACTTAGAAAGACGGTCATTAATTTCATCAAAACGGTCTCCTACTTCTTTCTCCTGTCCAAATGCCTGAACCACTTTCTGGTTGCCAATCATTTCTTCAATCAGCGCCGTCTGCTCCCCTCTGGTCTCTGACTGCATACGGAACATCTGATATGTTCTTTTCGCAATAAACGCTGCCACAAACAGAGATACCGGTGTCAAAACCACAACGACTAATGCAATCGGTACACTGACACTAAGCATAAAGCCAAGCGTTCCTAAAATCGTAATTACGCCGGTAAACAACTGGGTAAATCCCATCAACAATCCGTCGGCAAACTGGTCGGCATCCGCAATGACGCGGCTCACAATTCCACCATAAGAATGACTGTCAATGTAACTAAGCGGAAGTACCTGAATTTTCTCAAAAGCATCCGTACGAATATCACGCACAACACTGTAAGTGATTTTGTTATTAGCAACATTCATCACCCACTGTGCCACCATCGTAAGCAAAATAGCAATTCCGATTTTCACACAAATGCGATAAACACCGGCAAAATCAACTTGTCCTTTTCCTACAATCAGATCCACTGCCTGTCCGGTAAGAATCGGCACGTAAAGGGTAAGCACAACCGTAATCAGCGCCAGAACAAGAGAGGCAATTAAGAAAAACCGATAGCGGCGGATATAATGCAGCACCTTTTTTATCGTTTCCTTCTGCGTCATGACTATCTTGCCCCCTTTCCGTATTGGGATTCATAAATTTCCCGATAGACCTCACAGGAATCAATCAGCGTATCATGCGTTCCCATTCCTACAATCACGCCATCATCAAGCACAACAATCTTATCTGCATTCCGCACCGACGCCGCACGCTGGGAAACAATAAAGAGTGTCATATCCTTTAATTCTTCACGAATTGCCTTTCTAAGAGCGGCATCCGTTGCATAATCAAGTGCCGAAGCACTATCATCCATAATCAATATTTCTGGTCTTCTCACCAGCGCTCTAGCAATCGTCAGACGCTGTTTTTGTCCACCAGAGAAATTTCGTCCTCCCTGCTCCACAACCGAATCCAATCCATCCGGTTTTCCAAGAACAACTTCTTTTGCCTGAGCAATTTCAAGCGCCTTCCACATTTCCTCTTCCGTTGCATCCTTTTTGCCCCATTGCAGGTTGGATCGGATGGTTCCTTCAAACAAAACGGCTTTCTGAAGCACAACACCAATCCGGTTTCTCAACAAGGCAAGTGACTGCTTATGAACCTCTACACCATCAACGAGTAATTTACCGGATGTAATATCATAAAATCTCGGAATCAAATGAACTAACGATGTTTTTCCGGAACCGGTACCCCCGATAACGCCAACGGTCTCTCCCTTTTTCACGGAAAAATGAATATCGGTAAGGGATTCCGTATGGGTTCCCGGGTAGACAAGACCAACATGTTCAAATGAAACAGCAATGTCTCCATCCCCTGGCTTTGTCTCCTCATTCGGCGTAGAAAGTCCCGGTTCTCTCTCAAAGACTTCCTGCACACGGTCACCACATGCAATCGCTTTGTTTACCATAACAATCATGTTTGCCAGTTTGATTAATTCTACCAAAATCTGTGCCGTATAATTAACTAACGCAACCACCTGTCCCTGAGACAGATAACCGGCATCTACTTTCAGCGCACCAATCCAGATTAACGCAATTACTCCAACATTGATAATCAGATAGGTAATCGGGTTTGTAAGTGCGGAAACTCTTCCCACTACCATCTGGAACTTATTTAATGCCTGATTTTCTTCCGCAAATTTTTCTTTCTCCTGTTCCTGCTTATTAAAAGCACGCTGCACACGGACACCGGACAAATTCTCACGGGTTCTTCCTAACAGTTTATCAAGTGCCTCCTGCACACGGCGGTACATCGGAATGCTGACAAACATCACACCGAAAATAACGATTGATAATAATGGAATGACAACTACAAAAACAAGCGCAGCCTTGACATCAATTGTAAACGCCATAACCATCGCACCGAGCACTACAAACGGCGAACGCAAAAACAAACGAAGTGCCATATTAACGGCTGCCTGTAACTGGTTCGTATCACTTGTCAAACGGGTAATCAATGTAGAACTTCCTACCTGGTCAACATCTCCAAACGATAAGGACTGAATATGACGGAACAACGCCTGTCTCAGTCCGGCGGCAAATCCCACAGCTGCTTTCGCCGCAAAATACTGCGCCACAAGAGCAGCGGTCAAACCAACCGCTGCCAAAAGAACCAATATACCTCCCATCCATCCAATAAAACCATAATCTCTGCTTCCGATTCCATGGTCAATAATTGCTGCCATGACAAGCGGTACAAATAATTCTAACGTCGCCTCAAACAATTTAAACAACGGGGCGAAAATACACTCTTTTTTGTATGAACTTAAAAACTTAAATAACTGCTTCACACTTTCCTCCTAGTGGTAAATTTTCGTCTCCCTGCATTGCTAACTGTGCTTTTACAAGTCGATAATAAATACCTCTCTTTGCAATCAATTCTTCATGAGACCCCACTTCCGCAACACGATGTCCGTCAATTACAACAAGTCTGTCTGCATGTTTTAACGTCGAAAGACGATGCGCAATCGCAAAGGTAGTACGCCCCTTGGTCAAACGCTCCAATGCTTGTTGTATCATAAATTCACTCTCCGTGTCAAGACTTGCCGTTGCTTCATCTAAAATTAACAGTCTAGGTTCATTCAAAATTGCTCTCGCAATCGCAATCCGCTGTCTCTCTCCACCGGACAAACTGTGTCCTTTTTCTCCCACATATGTATTATAGCCATCCGGCGTCTGTGATATAAATTCATGTGCATTTGCCGTTTTTGCCGCCATTATCACTTCTTCTAATGAGGCATCCGGTCTGGCAAAACGGATATTTTCAAGAATTGTCCCAGAGAATAAAAATGTCTCCTGTAACACCACACCAATTTGTGAATGAAAATAATCCGACTGGATTTCCTTTATATTATGCCCATCGACCAACAATTTACCATCATCCACCTCATAAAGACGCATAATCAGATTGATAATCGTAGACTTTCCGGTTCCGGATGCGCCTACAATACCAATCATTTCCCCTTTCTTTATCGTAAGATTCAAATCTTCCAAAACCGGCTGATACGATTTGTAACCAAACGAGGCATGCTCAAACCGGATTTCTCCTTCCACATCAAGGTGAATCGGCTTTTGCACATCCTCAATAAAAGGTTCCTGTGTCAAAACATCATTGATTCTTTCCATACTGCTAATCAGATTCATCAGTTCCCTCGGCATATTTGTCATCCAATTTAGGTACATATATAAAAGCTGTGTATATGTTACAAACTGTAGCAGTTCACCGGTCGTCATCCTGCCGCCTAATACATCCAATCCACCAAAATAAATCACAAGGAACACACCAGCTCCCATCAAAAGGCTTACCATCGGCATAAACACAGCCCAAAACACTTCATTTTTTGTCTGTACACGACAGAACTCATCCGTAAGCATATTGAATTTATCTCGCTCATTTTCTTCTTTTCCATAGGATTTCACCACGCGCATACCGGATATCACATCCTGCAAACTGCTGTTTACCTCATCGCTCTTCTTAAACTGCAAATGAAACCGTCTGTGAATATTCTTTCGGAACGCATACGTCACAAATACTGCCGCCGGAATGAAAACAAACGCAAGCAGTGCAAGTTTTACATTGAGTAACACCATAAAAATAATGTCACAGGCAAAAATAAAACAGACCGTAAACATATTACAGAAAGTTCGCTCCATAAATTCACGAATCTTTCCCGTATCAAAAACAATTCGGTTCATCAATTCGCCCGGCCTTCTGTCATTGATAAAATTCAGCGATAAAATCTGAATATGGGAAAACATCCGCTGCCGCAAATCTTTTGAAATAGTTGCGCCTAAAACCGTACAGTAATACGTTTTTAAAATGTTAATCACAACAATTCCGACACTTAACAAAAACATGATGCCAAGGCAGATAAAAGCGGTTGAAATTCCACCCTCTCTGCGTTTCAAAACATCGTCCACCAAATGCTTTTGTATTTCCGGATTCAAGAGTGTCACAACGGCAGCCAGAATCATTAACACAATGATCCCCGCAAACTTTCTCTTATACGGTGCCGCCATTTTCAAAAAGCCTTTCCAGAACCCGCCCTCTTTGGAGCAGTGCGGACAATATTTCGTACCCGGTATCGCATGGTGGCATTTCGGACATATTTTCTCGTATTCCGTACTGACTACCTCTTCCTCTCTGCCGGATGCCAGAATATGGATTCCTCTGGCAATGTAAGCATAACGCGATAAATGTCTCGCCGAATAATGAACAATGTGCTTTGGCACACCGTCAAAATTGATTACTAAAAGTCCGCCACCGATTTTTGCCTCTGCTTTTACATCGATACATTTGGAAACATCGTATTCCTGTTTGATACTGTCCTTTTCCACAACAAAAAGTCTGCGGTTTGTGACAATAAAAAAGGAGTCTTCCAAAAAATTTCCGGCATCATCAATATCGACCGGAACCGCATAGTAAATGCGTTCGTTGTCCGTAAGCGAAATAACCTGCTCTGCCTCTTTTGGCAGTTCATATCTTAAAATCATACTGCTACCTCAAACTTTCTATCCTACAAGAACAAATCCAGTTTTCTTTGTTCCTTCTGCGAAAGAGCAAATACATCCCGTATCTCAAACCGGTTTTCATCCAAATCAGTGATGAGAAGACGGCAGTCACTTAACCGCACCACCGCATTACTTCCCATGTTAATCGTAAAGCGACACTCCCCACGGTCGGTCATAACATGAAAATAGGCATAACCATACTCATCCTTGATATCCAGAATCTTCTGAATTACCGGGGTAAAATAATGAAGATTTAACTGCTCCAAAAGCATTTTTCTCGTTTTCTTATCTACCTCTTTGATATTTTTTATTACCCCAATTTCATGGGAGCGTTCTTCTACCGTCCGAATCGAAAGAAAAGAATCCGGCTCAGTAAATGGAAACAGACGAATCACCTGAATCCTGTCCCACTTCTTTCCCTCGTAAGAAAGAGATAAAAAGCCGCCCTCTGTTCTCTCAAAAACAGCATTGTCCTGATTCAGATAGTGAATTGACGTCATTTCCTCGACTTCATTTTCCATATTTGTGATGACTTGATTTTCACTCATAACGATTCCCCTTTCAAAGCCAGTGATTTCGTCTGTAACTCCATCAGCTTATAATAAATTCCCTGTTTCTTTTCCAATTCCTTATGCGTACCCTCTTCGACGATTTTTCCACCATCAATTACAACTAAATGGTTCGCATCCCGCAGTGTGGAAAGACGGTGTGCAATGGACAATGTCGTCCTTCCCTTCACCAGATAATTGAGTGAATTTTGGATTGCTTTCTCGGTTTCCGTATCCACACTTGCCGTCGCTTCATCTAAAATCAAAATTTTCGGATTTGCTAAAATTGCCCTGGCAATCGAAATCCTCTGTTTTTCACCGCCCGACAAGTCTTTACCCGATGCTCCAATCACGGTATCATAACCATCCGGCATATTGGCGATAAATTCATGCGCACTTGCTAAAATTGCAGCCTGCACTACGTCTTCTCTCGTCGCCTCCGGATTCGCATAAGCGATGTTGTCCGCCACCGTTCCCATAAAAATATAAGTGTCCTGTGATACCATCGCCACATTTTTCCGTAAATCATGAAAAGCTAATTCCTTTACCGGAATACCATCCAGATAAATTTCTCCCTCATCCACATCATAAAGACGCGAAATCAAATTTACAAGCGTCGTTTTTCCGGCACCGGAACGCCCCACAATGCCAAGCATTTCACCGGGATTTACATGAAGGCTGATATCTTTCAAAACCGGATGATTTGTCTCGTAGCCAAAACTCACATGAGAAAGTGTAATTTCTCCCTTTGGATTTTTAATCTGCTTCGGATTTTCCACTTCTTCAATCTCTGGAATGGCATCCATAATTTCAAACATGCGCTGGGCAGCATTGATACTGTCCGACCACATCTGGAATACACGGGAGAAGAAATTCATCGGTCCATTGAGCTGTCCCACATAACCGACAAATGTGATCAACACGCCGAGTTCAATATCTCCGGTTCCAAGAAGCAGGATCACGCCTACGATCCATACCCAGATACTGGAAATTTCCTGAACCAGATTATATAGTATCGTAAACCGGTTGTTGTATTTTACAATCCGGATCTCTGCGTCTTTCAAACGTTCATTGACCGGCTCAAATCTTGCATTTTCGGCCTCCTGCTGTCCAAATGCCTTCACGACTCTGGCACCGGTCAGATTGTCGTTGACTCTGCTGTTAAGTGCCCGCTCCGCACGATGCCGTCTTCCAAACAAGCTCCATAATTTCGGCTTTAAACGCACACTCATAAAAACTAAGAGCGGAAGAAGCACACAAGCCACAAGAGCCATCGGTGCACTGAGGCGGAACATCACACAAAACGATGCAATAATCGTAAAACCGTGAATAAATATGTACGGGAAGCCGTCCAAGAAAAAGTTTGTCACACGCTCTGCATCGCTGAGAACACGTGTCATCAGGCTTCCGGTCTGCTTGCTCGTAAAAAATCCGATGGACAATCTTCCGAGTGCCGCAAACACATCCTGCTTCATATCACGTACCGTATCTGCCACGACCTGCGCCATCAATACTCCCTGCACAAGTGTCACACCGCGCTGTAAAATTCTTGCCACGATCATTGCCGCAACCAGGATAAGAAGGGCCAGCGTATATTCCCCGGCGATTCCAATTTTTCCCAGAATCGCATCGTTTTTGTTAAGCACCCAGTCAAATAACACCGTACCACTCAAATACGGCCATAAAAGGTTTATAAACGCGGAAAAAATATAGCATAAAAACAAAGCTGTCATTTTTGCACGGTACTTCCAGAAATAGCCGAGTGCCCGTGTAAAAATGGATCGCTTGTTCATACATTTCGGACATATTTTCCGCACCGGATCCGGATACATCGTTCCACACCGCGGACAATACAATTCTTCGGAATCCTCTTCTTTTTCTTCTTTCTCTTCCGGCTTCACGCCCTGAAAGAAGACTTTGACAAAATCATTCATCTGTGCCAGATACAAGTTTGTCAATGCACAAAGCCGGTATTCAATCCCTTTATATTCCAAAATAACAAGGCTCGTCGCAAGTTGTCTGTGGATGGAAATATTAGTGATTTCCGTTCGCTCATAAAACCAGCAGGCATAGTCGTTTTGTTCCTCTCCATAGACCATATCCTTCGTCTTTGTCCCACGAAAATAACGGACACTCTGCGGATCCGGCTCACTCACGGCGACCCCCAGCGTATCTTTTGTCAAAAACACATATCCACTCACATATTCACTTGCAAATGACAGGTCAAATGGCGACACCGCCAGGATATCCTGCTTTTCGACCCCCTGCTCTCGAATCAGCTTCTCCACACAGGATGGCAATTTATTCTCCTTCATGTTTTTCTTCCTTTCGATATTTGTCATAATCATCCAGGAAATTATATTCCCAGTCATCCTTATGATAACCGATTACCGTACGAAGGTTGATGTTTCGTACGCTGTTAAAAATATTAGACTCGATGACATCACTCGTCTTGCGAAACTGCGCGATCAGTTCTTTCATCTCATCACGCTTTGATGGCTTGTCTCCGCCACACGTCGCACAATGCTCGGTAAAGCGGCAGGCACACTGGATAAAATGCAGGTCATTGTAGTCACGCCATGCCTTGATATCCGCTTCTTTCACGAGATACAGCGGGCGGATCAGTTCCATGCCGGCAAAGTTTGAACTGTTTAACTTTGGCATCATTGTCTCAACTTTTCCGCTGTAAAGCATTCCCATGAGAATCGTCTCGATCACGTCATCAAAATGGTGGCCGAGCGCGATCTTATTGCAGCCGAGTTCTTTTGCCTTCGAATACAGATAGCCGCGTCGCATTCTCGCACAGAGATAACATGGATTTTTTTCAATCCCTGCAACCACGTCAAAAATCTCCGTATTAAACACCGTCAGCGGAATTCCTAAAATCTTCGCATTGTTTTGTATGATATTCCAGTTGTCCTCATTGTAGCCCGGGTTCATTACGAGAAAAATGGCATCAAAGGAAATCTGTCCATGCTTTTTGATCTCCTGAATGAGTTTTGCTAAAAGCATGGAATCCTTGCCTCCGGAGATACAGACCGCAATCTTATCTCCTTCCTGAATCAGCTCGTATTCTTTGATGGCTTTCGTAAACCGGCGCCAGATCGGCTTGCGGAATTTTTTGATCAGGCTCCGCTCAATCTGTGCCGTGCGTTCTCCGAGGTTTTCTTCCTGTTTCGTAAACTGACTCAAAGAATACCTCAGATACGAGCGGTATCCCCCTTCCACATCGACGACATTTTTTCCTTCTTTTTCCAGATCCTGTACGCATTCCGCACTTTTTCGTCCCGTGTGGCAGAACAAGTACACCGTCTTATCCTGCTTCCACAATTCCGCATGATCTTCCAGTTCTTCCGCCGGAATATTTATCGCTCCCGGGATGCTTCCTCTGGAAAATTCTTCCTCTTGTCGTACATCTACCAGTACTGCTTCCTCTTTGGATAAAGCAAGCGCTTCCTGTACACTGATCTGTCTCATCTTCTTCGCCTTCCTTTATTGTAAATCTCTGTCAAAATAACTTCGTCCCCGGTTCAATCGTTCCATTGCGGTATTCCTGCATCAATTCTTCCAGATCGGATATATATGCCATAATTTTTTTTCCAACATCGGTATCTTTTACAAGTACACGCGTTTTCTCGGTCTCGACGATCTGACTCTCCGATGCGATGTCCTTATTTTCCTGCAATGCCTTTTTTACACTTTCAAACGGATGATGTGCTTTGATACGCATGCCATGGGAATTGTAAATTAATGTATATCCGGCGATTCCTGTCGTCTTGTGGTAATCTTTGCAAAATCCGCCATCGATAACGAGCAGTTTCCCGCCTGCCCGGATTGGCTGTTCCCCTTCCATCGTTTTTACCGGCGTATGTCCATTGATAATGTGCGAATGTTCGGAATACAGACCAAACTCACGCAGGATCATATTGCAGGTCCGCTCTTCTTCATGATAGCGGTAATATGGATTGCTTTCCTCAACCCACGCACTCTCGTCGGTCACAAACATTCTCTCAAAGGTCTTAATATTGCGCCCGCAAAGCGGTGATTTGCGTCCGCACCACAAAAACCACATGAAATCCAAGGCATCCTGGTCTTTGCGGTGAAAATACGCCCGTCGTGCCATTTTGTCGGCATAATCGAGATAGTATTTCCCCTGATAAATTTCATCGCCAAACCGCACCCCATCAAAATTTCCACTTTCATCCAATGGCACACACCCGTGATACAACAGGTTTCCATTGAAAATGCGGTACATGCTTCCCTTTTCATACAGATACGATATATGTCGCTGCAAACGATCGCTGTTGATAAATGCGGTCGTAAGTTCATCCATCACATGAGCTTCTTCTTCCGTAAGCGCATATACATCTTCCCTCTGGAGTGTAGGGAAATCCCCATCTTTCAATGGATATTCTTTTCCGTCAATCGCAACCGTCTTTTTCTCTTTATCAATCTTCGAAAGAAGCAGGCGGTCTTTCATCTCGTATTCCGGATGGCGCAGTATCGTCTGGCCTTCCAGTTTCAAAAGCATAACGGAAACTGCCTTATCGGCCGCCTCCATCGGCTCCACATTGGCATACGTTTTTTCCGCAAACAAAGCGAGTTCCCGGAGACTGATGCCATAGCCGCTCTCTAATATCTCCGTATTGTGGTGGCGCAGGTTATTTTTCAAAACATTGGCGATGCAGGCCTGATTTCCCGCTGCTGCCCCCATCCACAATATATCGTGGTTTCCCCACTCAAAATCAAGGGAATGGTAGTTCATCAAAAGATCCATGATCTTGTCCGCATACGGTCCGCGGTCAAAAATATCCCCGACGATATGCAGATGATCTACGGCCAGCCGCTTGATCAGCTCTGCCAGCGCAACGATAAATTCATCCGCATTGTCAATTTCCAAAATGGTATCCAAAATTTTCTGGTGATACCGCACCTGGTTATCATCTTCGTCTTTCTGCACATGCAGAAGCTCGTCGATAATATACGCAAAATCTTCCGGCATCGCCTTACGCACTTTCGATCTTGTATATTTGGAAGAAAGGAGTTTGGCAATCTCGATCAGCTGATTCAAGATCATGCGGTATCGCTCCATTGACAACGCATTTTCTTTTTTTAACTGCTCCAATTTTTCTTTTGGGTAATAGATCAGCGTACAGATTGCCTGTCTTTCAGAATCATTTAACTGTTCTTCAAACAAAAGATCCACCTTTTCGCGGATCACTCCCGAGCAGTTGTTCAATATATGACAAAATGCTTCATACTCTCCATGAAGGTCACTCATAAAATGTTCGGTTCCCTTCGGAAGGTTGAGTATCGCATTCAAATTTATAATTTCTCTGCAAACGGCCTGTACCGATTGATATTTTTCTGCTAAAATCTTCAAGTATAATGTTCTGTCAACGGACATAAAAAAAGCCTCCTGTTTGTTCGTAGAATCAGTATTTATTCTACCACAAACATGGAAGCTTTTAAAGGTTTTTATTTGGCAATGTATAATTTAATGCCGTTTTCACTATAATTTGCATGTTCCGGAAGAGTTACTTTGAGTCCCGGTGCCACAGTCTGAATGAGCTTTTTATCGGATTCTGTCAATTGGAACTTATTTTCATTTGTCGTCACATAATAGCCGCTCACCTGATTATTTTCAAAGACGAAGCTGATGGTCGTATCGCCAAAGGTCGGCATGTTCTGCCCACCCTGGAAAAGCACTTCCCCAGTTCCTCTTGTTATAACGGCATTGGCTGCTCCAAATGTCAAAACTTCTTTTTTGGTATCTACGCTGGAAGCCCGAAGCATATACTCCCCACTCTGTGTCACATTCCGAATGAGGGTTTCATATTTTTGCGGAAGGTAGATGCTGTTAATATTAAGTTTCAAGTTCACATCGATCTCGTTCTGATCATAATTGATAAACCGAAATCCAACTCCCTGATTATAAATCTCATACGTCAGATCCCAATCGTCTTCCTCTCCTGTTTTCTTTTCCTGCTGGCTCTGGTACTCTTTTTCCAGCCGTTTTACCTGATCGGTAAATCCGGTAAACCCGCACTGCTCTACTTTGGCGATCGTCGCATACGAATCCTCCGTAAAGCCTTTTTTCTTACTGTCATACTTAATACTGAAAGCATAATCGGTTTCCGATTCTATTATGCTCACAACCAACCCGGTCCGCTGCAACATAAAATTTTTGCTGTCTGACAGACACTCGTAACTGGAACGATACCCGCTGGTTTCTTCCTCGTACCCATCCTCATCCGTCGTTTCTTCTGCGGTTAGGATTCCTGACGCAACGAGATTTTGAAGTGCCTGTGGAAAATCATTGGCTTTAACATAGCCACGGTCTTCATAACTTTTATTCGCACCCATTACATTTTTCGAATTTTCCTCGTAATAGAAATCCTCTGCTTTTTTCGGTTCTTTGGTAAATGCGGATGCCACCAGGATCAATATTCCAAATACAAGCGGAACTAAAATAATTCCAAGCATCTTTGAATTTTTATTGTTCATCTTAATGCCCCCTTTCTCACATTCCCTGCTGCCGTTTTTCAATCAGCCGTCGGATCACGCTTAATATAATATAAATCACTACACCAATCAATGCGGTCATGATCCAATATGATACCATCGAATAGTTTCCTTCTTGAAAGGATATCATTTCCAATACAAAAGCAGATCCGAATAACGCCGTGCATAATGAAATTCCGGTGATAACAAACTGTACTGCCACTTCTTCATTCATAAGAACATTGTGTGCTTCTCGAATATGCCATTTTCTGCGGACCGCAAGTACAATCAATAATGCTGCCACCACAATGGTTCCGACATAAAAGAGAGCATGGGCTCCATAGTCACCCCACTGAACGATCGTGTAACTGTCACCTGCGGACGTATCCACGTAAGTCGTATCCGGAAAGAAGTAACATGGTACAAAATATCTCACGATCAAATTTCTCTCCTGTCCATACCGAAGAATATCATCATACCACAGACAAAAAGCAGCCGGACTGATCATCAATCCGATACCAACGGCATAAGACAAAAAGCGGTTATGAATGCATGTAATCGTCAGGAAAAATACCAGATAAAGGGAACTCATTCCCAAAAATTGTAAAAGTACACTCTGCCAGATTACCGCATAGGGATTTATCTGGGTAAAACTTGTATAATAATAGTCCGCCACTTTCTGCAGATTATCGTTCACACTCAAACAGGACAACGATAAAATAACGCCAAAGGAAACGGTATAAATCGCAATTGCCACATGGGCGTTGATCAGTTTCATAATCACTTTATCCCGTTCACGAAGTGGCAGAACTTGTAAAAAGTCAGCAATTCCGCTTCGGTTTTCATGCAAAAATGTCTGCTGTAGAAGCACTACCAAAAACACAAGAATTGCCAATGTATAATAGGTCGAAATACTTCCTCCAAAGGCTGCATTTATGAAAAGATTTACCACATCTCCCATTCCCCAGACACCATGACTGGTAAAATGATCCGACAGTTCAAGCAATGCGCCCTCATAGACACCCTTTGTCATGCTTGTCGTAATCACTGCCATAAATACTAAAAACAAAAGTCCAACAATCAGAAGTGGATATGTTTTCTTGATCTCCCGTTTCATATACGTACGATATTGACTGTTCATCCTTCTCTCCTCCTTCGATTCGAATAGATAAAGACTTCTTCCAACGATATCTCGGTCTGCTCAGCAAGGTCAGCACCTTTCTCCGTAAAATACGAGATCGCATCTTCTGACCCCTGCCACAAAAAGGTATAGACACTTCCGATATTGGAATAATTGACAATATTTTCATTGCCAAGCACCCCTTCCGGAATACCGCCCTTAAATACCACCTGATATTTTCGGATATTGTCTTTTACTTCATCAAGTTCTCCCTGATACTGGATTCCACCAATGTTCATCATTGTCACCGTATCACATATTTTTTCCAATTCATACAGATGATGCGTGGAAATGATCACGGCGGTCTCATCGTAATCTACTTTGGCGATCACCTGCTCCAAAAGATCGGCCTTCGCCATCGCATCGAGTCCCGACGTCGGCTCATCCATCACAAGCAGTTCCGGCTTCATCGCCATATTCAGCATAAAGGAAAGCCGCATTTTCTGGCCTTTCGAAAGATGCCCCACTCGTCGTGTCAATGGAATCTTGAACATTTCATTTAACTTGTGAAACTCCTCTTCTTCAAATTTTCCGTACATGCCCTGATAAAATTTAATCATGTCCTTTCCTTTGTAATTGAGGAAAAAATTACAATTATCTGCCACGTACCCTATTTTTTCCTTTGCCTTCGGATTGTCGTAAATTTTCTCTCCGTCCAGCAAAATTTCTCCTTCATCGATCGACAAGATTCCTGTGATACACTTGATCAATGTCGTCTTTCCGGAACCATTTGGTCCGATCAAACCATGTATTTTCCCCGGCTCCACCTGAAATGAAATATCTTCGATCGCAGGTGTTCCCCCTTTGATATATGATTTGGTCACATGTTTTACCTCTAACATTTTCTGCCCTTCCTTTCTTTACGAAGTCGCTGCATCATACAGTTCTTCCACCATTTTCAGAATCTCTTTTTTGGAAAAACCAAGATAGATCATTTCCACACAGGCTTCTTTTAGTTTCTGCCTTCCCTGTTCTTTCTGCCTCTCCGAAGGCTGTATCTTTCCCGTCTCTGCGATATAAGCACCTTTTCCGCGAATTGTCACGATCACTTGCTGCCGCTCCAGCTCGCCATATGCTTTTGCCACCGTCCCCGGCGTCACAGACAGCGAAAGTGCCATCTTCCGAACCGACGGAATGCTGTCCCCCGGTTTTAAAAGTCCCTTCAGCACCGCCATCTTTATCTGTGCAATGATCTGCTCAAAGATTGGCTGGCTGCTCGTCGGATTTATCTCAATCATATCGTCACCTCCCTTTCCAAGGAACTGTATCATCTGTACCAACTGTACTATTTGTGATGATACAGTTAGTATACACTTTTGTTTTTGCATTGTCAATAGTTTTTTGATATTTCTTGTTAAATGGTGCTTGTGCCGGCCCCGGACGGCGACTCACCTCTGAAGTGACTTGCTTTTTCCTCTTTCAGTGGTGTCTAGCTTCCTCTTACCCGGGCTCCGCACACGCCAGATTCCACTTTTC
>OLSQ01000995.1_pt1 | contig 25003 bp, 23 predicted proteins | sample 1672561 | NCBI WGS metagenome assembly OLSQ01 (sample SAMEA3136699, study PRJEB25190) | human gut metagenome | biome: human gut; feature: human-associated habitat; material: faeces | place: Austria | collected 2013
CATGACTTCCACAACACCCTCGGATGCTAACTTCTTCACCTCTGCTACAATATCTTCCGGCTTTCTGCTTCGTTCTCTGCCTCTGGTATAAGGCACAATACAGTAAGTACAGAAATTATTACAGCCGTACATAATATTAACACCTGATTTGAATGGGAACTTTCTTTCTGTAGGAAGCTCCTCAACAATATCCTTTGTCTTTTCCCATATATCAATAACCTGGCTTCCTGATGTAATTCTGTTATATATAAGCTTTGCCATTGCATATATATTAAATGTACCAAAAACAATATCAACAAACTTATAAGAATCTCTTATCTTCTCGACCACATCAGGTTCCTGCATCATACAGCCACACATTGCAATAAGCATATGTGGATTTTTTCTTTTGACATTCTTAAGATGACCAAGACGTCCATAAACCTTGAGATTAGCATTCTCTCTTACAGTACATGTATTATATATAACAAAATCTGACTTATCCTCATCCTCTGTCTCAAGATATCCAATCTCTTTAAGTACCCCGAGAAGCTTCTCAGAATCCCTCGCATTCATCTGACAGCCAAACGTTTTCACGCAACAGGTAAGTTTGCGTCCGAGCCGTTCCTCTTTTTCTTTTATATAAGACTTTGCCTTTTCAATATAATCATACTGAAGTTTTGTTTCTTCTGCTCCAGTCAGTGTATTCTGTTCTAAATCTCTCATGTTATCCTCGTCTATCTTTTATTATGGGCGAATCTGGCCATTGCCATAAATAATGTATTTATAGCTGGTCAACGCTTCTAAGCCCATCGGGCCTCTCGCGTGAAGTTTCTGAGTACTGATTCCGATTTCTGCACCAAATCCAAATTCGTTTCCATCAGAAAATCGTGTGGATGCATTGACATAAACACATGCGGAATCCACTTCCTCTAAGAATTTCTGTGCAATATCATAATCTCTGGTAACAATAGCCTCCGAATGGGAAGTATTATATTTGTTAATGTGGGCAATTGCTTCTTCAAGGCTGTCTACAATTTTCACTGACAAAATATAATCGAGATATTCTTTTCCCCAGTCTTCCTCAGTTGCCTTTGTAACCAGAGGTTTCTCTGTTCCTATATATTCTACAGCCGCATCATCTCCGCGCATCTGTACATCATATTCTTTTAATGCCGCATACAGTTTTGGCAAAAATTCTTTTGCCACAGCACGATGTACCACAATGGACTCGCAGGCATTGCACACACCGATGCGCTGCGTCTTTGCGTTGCGGATGATATCAACTGCCATATCTAAATCGGCATACTCGTCTACATATACATGGCAGTTTCCGGTTCCTGTTTCAATTACCGGAATTGTAGCATTATTCACGACAGTCTGGATAAGTCCACTGCCACCTCTTGGAATCAACAGATCCACATACTGCTTCATTTTCATGAACTCATTTGTAGTCTCATGATCGGTCGCTTCGATCAAGCTTAACGCACCTTTTGGAATATTCATTTCATCAAGTGCCTCCTGCATTGCAGAAACAATCGCGATATTGGAATGAATGGCATCACTACCGCCTTTTAAAATTGCGCAGTTTCCAGCCTTAAAGCATAAACCGAACGCATCAGATGTAACATTTGGACGCGCCTCAAAAATAATACCAATGACACCGATTGGCACACGACGCTTGCCTATGATCAGACCATTTGGGCGCTTTTTCATGGAAAGCACTTCTCCGATCGGGTCATCCAGTTTAGCAATCTGGCGAAGTCCATCTGCCATCCCTTCTAGCCTGTCATGATTTAATGTCAGGCGATCCAAAAGACCTGCCGGCATATTGCGTTCTTTTCCGTTTGCAACATCCACGGCATTCGCCGCAAGGATTTCTTCCTCATTGGAAAGAATTTTGTCTGCTGCCCTGCGCAGTGTTTCATTCTTTACATCGGTATCCAGCATACCCACTTTAATTCTATCATCATGTGCTGTCTTACATAATACTTCCAGATTCATTATAATCCTCCTATTATATAACCATCTTTACTGCTCATCTGTAATTATTTTTTTCATCCGTATATCATGAATATCTGTTGGGATCTCCGACTCTCTTTGTTCCGAATAACAGATTCCAACCGGTATAAGAGAAGGATGCATCGACAGATATCTGTCATAATATCCTTTTCCGTATCCAAGTCGGTAACTGGTTGCCGAAAAAGTAACTCCTGGCACCAGTATATGTACCGGTTCCGGCTGATCTTCGTACTTTTTCAGATCGTAATTTTCCAGATCCGGTTCCATGACATGAAAACATCCTTCTTTTAAACAGATGAAGTCATCCACTTCATAGAACTCCATCTCTTCTCCAAAGACTTTCGGAAAGTACAGCTTTTTGCCATCCTTCCATGCTCTCTGGCAGAAATCGCGCAGATCCACTTCGCTTGCGATTGCCGCATACACACATATGATTTTGGCATCCGCATACCAGTTCTCTCTAAGCAAAGCATTCACAATCTGTTCGTTTTTACTTTTACGCAATTCCGGAGAGATTCCATCCCTGATGGCCTTCATTCGCTTACGAAGTTGTGCCTTTGTTTCCATATTTTTCTCCAAGATTTTCCACTTTACCCTGTTCATTGATCACATCAATATTATTTAACTGGCTCCGGAGATTGCTTTTTACGGAAGCAATATACTCTTTTCGCAAAAGATCCTGCTCTTTCTTTTCCTCTTCTGTCAGCCCTTCTGCTTTTGATTTGCGATATAACGCGTTAATTCTTTCAATTTTTTCCTGATTCATTATCCTATTGTCTCCATTACATATGTTGCAACATTAAAATTCGGATTCTCATTTGCGGTAAACAGTGTTCCCACATAATCATCCTGAAAAATATCCTGTAAAATTTTCACATCTTTTCCATTGGCAATAATCATATCCGTGCCGGAAAATGTTGCGATCTTGGCTGCCGCAAGTTTGGTCGCCATACCACCAGTCCCCACATTGCTTCCTGTGGAATCCTTTGCCATCTCATAAATCTGTTCATCAATCGAATCCACGACATCGAGAAGTTTCGCATCCGGATTGCTGTGCGGGTCATCCGTGTAAAGACCATCAATATCCGAAAGCAAAATCAGCAGATCCGCCCCGACAATGGATGCCACAAGTGCAGACAGCGTATCATTATCGCCAAACTGCATCTCATATGTACTGACCGTATCATTTTCATTTACGACCGGAATCACACGCAAATGAAACAATTCATCAAACGTGTTTTTTGCGTTTTCCCGGGATACCGGATTTACCATGGTATTCTTTGTCATAAGTACCTGACCTGCGGTCTGATTGTATTCTGCAAAAAGCTTCTGATACACCATCATCAGCTTTGCCTGGCCAACCGCCGCGCATGCCTGTTTCGTAGAGATATCCGACGGGCGTTCTTTAATTCCCATAGCTGCCCGGCCCACTGCAATCGCACCGGAACTTACCAGGCAAACATCAATTCCCTGATTGTGCAGATCGCTCAGTTCACGGACCAGATGCTCAATCTTAACAAAATTCAGCTTTCCCGTCTCCAGATGTGTCAGGGATGAAGAACCAATTTTTATCACGACTCTCTTATATTTTGATTTATTACTCATTTTCATATCCTCTCTTGGACATCAGCCATTTCATTCGCATTTTCCAACCTCGTTATACTCTACCATATCTTTGCATAAAATACAAAAGGAAATGCACAATTGTATTTATTTCAAGAGCTGTAATTTTTCGGAAAGGCAGGTAAATTCTACATCCGTAACATCTCCACAGTACTCCCCATCCGCATGAAGCACGACCGGCTTGCTGGTATGCACGCGAATCACCGGAGACTCGATTATAGTAAATCCTCTGATCTTTTCATGTTTTGCAGCTACTAAAAACGGCAGACAGAAAAAGGTAATTGCTTTTGGAATTCCATGCGCGCTGCTTAATGAAAGCATTCCGTCTGTACAGGAAGCATGCGGAGCCATTGGAACCCCGCCCCCTTCTGCCGGAAGATTCATAGCCGCCGCAAAGATTGTTTTATGTAATCGATATATTTTATGGTTATCCCCACATTCTACAACCGCCTCTGCAGTATCCATTGTAAAAAGCGACTGCACGGTCAGTGCGAGGTAGGTAAGTTTTCCAAGATGAATCCGGTTCAAAAACTTTTTGCAGTTTGAATGCAGTGCTTTCTTACAGACAATTGCATCGAGTCCTATGCCCGCACTGATTCCGAAGATCCGGTGTTTTTTTCCATTCCCCCAGGTCACCTGTCCAAGATCGGTTTTCTTTATCGGAATTCCATGCTTTTCCCGTCGAATGCACTTTAAAATCTGTCTCATGCACACAATCGGGTCTGTTGGAATTCCCATACCTTTTTCAAAGTCATTCCCTGAACCACTGGCGATCACACCAAGTCGTACTTTTTCAAAGTCCGTAATTCCATTGAGGACCTCGTTGACGGTACCATCGCCACCTACAGCGATCAGATACACTGCTTTCTCCCTCTTTTTTGACAGTTCTCTTGCAAGAACTGTTGCATGCCCCACATATTTTGTTTCATAAGCTTCATATGGGATATGCTTCTGCCTGAGAAAATCATGTACCTGTCTCCATACCTGATTTGCATTCCCCGTCTTTGCATTTGTATTTACAATAAAATATAATTTGCTCATCTTATGTTCAGATATCTTCGTTTATTTTCATAATTATTTATAGTTCATACCTATCCTATTATAATATAAATTGCAACAATTTGCACGATATTCTTCATTTCTTCTCTTGTTCCCTCCATCAATATGCGCTATCATAGATATGTTTTTTAAAACAGAAAGGATCACCATTATGAAACTACATATAAAATCGCTGCGCCTTTTTGCCTTACTCCTGCTCTGCGGAATGTTCGTACCATCCTTGCAGGGATGCCAGGCAGAAGAACAGAAAGTGTCCAAAACCGGTTTCTATTTTGATACCGTCATCAACGTTACCCTCTATGGAACTTCGGACGAAAGCTACATTGACGAGTGTTTCTCACTTGCTGACCGCTACGAACATCTACTGTCAAACACCATCGAAGACAGCGAAATTTCCAAAATCAATGCAGCAAAAGGCTCCTATGTGACTGTCAGCGACGAAACGCTCACGCTGATAAAAGCCGGCATCTCTTACGGAGACCTCAGCAACGGGAAATTTGATATTACAATCGGTGGTTTATCGGATTTGTGGAATATTTCTTCCATTGCAGAAAATGCCAAAAGTGAAGACAACGAAGTCGATGCATCCGTGCTTCCGTCCAAAGATGAAATTACAGAAGCGCTCTCCCACGTCAGCTACAAGAATATTGAAATCAAAGGAAATGATGTACGTCTTTTGGATTCGCAGGCCAAACTCGATTTAGGTGGTATTGCCAAGGGTTACATTGCGGATCAGATGAAAGCCTATTTGCAGAAAGAAGGAATCTCACAAGGCATCATCAATCTCGGCGGAAATGTTCTTACTTTAGGGGAAAAAGAAAATGGGGATACTTACAGTATCGGTGTGCAAAAGCCTTTTGCAGAGAGTGGCACCAGTCTTGGTATTGTAAAAGTTCTGGATGCCTCAGTGGTATCTTCCGGCATTTATGAGCGCTACTATCGGGTAAACGGGAAAATATACCATCATCTGTTAAGCACTGAAAACGGTTATCCCATTGAAAATAATCTGTATCAGGTTACCATTATCAGCCAGCGTTCCATGGACGGTGATGCCTTAAGTACCACATGCTTTGCATTAGGCCTTAATAATGGCATGAAACTGATTGAGCAGATTAAAGATACCGAAGCCATCTTTGTTACTGATGACGGAAAAACACACTGCACTTCCGGTATCGGAGATATGGTGCAATTTGAACAAAATTAATCAAAAAGTCACCCGAATAGCTTCGAGTGACTTTTTTACTGTATTTGTAAATTACAAAGAACTACAAAATAATCTTCTTCGGACATTTTTCTGCACAGATTCCGCAACCTGTACATTTCTCCTGATCAATGTATGCCACGTTGTCAATTACATGAATGGCATCTGATGGACAATTCTTCTCACACAGATGACATCCGATACATCCTACAGAGCAGGCATCCATAACCGCTTTTCCTTTATCCTTGGAACTACACTGCACAAGATGCATTGCCTCATAAGGCACAAGCTCGATCAGATGCTTTGGACATGCAGCCACACACTTTCCGCAAGCCTTGCAGACTTTCTCATCTACTTTTGCAATTCCATCGACTATATGGATTGCATCAAACGGACAAGCCTTTACACAGCTTCCAAATCCAAGGCAGCCATAATTACATGATTTCGGTCCACCGTTTGGAACAAATGCCATTGCAGCACAATCTTCCAGACCAGTGTATTCGTAATCCTGTTTTGCTTTTTCACAGGTTCCTGCACATTTTACAAATGCGACCTTCTTAACAGAAGCACCTGCAGAAACGCCCATGATTTCTCCAACTTTTGCAGCTACCGGATCGCCACCTACCGGACACTGTCCTACCGGTGCTTCTCCCTTTGCAATCGCAGCTGCAAGTCCGGAACATCCGGCGTATCCACAACCACCACAATTATTTCCAGGCAGAACTTCAAGAATTGCTTCTTCTCTCGGGTCTACCTCAACTTTGAATTTTTCTCCGGAAATGCCGAGGAAAAATCCAAGAATAATTCCAACACAGCCTACAACAAGAGCTGCGACAATAATTCCAGTAAGCATATTCTTTTCCTCCTAAATCATTCCTGAGAATCCCATAAATGCGATGGACATCAGGCATGCTGTAATCAATACAATTGCAGTACCTCTGAACGTCTTAGGGATGTCATTATATTCAATTTTCTCACGAATTCCTGCCATCAGTACGATTGCGATAAAGAATCCTACTGCAGTAGAAAATCCATATACTACACTCTCTAACAGATTGTAATCATAAGTTACACAGTTCAAAGCAACACCAAGTACGGCACAGTTGGTTGTAATCAATGGAAGATACACACCAAGTGACTGATACAGTGCCGGCATTTTCTTTTTCAGGAACATCTCAACAAACTGTACCAAAGCTGCAATAACTAAAATAAATACAATTGTTTTCAAATATGTCAGATCAATTCCCTTTGAAACAAGGAACGGATTGGCAAGAATAAATTTATAGATCAGTCCGGTAATGAAAGAAGATATCGTAATAACAAAGATTACGGCTCCACCCATACCAGCAGCTGTCTCCGTCTTCTTGGATACTCCAAGGAACGGGCAAATGCCGAGGAACTGACTTAATACTACGTTGTTTACAATTGCAGATCCAACCGCAATCAAAACCAGTTCAGCTAATGTACTCATCGACTCTCTCCTCCCTTATGCCTGTTCTTTTTCAGAAGCTTCCGCCTTACCGGTACACATTGCAGACTGACCACAATGTGCACAATCACCGGACAGACAGCCTGCCGGCTCTGCAAGAGGCTTGCCTTTTGCTTCCATCTTTTTACGAATGATATTCATTCCGGCTACAAGGAATGCCAGTACAAGGAATGCACCAGGTGCCATAATAAAAATGGTGATTGGCGTAAATCCCTTGATTGCAGACAGGAACGGAAGTCCGAAAAATGTTCCCGCGCCAAGGATTTCACGAATCAGACCAATAATGGTAAGTCCCATGGTAAATCCAAGTCCCATACCGATTCCATCGAAAATAGACTCGACCGGACCATTCTTTGATGCATAACTTTCTGCACGGCCAAGAATAATACAGTTAACTACGATCAGTGGAATATATACGCCAAGTGCTTTGGAAAGACTTGGCAGATATGCCTGCATAAGAAACTGTACAACGGTAACCAGTGATGCAACAATCACGATGTAAGCCGGCATACGCACACCATTTGGAATCACTTTACGGAAAAGTGAAATCAAAAGGTTTGAAAAAACAAGTACAACCAATGTAGAAAGTCCCATACCCAGTCCATTGATGGCGGATGACGTAACTGCCAATGTCGGGCACATACCGAGCATCAGTACAAAGGTAGGATTTTCTTTGATCACACCATTATATAAACGTTCAACATACTTGTTCATTACTGAGCACCTCCTAACGCATTCTGGAAGTAATAAATTGCGGCGTTACAACCATTTGCCATCGCTTTGGATGTAATGGTAGAACCAGTAATGGCCTCAATCTGATCATCGGATGATGGTTTCTGTTTTACAACAGTAAACTGATCAACCTTTTTGTTCTGGAACTGACTGTAGAAATCTTCTTCCTCTGCTTTCATACCAAGTCCCGGTGTCTCGGAAATGTCAGTAATGGAGTAGCCATTTACAGTTCCATCATTCTGAATTCCTACAGAAAATGTAATGCTTCCCTGGCTTCCGTCTTTTGCAGTAACTGTGATTACATATCCGAGTGCATTACCGTCTTTATCAACGGCTTCTTCCACATCATCAATGGTATCGTCATAGCCTGCATCTGCGACTAATTTGTCAGCCTCATCTGCATCGTACTCTTTTTCATTGAATGCATCTGCATCCTTAAAAACTGCCTGATAGGCCTCTTTCTTTGTCTGCTCATTTGCCTTATCGATCGGTGTCTTGGTAATGCCGTATACAGCCCCTAAGATCACACCGATCACCAGTGTAAAGGCGGTCAAAATCAAAGCGTCATGTACAATCTGTTTATTCATTCTTCTTTGCCTCCTTTACTACTCCAAATGCTCTTGGTATTGTTACTTTCTCAATCAAAGGTACAAGAAGGTTGCTCAAGATAATTGCAAAGGAAACACCTTCTGCATTGGCTCCAAAGCAACGGAAAATACCGGTCAGTAATCCACAGCAGATACCAAAAACAATCTGTCCCATTGGTGTGATTGGCGAGGTGACATAATCTGTAGCCATAAAGAATGCACCAAGCATCAGACCACCACCACAAAGCTGGGCAACCACGTATGTAATATCAAATCTCTGTGCGCCAAAGATAAACATAAAGATTGCAAATGTAATAATGTAAGAAGCTGGTATTCTTAAATTGATCACGCCAAGAAGGATCAAAATAATTGCACCAATTAAGATTGCGATCACGGAAGTCTCTCCGATGGTTCCAGGAATCTTTCCAGTCAGCATATCCATAAGATTTACAGAGGAAAGTCCCTCATTTCTTATCATGCCAAGTGGCGTTGCTCCAGAATATGCTTCATACTGTTTGCAGCTGAAGTTTGTCATATCTGCGGCAAATGCGATCAAAAGGAAACAACGTCCGCCAAGGGCCGGGTTCATGAAGTTCTGTCCCAGACCGCCAAACAGCATTTTTACAATTACGATTGCGAAAACACCGCCGATAACAGCTTCCCACCATGGGAGATTTACCGGAAGGTTCAATGCCAAAAGCAAACCGGTAACGACCGCACTCAGATCAGTCAGGCTGTTTTTCTTGTGTACGATCTTGTTAAAAATCCATTCCGAAGCCATACAGCTTGCAATAGTAACCAAAATCAGTACCAATGCTTTATATCCAAAGTTATATATACCAAATAAACTTGCCGGCAGCAATGCAATAAGTACATACAGCATCACTCTGCTTGTAGAATCTTTGGCACGTACATGTGGTGAAGATGAAACCTGATATTTTTCACTCACGATAATCCACCTCTTTCTCTTATTTTTGTTTTCTCTTTTCTGCAAGCACTAACTTTTTCATTGTTTTAACAGACTGTGCTACCTGTCGTCTGGAAGGACATACATAGCTGCAGCTGCCACATTCAATACATTCAAGTCCATGCCATTTTTCAAACTCTGCCATCAGTCCGTTATTACCAAATTTGGCAAGTCGAGATGGAATCAGATTTTCCGGACATGCTTCCACACATCGTCCACAGTTGATACATGCCAGAGGCTCAAATTCTGCCACTGCATCTTTGCCAAGGCAAAGAAGGGATGAAGAAGTCTTTGTTGTCGGCACATTCAGTCCAAACATGGCAAATCCCATCATTGGTCCACCGGAAATAATTTTCTCCGGCTGTACTTTGAATCCGCCTGCAGCTTCTACCAACTGCTCATATGGTGTACCCATGCTATATAGGAAGTTCGAAGGATTGGTAATCGCATCGCCTGTGATAGTTGCTACACGTTTCATTACAGGGATTCCATTCTTCACTGCATTATAAACAGCAATCATGGTCTCCACATTATCTACAATACATCCTGCGTCCGCCGGCAGCATCTTGGAATTGATTGCTCTGCCAGTTACTGCGTAAATGAGCTGTCGCTCACCACCCTGCGGATACTTGGTCATCAATTCGCACACTTCCATACGTGGCTCATCTTTCACCAGTTCCTTTAACTTTGCAATTGCGTCCGGCTTATTATTTTCAACGCCAAATACGCCCTTTGCTTTGTCAAACAGCTGAAGAATAATCTTCATTCCTGCAACGAGCTGCTCCGGTGTCTCCATCATTCTGCGATAATCGGCAGTCAGATACGGCTCACACTCTGCGCAGTTTGCAATTATGTATTCAATTTTTTCCGGTTCCTTTGGTGACAGTTTTACATGTGTCGGGAAACCTGCACCACCCATTCCTACAACGCCAGCCTCTTTGACTTTGTTGATGATTTCTTCCTTAGACAGGGATGTTACATCGTCAACTGCGTTATAAGTAACTTCATTAAATTCTCCATCGCTTTCAATTACGATCGAGTTAACCATGTCCCCTACAGCAACACGACGTGGTTCAATTTTCTTTACTGTACCAGATACAGATGAGTAGATTGGTGAAGATACAAAGCCGCCCGCTTCTGCAATCTTCTGTCCCTTCAGCACTGTGTCTCCTACAGCAACGATTGGGGTAGCTGGTGCTCCAATATGCTGTGATAATGGAAATACCAATTCACCCTTGGGTAGAACTTCTTTGATTGGTGCATCCTTTGCGAGTTCTTTTCCCTCATAAGGATGAACGCCGCCTTTAAATGTTTTCAAACCCATTTTTGTGCCCTCTTTCCTCTACATATTTGTCAAAACACTATAGTTTATGACACATTATCAAGTAAATTATAGCATTTTTTACCCAAAAGTGTATTAATTTTTTCATTTTTTTCGGAATATTATGTATTCTTTTTGATACAACAAAACGTGACGTGCAATTCAAAATATGATAAAATATTGCATATAGTGATAAGGAGAGGTTTATGAAAAAAACACACAAAGAAGAATTATATATCAAACAGGACAATTTAACAGACCAGTTGTTTGATACGCATTCTATTTTTTTTGATATCGAGACAACCGGATTCTCACCAAACAGTTCTTCTCTTTACATGATCGGATGTGCCTGTCGATGTGATAAATACATTTACATTGATCAGTTTTTTGCCGAAAATCCCACAGAAGAGAAAGCTGTACTATGCGCTTTTTTAGAAATTTTATGTCAATATGACACCATCATTTCTTTTAATGGTATTGGTTTTGATATTCCGTACCTGAAAGCAAAATGTGATGCATACGGATTACAGGAGAATTTCAAAGGCTTTAACTATCTGGATATTTTTAAATCGGTTTCCCAGTTGAAGTTTTTATTAAAACTGCCAAATTACAAGCAGAAAACAATCGAGGCTTTCCTGAAGCTGTCAAGAAATGACGCCCAGTCTGGTGGCGAATTGATCAACGTCTACCACGCTTATGTCAAACAGCCATCCGAAGAAGCTTTACAGCTTTTGTTGCTTCACAACTACGAAGATGTCATTGGAATGATCGATCTCCTGTCTGTATTATCTTATACGGAAATCTTTAACGGACAGTATACGATACTTTCCACCCGTATAGATACTTACCATGCATTCAATGGGACAACCGGAAATGAGCTTATCATCACCATGCAGAACGACTATCCGGTTCCCCGTCGCATTTCACACAAACTGAATGACTTCAGTCTTATGATCAGTCCGACACGTACATCGATCCGTGTACCGATTTACGAAGGGGAGCTTCACTACTTCTATCCAAATTACAAAGACTACTATTACCTTCCGGAAGAAGATTTAGCAATCCACAAAAGCGTCGCCTCCTATGTCGACCGCCAATATCGAGAAAATGCGCGTGCATACAATTGCTACAATCGCAAAACCAGTTCCTTCCTGCCGCAATGCAGCAGTGTTATGCAACCGGAATTTCGAAAAGAATATAACGACAAGATCAGCTACTTCGAATTGACCGAAGACTTCTGTTCTTCCGACGTCATGCTGCGTCGTTATGTTGACCATATTTTAAAATATATGTTTGAAACTAAAAAATAAATTTCTTATACAGCAAAAAGCATCTTTGTCTGCACACATCAAATGATGTCGCAAGCAAAGATGCTTTTATTCTATTCACCTTTTTCAAAATAGAAACTGCTCAATCGATCAAATCCCAGTTCACGATAATTTGTAATCTGTTCGGTACTTCCGATAAACAAGACACCATGCTTTTTGAGCGACTGATAGAAATTTTTGTAAATCATATTTTTCGCTTCATCCGTAAAATAAATCACAACATTTCTACACAAAATCAAATCAAATCCCTGCGGATACGTATCTTTCAGAAGATTATGTTCGCGAAACGTTACACATCGTTTGATTTCATCCGCAATCTGGTAAGAGTTTCCCACTTTCTTAAAGTATTTTTGTTTTAAATCTGCCGGAACACCAGCAATACTTTTCTCATTGTACAAACCAACCTGCGCATGCGCAATCACCTGCTTGTCAATATCCGTCGCAAGTATCTGTATATCAGATAGCGGCACATGTTTTGAAAACGCCATAGCAAGGGAATAGGGTTCATCACCTGTCGAACAGGCCGCACTCCAAATTTTAAGTCTTCTTCCCTGTTCTTTTAGTAATTTTGGAATCACTTTCTGGTCCATCAGTTTCCACTGATCTGGATTCCGATAAAATTCTGAAACATTTATGGTCAGGAAATTCACAAACTGCTCAAACTTTTCTTTGTCCGATCTGAGGACTTTCACATAATCCTCATAGTTGCTGCACCCATTCTTCGTTGCAATCGCATCAATTCTACGGCGCATCTGTTTTTCCTTATAATAATTCAGATCTATTTTTGTAAGGACAAATACCTCTTTTTTAAAGTCTTCATATTTATCAAACATACAAACCCTCCCCATAATATCCAGATAAAAAAATTAAGAAGTTGCCAAGCTGACAACTTCTTAATATGAAATTCCATCAAATTATTCTTCTGTCTCAGCAGCTTCTTCTGCATCCTCAGCTGGAGCTGTCAAAGCCTTAATGCTTAAGCTGATTTTCTTGTCTTCTTCATTGAAGTCAACAATCTTTGCTTCAACTTCCTGACCAATCTTTAATACGTCAGCAGGTTTCTCTACATGCTCGTGAGAGATCTGAGATACATGAAGAAGAGCGTCCACACCAGGAGCTAACTCTACGAATGCACCGAAATCTGTCATGCGGGCAACTTTACCTTTTACAACATTTCCTACTGCATACTTCTCAGCAGCACCATTCCAAGGATTCTCATCCTCAAATTTCATGCTGAGTGCAATCTTGGTATCTGTAATATTCTTAATGAATACGCGAACAGTCTGTCCAACGGTAAATACCTTCTTAGGATTCTCAACTCTGCCCCAGGACATCTCTGAGATATGAAGTAATCCGTCAACTCCACCTAAATCGATGAATGCACCGAAATCTGTTACATTCTTAACGGTTCCTTCGATTACATCGCCAACTTTGATCTTAGCGAATAACTCTTTCTGAAGTTCTGCCTTCTTAGCAACCAGTAATGTTTTACGGTTACCAATAATTCTTCTCTTCTTTGGATCGAACTCAGTGATAACGAACTCGATTTCCTGATCCTTGAATTTTGTCAGATCTTTCTCATAAGTATCTGAAACAAGGCTTGCAGGGATGAATACTCTTGTCTCATCAACGATGACACATACACCACCAGCTAATACCTGGCTTACTTTTGCCTTTAAGATTTCCTGATTTTCGAAAGCTTCTTCTAATCTCTTGCTTCCCTTCTCAGCTGCGAGACGCTTGTAAGAAAGGAGAACCTGTCCCTCGCCGTCATTTACCTTAACGACTTTAGCTTCTAAGGTATCGCCAACATTAACAACTGTAGTAAGGTCTACATTTGGTTCGTTTGTATATTCATTACGTGTAATGATTCCATCTGACTTGTAGCCGATGTTTAAGATGATTTCATCTGGCTTAACATCAATAACGGTACCCTCTACCACTTCTCCATTTCTTATTGTTTTTAAAGATTCTTCCAACATTTGTTCAAAGCTCATTTCTGACATTCTTTGAAACCTCCTCGATGATATAGTTTGGGGTCGAAGCCCCTGCGGTAATACCTACGTTATTGATGGATTGTAACTGATGATAATCCATATCTTTACTCGTTTGTATATAGTAAGTATTTGCACATTCTTTTTTAGATATCTCATACAGCTTCTGCGTGTTGGAACTATGCTTGTCCCCAATCACGATCATTGCATCCGATCGACCTGCAATCGCACGTGCTTCTGCCTGTCTTTCTTCTGTCGCATTGCAAATTGTATCTAAAACACTTATATCATAACCTTTTTTCATAATAATTTCAACTAATTCTTGAAATTTATTGTAGTTAAATGTCGTCTGTGCCACAAAACAGACTTTTTGTCCCTCTTTGAACGGCAATTTTGAGATATCTTCCGGTGTCTGGACGGTATAAGCAGCTCCATTTTCCACCCATCCCATGATTCCTTCCACCTCCGGGTGCTGTCCGTTTCCGGCAATCACAATGATATACCCTTTCCTGCTGTATTCACCAACCAGACGATGAATTTTTAAAACAAAGGGGCAGGTTGCATCCAGCAGTTCAAATCCGGCGGACAATATTTTTTCATGTTCTGCCTTACTGATTCCATGGGAACGCACAATAATCTTCCCATGTGGAAGTTGTTCCAGTTCATCCAGAGAACGAATGACACGGATTCCTTTTTCTTCCAGATCCCGGACCACTTCTTCATTATGAATGATCGGGCCGTACGTATATACCGGCACATCCGATTTACCAATCTCATCATAAACCATATTTACCGCACGCTTTACACCAAAACAAAAGCCTGCACTTTTTGCTACTACAAGGTTCATATTTTAAGCCTCATTGATAATTTTTTTCATTGCAGCCACGACTCCGTCTATATCAAGATCTGATGAATCTAAAAGCACTGCATCATCTGCCTGTTTCAACGGAGAAGTCTCTCTGTGCATATCCCGGTAATCACGGTCAATAATATCCTGTTCAATTTCTTTGATATTGCATTCCACGCCTTTTGCGGTAAGTTCATCATATCTTCTTTTTGCGCGAACTGCAGAGCTTGCGGTAAGATAAATCTTTACATTTGCATTTGGAAGCACGACAGTTCCGATGTCTCTTCCATCCATGATAACATTTTCACGTTTTGCAAGCTGTCTTTGTAATTCAACCAGTTTGGTTCTTACAACCGGATAAACACTTGTTGCACTGGCCATATTTCCAACTTCTTCATTGCGGATGACACCATTGACATTTTTACCATTCAGAATAACCTGCTGTTCATTATCCTTATACTGAATTGTCACATCCACATCTTTACAAGCATCCGCAATTGCTTTTTCATCATCGGATGCAATATTATTCTGAATAAAAAAGTATGCCATGGCACGATACATTGCCCCTGTGTCCACATATACATATCCCAAATCTGCCGCCAGTTTTCTGGCAATTGTACTTTTTCCGGCTCCAGCCGGTCCATCGATTGCAATATTGTAACTCATTCTTTTCTCCTTTATTTATAAAAATTCTTCTATTCTTTCCAATGAAATTTCGGAACAATTTAAATATATTTATCGCTGTCAGTTACTGTACAGAAATTCCTGCCAGATACCCGGTCGACCAGGCAATCTGCAGATTATACCCTCCCGTGAGTGCATCAAGATCCATTACTTCTCCACAAAAGAATAGATTCTGTACATGTTTTGATTCCATAGTAGAAGGATTGATATCCTTCACAGAAACGCCGCCTTTGGTAATGATTGCTTCATTCCATCCACGTAGTCCTGTGACTGTAAGAGGCAGCTTTTTTATTAATGCAACAAGGCCTGTCCGCTCTTCTCTTGAAATCTCATTCACTTTTTTCTCCGGGTCAATTTCACTCAATTCGATCAGCACCGGAATCATTTTGGTCGGAAGTAAATGCCCAATTGCATTTTTGAACTGCTTGTTCATTGCCTCATCAAAATCCCGTAATATGCGTTTGTCCAATTGTTCCACCGTAAGTGCCGGTTTCAGGTCAATATACAACTCCAGCTCGTTTTCAAACTGTTTTGCTTTTATCATTCCGCTTGCTGAAAGGATCAACGGTCCGCTTACACCAAAATGCGTAAACAGCATTTCCCCAAAATCTTCATATAATTTCTTTTTTCCATTATAAATGGAAACAGAAACATTCCGAAGAGAAAGTCCCTGCAATTCTTTTACCCAGGCCTCTTTAATTTCAAAAGGAACCAAAGCAGGGGTTCTTTGCACTAATTTGTGTCCGGTTTTTTCTGCAAAACGGTATCCGTCTCCGGTCGCGCCGGTTGTCTGATACGAAAAGCCACCAGTTGCAACAATGACCGCATCTGCCGATACTTCTCTTCCATCTGACAGCTCGACTCCTTTGATCTGTTCTTCCGTTACCAGCAAATGATCGACTTTCGTATGAAGAAATACCTCAACATTCTTATCCTCAAGCGCCTTGCGCAGTGTTGCAATCACATCCGATGAATGATCCGACACAGGAAACACGCGGTTTCCCCTCTCCACTTTCATTTTCAAACCATACTCTTCCAATAAGCTCATCATCTGCTCATTGTTAAAGGTATAAAAAGCACTATACAAAAACTTTGGATTGCTCATCACATTGGCAAACAGATTATCCATATCTCCGGCATTCGTGATATTGCACCTGCCTTTTCCCGTAATGAATATTTTCTTTCCCAATTTTTCGTTTTGCTCCATCAGTTTTACCTGATGTCCGCACAGAGCCGCTGCATATGCCGCCATCATGCCTGCCGCACCGCCTCCTATTACAATTACGTTGCTCATTCTTCCATATCCTCTAATTTCGCGTAATGTACTTTAATTGAATCATCTATATAATTTATTTCATCATTCTCATATACCTGATATTCATTCCAGATATCCTCAAGCATCGTGAGAGTTCCAGCAACTTCCTTCTGCTTTTTCATGCACAATGCCACAACAAGTGCATTGATTACGCTAAGCGGCGCAACCAAAGAATCTACAATTGATGCCATATCGCTGTCCGCAATCAGGTTGCAGGACGAATACAGATTCATCGGAGAATGAATACTGTCAGTAATAGTGATCACTTTTGCGCTACGGTTATTTGCAAACTCCAATGCTTTTAATGTCCGCATCGAATAACGTGGAAAACTGATTCCAATAATTACATCATCTTTATCGATACGCACCATCTGTTCAAACAATTCACTGGAACTATTTGTGGTAAGCAGGCGCACATCATCAAACATAAGATTAAGGTAAAATCCCAAAAAGCTTGCCAGTGGCGCGCAACTCCGAATTCCCACAATATAAATATGTTTTGCCTCTAAAATTGTAGATACTGCGACATCAAATGCATTGTGATCGATTTTCTCCAACGTCGTTTTTATCTTGTCTGCATCGGATTGCAGAACCGTCTCTAAAATTTTTGACTGACTGATTCTTCCATATGTCACTTCCATACGTTGAATCGAATTCAATTTATTTCTTACTAATTCTTCTAATGCCTTCTGAAACTCCGGATATCCCTTATATCCTAATGACGTAGCAAAGCGAACGACCGTAGATTCGCTTACACCAACAGTCTCCCCCATTTTTGCTGCCGTAAGAAAAACAGCTTTGTCATAATTATCCGTAATATATGTTGCAAGCAGCTTCTGCCCCTTACTCATCGCACTGTAATGATTGTTTATGCGATTTAAAAGTTCATTTGTATTTGACACGGTAAACCCCTCTCTAACGACACATTTGCCGCCGAATTTGATTGTAACACTTTATAAAATAATTGCAACCAAAAGCACAAAAAAAGATATTCACAGATAAGAGAAATCTCTATCTGCGAATATCTTTTGTATCAAACAGTCAAATCCGTATTATACAGGATATGCTCCGTTCTTTGTATCAGCAGCTTTTGCATCAACACCAGTCTGTTGAGCCTCACGATATTTGAAGAACTCAGTTGCAACCTGTGGGAATAATGCGTATGACAATACATCCTCATCCTGCTGCTTGTACTGTTTCATCTCTGCCTCGATCTTTGCAAGTTCAGGCTCAAGAAGATCAGCTGGACGACAAGTGATTGCGTTCTTCTTGTCATCACCAAGTACCTTGTCAACAACTTCCGGATTGAATGGCTTAACAGTCTGTCCATACTTTCCAAGAAGAATATCTTTTGTCTCTTTCGTAGCTACCTTATAACGCTCACCCATCAATACGTTAAATACAGCCTGTGTACCAACAATCTGTGATGAAGGTGTAACAAGTGGTGGCTCACCAAGGTCTTTACGTACACGTGGAACTTCAGCAAGAACTTCCTCGTACTTGTCTTCTTTTCCCTGCTCCTTGAGCTGAGAAATAAGATTTGAAAGCATACCACCCGGTACCTGATAACGAAGTGTATTAATGTTAACACCTAATACCTTCGGATTCATCAGCCCGCTCTCTAATGCTTCTTCACGCATCGGACGGAAGTAATCAGCAATTTCAGAAAGAAGTGTCTGATCCAATCCTGTATCGTATGGAGTTCCTCGGAATGCTTCAACCATAACTTCGGTTGCTGGCTGGCTGGTTCCAAGTGCGAATGGAGACATTGCAGTATCGATAATATCAACACCAGCCTCAACAGCCTCTAAATACGTCATGGAAGCCACACCAGAGGTATAATGTGTATGAAGATCGATTGGAATGTCTACAACTTCCTTTAATGCATGTACAAGTTCTTTTGCCTTGTAAGGAACAAGCAGACCAGCCATATCCTTAATACATAAAGAATTGGCACCCATATCTTCAACACGCTTAGCCATCTCTGTCCAATACTCTAATGTATATGCATCACCTAATGTATAGGATAAAGCAACCTGCGCATGTCCATTCTCTTTATTTGCTGCAGTAACTGCAGTCTGAAGGTTACGAAGATCGTTTAAGCAATCGAAAATACGAATGATATCGATTCCGTTTGCAATAGACTTCTGTACAAAATACTCAACCACATCATCTGCATATGGACGATATCCTAAGATATTCTGTCCACGGAAAAGCATCTGTAACTTTGTGTTTTTAAATCCAGCTCTTAACTTACGAAGACGATCCCATGGATCTTCTTTTAAGAAACGAAGAGATGCATCGAATGTAGCACCACCCCAGCACTCTACTGCGTGGTAACCTACTTTATCCATCTTGTCGATAATCGGAAGCATCTGTTCGGTTGTCATACGTGTAGCGATCAGAGACTGATGTGCATCACGTAAGATTGTCTCGGTAATTTTTACCGGCTTTGCCTTTATTTCTGACATGATTATCCTCCTAAAATTTCAAATCGTAATTAAATTCCAAAGATTGCCATAAAACATCCAGCAGCTACTGCTGTACCAATAACACCGGCAACGTTTGGTCCCATGGCATGCATCAGTAAGAAGTTTGTAGGATCTTCTTCTGCACCAACCTTCTGGGATACACGGGCTGCCATAGGAACGGCAGATACACCGGCAGAACCAATCAGAGGGTTAATCTTGCCCTTGGTAATCCAGCATAACAACTTACCAAAGAGAACTCCGGCAGCTGTACCAACCATAAATGCTACGAGTCCTAAAACGACAATTTTGATTGTGCTCATATTCAGGAATGCTTCCGCACTTGTTGTAGCACCAACAGATGTACCAAGTAAGATAACTACGATATACATAAGTGCATTACTAGCAGTCTCCTGTAACTGACGAACGACGCCAGACTCACGGAAAAGGTTACCAAGCATCAGCATACCAACAAGAGGTGCTGTTGTTGGAAGTAATACACAGACAACAACGGTAACAACGATTGGGAATAAAATCTTCTCAAGTTTGCTGACCGGACGAAGGTTCTGCATCTTGATTGCACGTTCCTTCTTTGTTGTAAACAACTTCATAATTGGTGGCTGAATAATTGGAACAAGAGCCATATAAGAGTACGCAGCTACTGCGATTGGCCCCATAAGACCTGTCTGCCCAAGTTTACCAGCAAGGAAAATAGATGTAGGGCCATCTGCTCCACCAATAATAGATACAGCAGCAGCTGCCTTATCATTGAATCCTAAAATAATTGCAAGGAAGTATGCACTAAAAATACCGAACTGTGCAGCTGCTCCCATCAGGAAACTGATTGGGTTTGCAATTAATGGTCCAAAGTCTGTCATCGCACCTACACCCATAAAGATCAGAGAAGGTAAGATTGACCACTCATCCAATGTGTAAAAATAGTAAAGTAAACCACCTACACCATTGCTTGTCTGTTCCGGACTTGCAATAATATCCGGATAAATGTTTACCAATAACATACCAAATGCGATTGGAACAAGCAACAACGGCTCAAACCCTTTCTTAATTGCCAGATACAGGAAAAGAAGTGCCACGGCAATCATGACATAATTTCCCCAGGTCAGGTTAAAAAAGGCTGTCTGATGTAGGAGGTTCATTAAAGTTTCGCCTACATAACTCACAGTGTTTTCCTCCTTGGAATTAGTTTAAAGTTGCAAGTAATGCGCCAGACTCTACAGAATCACCTACTGCAACGTCGATGCTTGCAACAGTTCCATCTTCTGGTGCAACAACAGGTGTCTCCATTTTCATAATCTCAAGAATAAGTACTGTGTCGCCTTTCTTTACTGCGTCTCCAGCTTTCTTTTCAATCTTGAAAACCTTACCGGCTGCTCCGGCTTCAATTTTAATGTTTCCAGCACCTACAGATGCTGCTGGTGCTGCCGGTTTTGCAGCTGGAGCTGCAGAAGCTGCACGCTTTGGAGCTGCCACGCTAGGTGTGCTTCCGGTCTCTTCTACTGTAACATCATATACGTTACCATTTACAGTAATTGTATAATTCTTCATGAATATTATCCTCCTAAAATGATTTTCAAATAAATTATCTTCGATTAATAGAACGTACTACAAAATCACTTGTAGAAGTTCCGGTGCTTGCTGCAATCGCTGCAGCGATAACTGCTACCAGTTCCGTATCATCTGCCACCTGTGGCTCATTTACTGCAACTGTTTCAGTTGTTTGTTCCTCTACATCTCCTGCTACTGCAGCTGCTGCTTTTGCAGCTTTCTTCTTCTCAAGGTATGGGAAAATCTTAAAGCATGAGATCAGTAAACTGATCAGAATAAGTACAGCGAAAACCACAGCCATTGAAATAACTGTATTCAGTGCTGCCTTTGACATTTTTTCCATTGTTGAGTAATTTGGCTCGACTGTAATACCAGTGATGTCCATTGAATAATAATCATAGACTACCTGAAAATCAGCATCCTTCTTCTCGAACTTCAAAGTAACATCCGTTGTCAGTGTCTTTCCGGACTTTGTAACCTCAAAAGAGTTATCCTTTACTTTTTTAAAAGCTCCAAACTCATCTGTGATTTCCATCCATTTCTGGGAAGCTTCACCCTCTGCCTGTGTAACTCCATAATTAGAGTTCAAAGCATCTATTGTCTCCTGATCTACCATATCAGCAGTATACTGATTCTGTTCTAAGAAAGATACTATCGCCTGTACCCTTGCTACATTCGAGCTGCTCTCTGACTGAAGATCCTCGTAAGAATGTCCATTATAGTCCACGGTAGTCGGATCTGTTCCACAAGCACCCAGTAAAAGAACCATAAGGATCATGCTAAGTGCTAAAGCAATTCTCTTTTTCATAAAACTTCACCTTTCTACTTTGTACCGTGCTTTTTTTCCGGCTCACCTACATATTTTGTATAAAGCATTTCAAATGCAGCTACAAGATATTTTCTTGAATCAGCCGGCTCAATAATACGATCTACATAGCCTCTTGCAGCAGCAGATGTTGCAGAAGACTGTAACTTCTCGTATTCAGATGCTTTCTCTTTAATTTCAGCTGCATCTGCATCCGGATACATAATCTTTGCTGCCATTGTCGAATCCATTGTTCCAATCTTTGCATCATTCCATGCATAGACAAGATCAGCTCCAATTGATTTAGAATTCATAAATACATAAGCACTTCCGTATGCCTCTCCGGTAATCATGTTAACCTTTGCACATGTAGCATTTGAAAATGCGTATGTCATTCTTGCAAGTGCTTTCGCAAGTTTCTTTTCTGAACACATGCAATTCTTGAATCCGTTAACATTTGTAATAGAAAGTACCGGAATAGAAAATGCATCACAGAACTGAATGAACTCAGCTGCTTTATTGCATCCCTGTGCGGTCAATGACATATCAAATGTCTCAGCTTTATTGCCTTCTGCATCATATACTTCACTGCAGTTTGCAACTGCACCAACTGTCATACCGTTTAATTTGATAAGGCCGGTTACCATATTCTTTGCATAATCAGCTTTTGTCTCAAAGAATACATGTCCATCCGAAATCTCAGATAAAAGATATCTTGGATCTCCTTTCATAGCCTCCATACTCTCACATGCACGATTCAGATCATCTTCGCATGTGTCTGTATAAACGTCTCCTTCATTGTTGCCTGGAAGCATACATACAAGCTGGCGGATTTCAGCCATAATTTCATCTTCAGAACCAACATAATCAACGCAACCATTGTTCTCACTCTGGAATACGGCACTTGCAGTATCGCATTTCTCTGTGCGGTTTCCTTCGATTGCATCTGGAGTATTTACGAACATACGACCCTTGCTCTCTTCAACGAAAGCAAAATCGCAAAGTGCCGGGACAACGGAAAGGCCACCGCCACAATTGCCAAACACTCCACAAATCTGTGGAATCACGCCGGAAGCTGCAACTTCCTTTGCGTAAATCATACCAAAACCATCTAACGCATCAACAGACTCCTGAAGACGAATACCACCACAATCGATAAATCCGATTACCGGCGCTCCCATCTTCATTGCCATATCATATACTGACGCGATTTTCTTTGCATGCATCTCTCCAATGGTTCCGTTTAATACGGAAGCATCCTGGCTGTAAATAAATACCAGATTGCCATCAATCAGTCCATGACCAATGATAACACCATCAGAAGGAGCTTTCGCAGCTGTCAGGTTAAAATCTGTGCTACGTGCTGTTACGAGAGAACCAATTTCCATAAAACTGTTCTCATCGACCAACTTAGCAATACGCTGCATTGCCAAGTTTTCATTGTTACTACTCATCTTATGCCCTCCATCTATAAAAAATAAAAAATTCCGCTAGTGTGATTGTATAACATTTCCACGAGGTTTTCAACCGTAATTGTTAAATTTTTCACTAATTAAATTTCACCATTTTTACGGCAGGAATTCTTCCACTACTGCTTTTCCAAAGCTGTTCAAATCCCATTCTTTTACTTCGTTCACTGCCCGTATCGGATATGAATAAACTTTTTTGCCATTGATACAATAAGAAACTTCTCCTATTTTCTGGTTCTTTTTTACAGGAACTGTGCAGATTTCATTGAGTTCCTTCTGCAAGCTGGCCTCATCCCAGTCCGCTTTCAAAAAGGTCAGTTTTTTCTTGGCAGCCTCGCTGTACAATTGTACTTTCGTTTTGCTTCCCCATTCCTCCAGAGAGCCTTTTTGATATCCATTTCCTATCTCAATGTTTCCAAGATCAAACGCATTCTTTCCAGGTTCATACAAATGATAATTTTCCAGCCCATACTGAAACAGTTTCTTTGCATCCGCCCATTTATAATTTTTATTGTTTGGCCAGCCGCATGCAAGTAATGCAATACAATACTTGCGTCCGCTCTCTTCAACCGCCGCAACATAACAATATCCTGCTTTTGCTGTAAATCCTGTTTTCCCTGTAATCGCACAATTCATCATATCGAGAAAAGCATTTTTATTGGAAACCTGAAACGATTTTCCATCCATATCGCAAAATGAATGATCCCGCGTCTGCGTCAGAGCAAGAAATGTTTCACTCTGTGGCGAATTCCACGCACAATAACGCATAATTCTGCTCAGATCCTGCGCCGTCGTATGATGTTCTCCTTCCTTCGTCTTTCCATCAAGTCCGTTTGGAGTCACAAAATAACTGTCGGTACAGCCAATTTCCTTTGCCTTTTCATTCATGCGTTTTGCAAAGGCTTCCACACTCCCGTCAATATGTTCTGCGATTGCATAGGCACAATCGTTAAAAGATTCCAGCATCAGTCCATAAAGCAGATCCTTCATATAAAATTGCTCATCTTTTTTCATTCCCAGATGAACTTTCGGCTGTGCCGCTGCATTTTCACTTACCATAACAATCTCATCCTCTTTGCTGTTTTCAAGCGCAAGAATACAGGTAAGAATTTTTGTTGTACTTGCATTTGCCATAGGCACATTTTCCGATTTTCCATATAAAAGCCGGCCACTTTCTCCATCGATAAGTGCACAGGATTTGGAATACAGTTCACTCTCTGCAAGTTCTCTCTTTTCTTCTGCCGCAACCGTCTGCACCATCCCCGAAAAAAGCGCTACAAGAAAAAATGCGAGACATAACATAAAACTTAAAAATCTTTTTGCCATAAAAAAATAACCATATACATACTCTCTATCATGTATATGATTATTTCGATTTAAATATCCAATTGAACGTGCATTTCTTCTTCCGCTTCCTGTTTAAACTCTTCCACCTGCACCGGGCTGAGTACGGGCAGATCATCAATGGAATGCACACCAAAGCATCTTAAGAATTCCTCTGTTGTTCCAAACAAAAGCGGGCGTCCCGGTGCATCCAGTCTTCCAAG
>OLSQ01001002.1_pt1 | contig 24822 bp, 15 predicted proteins | sample 1672561 | NCBI WGS metagenome assembly OLSQ01 (sample SAMEA3136699, study PRJEB25190) | human gut metagenome | biome: human gut; feature: human-associated habitat; material: faeces | place: Austria | collected 2013
TGACGGAAAGAGTAGTGTATTTAAGCCATACAGAGAGGATTACATCTGCTGAGAGTATTCCATGAAACTGATTACATGAAAACCACTCCTGAGTTGTATGCGAAAGATTACCGGTTGGTTCCGTTTTCCCAAGCATTACCGCATAGCTGCGTTAAAGGTGTAAGGAATATGTGTTAGTATTCCGTGAGTGAAAGATAAGGTGGAACCGTGTTATATGCACCCTTAGTTAAGCATTTAAGCTTGACTTGGGGTGCTTTTTTCAATATTAATTTTATTAATTTAAGGAGCAGAGTTAAAATGGTAAATTTTAAAGAAGATGAACAGTTAAATACACTTAATCATTCATGTGCTCATTTAATGGCTCAGGCGATTAAGCATTTATACCCACATGCAAAGTTCTGGGTTGGCCCTGTTGTTGCAGAAGGCTTTTACTATGATGTAGATCTTGGCGATGATGTTATCCGTGATGAGGATATCGCAGCCATCGAGAAGGAAATGAAGAAGGTTGCAAAGTCAGGCAAGAAGATCCTGTTCGTCGCTACTAAAAAACAAGCTAAGGACATCGTAGCCGAGAAGGCAGCGAGCGTGAATATGCCTTACGTTATCGAGCGTTGGCCGGGCGGTATGCTCACCAACTTCCCGACAATCCGCAAGGCTGTTAAGAAAATGGCGAACATCGACAAGCTCATGAACGACGGAACTTTCTCAAAGCTCTCTAAGCGCGAGCTTCTGCAGGTGACACGCCAGCGTGCTAAGTTGGAGAAGAACCTCGGTTCTATCGCTGACCTTACACGCCTCCCGAGCGCTTTGTTCGTTGTTGACGTGATGAAGGAGAACATCGCCGTTAAGGAGGCTAACCGCCTCGGCATCCCAGTGTTCGCCATGGTAGATACCAACTCTGACCCACGCAACATCGACTATATCATCCCTGCTAACGACGACGCTAAGGATTCTATCGACGTAGTTCTCTCAGCTTGCTGCGGTGCTATCGCAGAGGGTCTTGAGGAGCGTAAGGTAGAAAAGGCTGACGAGAAGGCAGCTGCTGAGCAGAAAGAGGGCAAGGCTCCTCGCAAGGCTCGCAAGGAGGAAGCTCCTGCTGAGAACGCAGCAGAGTAATCTTACATAACATAAAGATCGGAAATTCTTTAATTCGTAAATCCAAGGTTTTAGAATGGAGAATTTCCGATTTTTGGGTTAAAGACGATTACACCAAATCAAGCATATATTAAATAACTAACAATTAATAAATAAAAAAAGACTATGGCTATTTCAATTGAAGACATCAAGAAACTTCGTGCCATGACAGGTGCTGGTCTTGCTGACGTAAAGAAGGCTCTGACAGAGGCTGAAGGTGATTTCGATAAGGCAAAGGAGTTGCTCCGTGAGCGTGGACTCGCTATCGCTGCAAAGCGTTCAGACCGCGAGACTTCAAACGGTTGTGTACTCGTTAAGAACGTTGACGGATTCGCTGCTATGATCGCTTTGAAGTGCGAGACTGACTTCGTTGCCAACGGTGCTGACTTCATCCAGCTGACTTCTGACATCCTCGACGCTGCTATCGCCGCTAAGGCTCATACTCTCGACGAGGTTAAGGCTCTCAAGTTCGGTGAGGCTGACGTTCAGGCTGCTGTTACACAGCGCTCAGGTATCACTGGCGAGAAGATGGAGCTTGACGGCTACAACGTTCTCGAGGGTGAGAACATTGAGGTTTACGACCACATGGGCAAGCACACTCTCTGCACCATGGTACAGCTCAATCAGAACAACGAGGAGGCTGGTCACAAGATAGCTATGCAGGTTGCTGCTATGAAGCCTATCGCTCTTGACGAGGCTTCAGTACCTGAGGAAGTTAAGGATGAAGAGTACAAGGTTGCTGTTCAGAAGACTAAGGAAGAGCAGATCGAGAAGGCTGTAGAGGTAGCTGTTAAGAAGGCTGGCCTCAATCCTAACCACTTCGACTCTGAGGACCACATTGAGTCTAACCAGGGCAAGGGCTGGATCACAGCTGAGGACGTTGCTAAGTTCCGCGAGATCAAGGAGACCGTTTCTGCAGAGAAGGCTGCTAACCTCAACGAGAACATGATCCAGAACATCGCTAAGGGTCGTGTTGGCAAGTTCCTTAAGGAGAACTGCCTCGTTTGTCAGGAGTTCCAGTTCGGCGACGGCGACAAGCAGAGCGTTGCTGACTACCTCAAGAAGCAGGACAAGGAGCTGAAGATCGTTGCTTACAAGCGCTTCACTCTTGCTGCTGAGTAATTGAAATAATCAATTACACATATATTATATAGGAGCCGTGAGGAGTGAAAACTCTTTCACGGCTTTTTGTTTAATGTAGACGTCGTTGCCAAGATTATCGGGGATAATTCACATTTATGGTCTATAAACAAGTCTGTTCAATAGTCTGTAGAGTCGTTTGCTGCCAACACGTCAACTTGTCAACTTAAATAAAATGAAGATTTTTGCCGTAGGTATGAACTACCTTGAACACAATAAAGAGCTTCATGGCTCGTTATTTAAACCAGAGGAGCCGGTGATATTCACCAAAGCTGACTCGGCGGTGCTCAAGGATCACAAGCCGTTATTTATTCCCGACCACATGGGACGCATCGATTACGAGACCGAAATCGTAGTGCGCATCAGCAAGTTGGGCAAGAATATTTCCGAGCGTTTTGCCCATCGCTATTACGATGCCGTTACCGTCGGCATCGATTTTACGGCTCGCGAGCTGCAGAAGAAACTGCGTGCGGAAGGCAAACCTTGGGATTTGTGCAAGGGATTTGACGGAAGCGCCGCCCTGGGCGAATGGGTTTCGCTGGACAAATTCCGTGATATTCAGGCCCTGCACTTCCATCTCGACATCAACGGCAACACCGTTCAGGAGGGATGCACGAGCGATATGCTCTATCGTGTCGACCAGTTGATAGCCTACATATCACAGTATTTCACGCTCAAGACCGGTGACATTCTGTATACAGGAACGCCTGCCGGAGTCGGCCCCGTACACATCGATGACCATCTTGAGGGATATATTGAGGACCGCAAGGTGCTCGAATTCAATTGCAAATAACAATAGTAAACGAATATGCGCAACATATACATAGTCTTGACCCTGCTTCTTGCCGCTGTTCAGGCAAGTGCCCAGAAGTTCTATAATCTCACAGCCAAGGAGGTGAGGGTCGACTCTGTGCTGCCCATATTCAGTCATACCGAGTCGCTACCAGTAAATTTTCGCGACTCGGTTTATTCTTTTAGCATAGCCTACGCAGAATACGCCGACATGCCACGTGCCGACATTGAAGCCTATCAGCGCATAGAGAGCAGTCTGCCTGAAGCCCAGCCGCATCTTGAAACAAGCGTTGTGATGGACCGCAAGCAGCCTTCGCTGCTCACAACTTTTTGTCCCGTAGTGATGCGTGAGGGTCGTTGGCAGGTGCTGGTGAGCTTTATGTTGCGCCGATCGGCAACTCCTGTGCGTAGCGCCAACATTATTTCAGATAACGAAACAGGCAATATTGCCAACCTCAAAACGGGCAATGTTGCAGAACGAATAAGCCGTCTTAACTCCATTACACGAATGGGTGAAGCCCTCCATGCAGATGCTGTTGCACCGCAAGACCGCTACGCCCAGCACAGCGTGTTGCACTCCGGACGATGGGTTAAGATACGTGTGCCGTCAACTGGAGTATATCAGCTCACCACCGAACTAATGCGCAAAGCCGGATTCAGCAATCCCGACCGTGTGAAAGTGTACGGTTATGGAGGCAATTTGCAGAGTGAGACGCTCGATCCCGACTATCTTATAGCTACCGACGACCTGCACGAGGTGCCGACATGTACCATCGGTTCGCGCCGAATGATGTTTGCCCGTGGTCCGGTTTCGTGGAGTAGCAATGACGCTATGCGCCGAACACGCAACCCATATTCCGATTATGGTTATTATTTCTTGACCGACGACGGCACCGAACCGCAAAAATTAGATTCCGCCGATTTTGTTTCTACATTCTATCCGTCGGCCGATTACTATCACGACCTGTACGAAGTGGACGGTTTCAGTTGGCATCATGGCGGCCGGAACTTGTACGATTCGCGCCAGGTGCAGTCGGGCGACTCGCTCGTTCTGACCTTCGAAGCCCCCGAAAAGGCTTTGACGGGACGCCTGATGGCAAATGTTACATCGGGAGGAAGCACATCTGTCGAGGTAAGATTGAACGGTCGTCGGCTCGGTACGCTCAATACAACAGCAAGTGAACCGCTTTATATATCCGGTTTTCAGAGTAGCGGCACATACGACATTGTATGTGACGAGTCGCGAAAGCATCAGACCGTCAGTCTGCATGTGCTCAGCGGCGATCCGATGCGGCTTGATTTCGTGTCGCTAACGTGGAATACGCCCCATCGGCTTGGCAATCTTGCCACCGACGTTCTGCCCGTTCCAGAATACGTTTACGCCATAACCAACCAAGACCATCATGCCGATGAACAGGCAGATATGGTGATAATCATCCCCACATCGCAAAAACTGCTTGCCCAGGCACGTCGTCTGAAGCAGTTGCACGAGAAGGCTGACGGCATGAGAGTGAACATTGTGCCAGCCGACGAACTCTACAACGAGTTCTCAAGCGGTACGCCTGACGCCTCGGCATACCGCCGTTATCTGAAGATGCTGTACGACCGTGCCACAACCGCAGCCGACCAGCCCAAGTATCTCGTGCTTTTCGGCAGCTGCATGTGGGACAACCGGCTGCTTACATCAGAATGCCGGAAGATGAAAGCCGACGATTATCTGCTGGCATACGAAAGCGAGGAGTCGTTCGACAAGCGACTTAGCTATGTCGACGATTCTTTTTACGGCATGCTCGACGACGGTGAAGGACTGCGACCGTTGTATGTCGACAAGGTGGATGTAGCCGTTGGCCGATTCCCCGTAACTACAGCGGCAGAAGCCAAGATAATGGTTGACAAGATAGAGAGCTACATGAAGAATGCCGGAGGAGCGGCATGGCTCAACGAAATAATGTTCATGGGCGACGACGGCGACGACAACCGCCACATGAAGGATGCCGATGTAGTAGCCGAACAGGTGATAGCCGAGAATCCGGCGTTGCGTGTCAACAAGGTGATGTGGGACTCTTATCCGGCCGTTATTCAGACTTCGGGAGTGACATATCCCGGTGCCAGCAAGGCGATAATGCGCCAGCAGAACAAGGGAGCGCTCATAATGGACTACACCGGTCATGGTTCGGAACACCAGTTCTCGCACGAGAACGTGTTGTTCCTTAAAGATTTCAGAGAATTTTCGAATACCAACATGCCGCTGTGGGTAACAGTAGGCTGCGACTTCATGCCCTTCGACGCCCCGGTAGACAATATCGGTATCACAGCGATGCTCAACGAAAAGGGTGGAGTAGCTGCATTCATCGGCTCGACGCGCACCGTATATTCTACATACAACGCCGAGTTGCACTCTCCGTTGATGCGTTTCTTGCTCTCGCACGACGACGTCGGACGCGCATTGCCTATAGGTGAGGCGCTGCGACGAGCCAAGAACATCGCCTCATACAAGCGTCTTGCCGAAAATTCGCGCCAGTTCTCGCTCCTCGGCGACCCTGCAATGCGACTCTGGACGCCCCGACCGCTAATGGTCGTCGACTCCATCGGCGACGTAGACGTAGCCAAGGGAGGCAAGGCAGCGATGCGTGCCGGAGCGCTGGTAAAGGTGAAAGGTCACATCGAAGGAATGGAAACATTCGCCGGAACGGCAACGCTCTTGGTGCGCGACCGCAACGAAACGGTGCTATGCTACAACAATCAGAATGCAGCCGACCAACCCATGGAGTTCAACGACCGCAAGGCAATGCTGTATAATGGCGAAAGTAAGGTTGTTGACGGGAAGTTTGAGTTCACCTTTGCAGTTCCAAAGGACATCAGTTATTCGGACGAGGAGGGACTCATCAATGTCTTTGCCATCGACGATGCGCACACCAAGGTGGTGAACGGCTACTGCAACAGCTTCACCGTAGGAGGCATCGACATTGCCGACAACGACTCCATCGGACCATCGGTGTACTGCTATCTTAACTCGCCATCGTTCCAGAACGGCGACAGAGTGAACCCGACGCCGTATTTTGTGGCAGAGATAACCGACCGCGACGGCATCAACGCCGCCGGAGCCGGAGTGGGACACGACATGCAACTCGTAATCGACGGCAAGACGGAATTGACGTATACGCTCAACGACAACTTCCAGTACGACTTCGGATCGTACACCACAGGCTCTACATACTACTGCCTGCCGCAACTTGAGGAGGGCGAACACCGGCTGAAGTTCACCGCTTGGGACATACTCAACAATCCCACTACGCAGGAACTACGCTTCCGTGTGGCAAGAGGACTGAAACCGACGTTCAGCATTTCGTGTACAAACAATCCCGCAACAACCTCTACCACATTTGTCATAGCCAACGACCGCACCGGCAGCAATGTGGATGTGCGCATCGAAGTGCTCGACATGAGCGGCCGCCTGTTGTGGCGTCACGACGAGAGCGGAGTGTCGTCCGATTCCGCCTACACCGTCAATTGGAACCTGAAACTCGACAACGGCCAACAGCTCGACACCGGAGTCTATCTCTACCGTGTACGTCTTGCGTCCGACGGAGCGTCGCGTATGTCGAAAGCCAAGAAACTGATAGTAGTGGGCAATAAATAAAATAATAAGTCGTTTGCATAATAAGCATATACAATATAAAAACTTTCAACGAATGAAACACGGAACAAGATACATCCTGCTCGCAGCCTTCGTGCTGCTGTCGGCATACGCTTCGGCTCAGGATTACAAAAAAGAGATGTTCAACCCGGTAAAGACATCGGTGACATCGCAGACCATTGCGCCCGACGCACGAGCCGCCGGTATGGGCGATGTGGGCGCTGCCACCGACCCGGACGTAGTGTCGCAGTACTGGAACCCAGCCAAATATCCGTTCACGATATCGCGAGCCGGTGTGGCTCTGAACTATACGCCGTGGCTGCGCAGCCTTGTCAACGACATCGACCTTGCCTATCTCGTAGGCTATTATCGCATAGGCGACTACTCGGCAGTGTCAGGCTCGTTGCGCTACTTCTCGTTGGGCGAGGTGTTCACAAGCTCTAACGAGAGCGAAGACCAAATGACCATCAACCCATACGAGATGTCTTTGGACGTAGCCTACTCGCTTATGCTCAGCGAAAAGTTCTCGATTGCAGCCGCAGTACGCTGGATATACTCCGACCTGACGTACAATCCCACCGACGATACTACTCCAGGTTCGGCATTTGCCGTAGACCTTGCCGCCTATTATCAAAACTATATCAACATCGGACAGCGTGAATGCCAGTTGGGATTGGGCTTGAACATATCCAACATCGGTTCGAAGATAACCTTCGGAGGCGACGACCGAGCTGAGTTTATACCTACCAACATGCGTCTGGGAGCCTCGCTCATGATTCCGCTCGACGAGTACAACCGTCTCACCATTGCCGCCGATGCCAACAAACTGCTTGTGCCAACCTATCCGAAGCAGAAGGAAGGCGAGGACACGCAGGACTATGACGACCGTGTTCAGCGCGACTACTACGACGTTTCGTCAATAAGCGGTATCTTCAAGAGCTTCGGCGATGCCCCTGGCGGATTCAAGGAGGAGTTGGAGGAGGTGCAGTGGAGCCTCGGAGCCGAATACACCTACAACGACAAGTTCACCCTTCGCGCCGGCTATCATCACGAGTCGGAGAGCAAGGGCAACCGCAAATACTTCACCGTAGGAGCCGGATTCAAGATGAACGTGTTCTCGCTCGATGCCGGTTATGTCATAGCTACAGCCAAGTCGAACCCCCTCGACCAGACACTGCGCTTCACCCTGGCGTTCGATATGGACGGAATAAAGGACCTCTTCAAGCGTCGCTGACGCTTGAAGAGTTTTGAATTTTGAATTTTGAGTTTTGAATTGTCGGCTTCGCAGTTAAGAGTTCTGAGTTTTGAATTGTTAGTTTTGAGTTTTGAACAGTCGGCTTTGACGTTAAAGAGTTCGGTGTTTTGAAAACTCAAAATTCAAAATTCAAAATTGCCAACGGCAACAATTCAAAACTCAAAATTCAAAACTCAAAATTGCCAACGGCAACAATTCAAAATTCAAAACTCAAAACTCAAAATTCATGAAGATAAGAACCGGATTCGGATATGATGTCCACAAATTGGTAGAGGGCCGCGACCTGTGGCTCGGAGGAATAAAGCTCGACTACGAACTGGGTCTTCTCGGCCACAGCGATGCCGATGTACTGATACACGCAATATGCGACGCGCTGCTCGGCGCAGCCAATATGCGCGACATAGGCTATCACTTCCCCGACACATCAGCCGAGACACTCAATGTAGACAGCAAGATTCTGCTGCGCAAGACAATACAGCTAATAGCCACAAAGGGCTATCGCCTGGGCAATGTCGATGCAACGGTGTGCGCCGAACGCCCCAAACTCAATCCGCACATACCCGAAATGCAACGCTGTCTTGCCGAAGTGATGAACACGGATATAGACAATGTGTCGATAAAGGCAACCACTACCGAGCGCCTTGGTTTCACCGGAAGAATGGAGGGAATATCGGCTTACGCAACCGTTCTGATAGAGAAGGACTGAAAAAGTAGTCCTTTTGCATTCCAAATGTAGTCCTTTTGCATTCCAAAAGGAGCCCTTTTGCACACTAAAAGTAGTCCTTTTGGAAGGCAAAAGGACTACATTTTTTTTACACTCATGTCAAAACACGCTGTTTCAGGGCAAAAAATGCAGAAAAACAAGATTTTTTCATGTTTTTCGTAAAATTCTTATCAAAACATTTGGAGGTTACAGAAAAAAGCCATAACTTTGCACTCGCTTTAAAGAACTAAGCAATACTGCTAAGAGCAACGAATAAAGCAATAGGGCGTTTAGCTCAGCTGGTTTAGAGCATCTGCCTTACAAGCAGAGGGTCGGCGGTTCGAATCCGTCAACGCCCACAGGGGTGTTTCCTCGTGGTCTTCTCTTCGGAGAGACTGCGGGGATTTTTTTTGTTTATACACATTTGCTCCTTTTGTCTTTAATAATGTCTAAAAAAACACTATACGGCATCCACTTGTCAATTTAAATTAGTAAATTTGCACAAAAATCATATTATTAAGACTTTAGCATATGAAACTTGATTTGCTGACAGCCATTTCACCAATCGACGGTCGTTACAGAGGCAAGACAGAGCCGCTTGCCGATTATTTCTCAGAGTATGCACTCATCCGTTACAGAGTGCGCGTAGAAATCGAATATTTCATAACATTGTGCGAGTTGCCATTGCCGCAACTCAAGGACTTCGACCACGCCTTGTTTGAAACATTGCGCGGCATCTATCTCAACTTCAACGAGGAGAACGCACAGCGCGTGAAGGACATCGAGAAGGTGACCAACCACGACGTGAAGGCTGTAGAGTACTTCATCAAGGAGGAATTCGACAAGATTGGAGGCCTCGACGCTTACAAGGAGTTCATCCACTTCGGCCTTACATCGCAGGACATCAACAACACCAGCGTGCCCCTTTCAATCAAGGAGGCTCTTGAGCAGACATATTATCCCCTCGTAGAGGAACTTATTGCACAGCTGCAGCAGTATGCCGACGAGTGGAAAGACGTGCCTATGCTCGCCAAGACACACGGACAGCCGGCATCGCCGACACGCCTTGGCAAGGAGATAATGGTATACGTATACCGCCTTACAGAGCAGTTGCGCCAGCTCAAGGAGTGCCGCATGACAGCAAAGTTCGGTGGTGCTACGGGCAACTACAATGCCCATCATGTTGCATATCCCCAGTATGACTGGAAAGAATTCGGCAATCGCTTCGTAAGCGAGAAGCTCGGACTCGAGCGCGAGCAGTATACCACACAGATAAGCAACTACGACTGCCTTGGCTCGGTGTTCGATGCAATGCGTCGCATCAATACAATCATCATCGACCTCGACCGCGACTTCTGGATGTACATATCTATGGACTACTTCAAGCAGAAGATCAAGGCAGGCGAGGTAGGTTCGTCGGCAATGCCTCATAAGGTGAACCCGATCGACTTCGAGAATTCAGAGGGCAACCTCGGCATAGCCAATGCAGTGCTGCAGTTCCTCGCCATGAAGTTGCCGGTAAGCCGCTTGCAGCGCGACCTCACCGACTCTACCGTACTGCGCAACGTCGGTGTGCCCTTCGGTCATGGCATGATAGCCATGCAGAGCACACTCAAGGGTCTGCGCAAGCTCATCCTCCACGACGAGAAGATAGAGGAAGACCTCAACAACACATGGGCTGTCGTGGCAGAAGCCATACAGACCATCCTGCGTCGCGAGGCCTATCCGCACCCCTACGAGGCACTCAAGGCACTCACACGCACCAACAAGAAGATGTCGGAAGAGACCATACACGAGTTCGTACAGACACTCAACGTAAGCGACGCAGTAAAGGCTGAGCTTATGGCCATCACTCCGCACAACTATACAGGCATCTAATTTCGGCCTATGTATTGCGTGCCGCACGACATGGCGGCACTTGGCAAAACAGGTTTCAAAATATAGACTATTAATAGTAAGTAACAATTTTATTCAAGAACAGAAGTGCATCTATCCTTCCCAAATCCTAAACAAAGAACAACAAACGGGAGGGAATGGGTGTCACTTGCCGTGAGGCGAAAAAGTAAAGAATTATGGATTCAGAATTGGAAAAGAGTCAGGAACAGAGAACAGCGGATCAAACTACAGGCAATAGCGAGAGCTACGGTCGTCCCGCAGGAAACTATCAGAGAGAGTATCGCAGTGTAACCGGACGTCGTCCGCGCATCCACACACAGCGTCCGTACAATGCCGAGCGCACAAGCCAGGCACAGGGCGAGGATGGCGGTTTCCGTCCTGAAGGATTCGGCAGCAACCTTCAGAGTGGTTCGTCGTCTAACGGCGGCTATCAGCCACGTCAGAGCGGCTACCAGCAGCGTCAGGGTGGTTACCAGCAGCGTCCTCAGCAGGGCTATCGTCCACGCTATAACAACCAGGACAGTGACGACCAGCAGCAGGGCGGATACCAGCAGCGTCAGGGCGGTTATCAGTCTCGTCAGGGCGGATACCAGCCCCGTCAGGGCGGCTATCAGCAGCGCCAGGGTGGCTATCAGCAGCGTCCCGGCGGCTATCAGCAGCGTCCTCAGCAGGGCTATCGTTCACGCTACAACAATCAGGAAGGCGACGACAAGCAGCAGGGCGGCTACCAGCAGCGTGGCTATCAGCCTCGTCAGGGTGGCTATCAGCGCCAGGGCGGATACCAGCAGCGTGGCGGTTACCAGCAGGGCGGATACCAGCAGCGCGGCAGTTATCAGCAGCGCGGCAGTTATCAGCAGCGTGGCGGCTATCAGCAGGGCGGTTATCGTCAGCGTTCGGCCGATTACGATCCCAATGCTAAGTATAGCATGAAGAAGCGTATCGAGTACAAGGAGGAGAACATCGATCCCAACGAGCCGATACGTCTCAACAAGTTCCTTGCCAACGCCGGTATTTGCTCGCGCCGTGAGGCTGACGAGTTCATCCAGGCAGGCGTTGTGTCGGTTAACGGTGAAGTAGTTACCGAACTCGGAACAAAGATAAAGCGCACCGACGAGATCAAATTCCACGATCAGCCGGTAAATCTTGAGAAGAAAGTGTACGTGCTGCTCAACAAGCCGAAGGACTGCGTTACTACAAGCGATGACCCTCAGCAGCGCAAGACCGTAATGGATTTGGTTAAGAACGTATGCCCCGAGCGCATCTATCCCGTAGGACGTCTCGACCGCAACACCACCGGTGTGCTCCTGCTCACCAACGATGGCGACCTGGCTTCGAAGCTTACACATCCTAAGTTCCTCAAGAAGAAGGTCTACCATGTTTACCTCGACAAGAACGTTACAGCTCACGACCTGCAGCAGATAGCTGACGGCATAGAGCTTGAGGACGGCGAGGTGCATGCAGACGCTATCGAGTATGCAAGCGATACAGACAAGAGCCAGGTAGGCATCGAGATTCACAGCGGCAAGAACCGTATCGTTCGCCGTATCTTCGAGCACCTCGGCTATCGCGTAGTAAAGCTCGACCGCGTACAGTTTGCAGGACTTACAAAGAAGAATCTCCGTCGTGGCGACTGGCGCTTCCTCACTGAGAAGGAAGTGGAGATGCTGCGCATGGGAGCGTTCGAATAATGTTTGATGAGTAATGTTTAATGTTTTTGTTGTACATATCTATATGTGTAATGCTACATATATAGATATGTGGCAATGCAACATTAAGCATTACTCTTTATTGATTAAACATTAAACACTGAATATTAATCAATTAAATAATGGAAACAATAAAGAGAACAAAGATTGTTGACGCTCTCCAGCGCACCGACTTTGGCGCTACCGTCAACGTGAAGGGATGGGTCCGGACCCACCGCAGCTCAAAGGCTGTCGACTTCATAGCACTCAACGACGGTTCTACCATCAAGAACATACAGATTGTTGTTGACCCCGCCAAGTTCGATGCAGAGCAGCTCAAGCAGATAACTACGGGTGCTTGCATCAGCGCCGTAGGTACTCTCGTAGAGAGCCAGGGCAAGGGCCAGAGCTCAGAGATACAGTGTGAGAGCATTGAGATATACGGACTCTGCGGCAGCGATTATCCTATGCAGAAGAAGGGCCAGTCGTTTGAGTACATGCGACAGTACGCTCACCTGCGTCTGCGCACCAATACATTCGGTGCCGTTATGCGTATACGCCACAATATGGCTATGGCCATACACACATACTTCCACGAACACGGCTACTTCTACTTCCATACACCGCTCATTACAGCCAGCGACTGCGAGGGTGCGGGCCAGATGTTCCAGGTAACTACCAAGAATCTCTACAATCTGAAGAAGACTGACGATGGCAAGATTGACTATAGCGACGACTTCTTCGGCAAGCAGACATCGCTGACTGTGTCTGGTCAGCTCGAAGGCGAGCTTGGTGCCACTGCTCTCGGAGCCATCTACACATTCGGTCCGACTTTCCGTGCCGAGAATTCCAACACTCCGCGCCACTTGGCTGAGTTCTGGATGGTTGAGCCTGAGGTGGCTTTCCTCGACCTCGCAGGTCTTATGGATCTTGAGGAAGACTTCATCAAGTACTGCATCCGTTGGGCTTTGGAGCACTGTCAGGACGACCTCGAGTTCCTCAACAAGATGATTGACAAGGGACTCATCGAGCGTCTTCATGGCGTATTGAACTCCGACTTCGTTCGTTTGCCCTACACTGAGGGCATACGCATTCTGCAGGAGGCCATCAAGAACGGCAAGAAGTTTGAGTTCCCATGCGAGTGGGGCGACGATCTTGCGTCTGAACACGAGCGCTTCCTTGTTGAAGAGCACTTCAAGAAGCCCGTTATCATGACCAATTATCCTAAGGCTATCAAGGCATTCTACATGAAGATAGATGCCGAGGAGTCTGGTTTCGGCGGCAAGAGCGGCGCTACTGTTCAGGGCACCGACGTGCTCTTCCCGCAGATTGGTGAGATTATAGGTGGCTCGGTACGTGAGGAAAGCTACGATAAACTGATGAACGAGATCGAGGAACGCAACATCCCGATGAAGGATATGACATGGTATCTCGATACACGCAAGTACGGTTCATGCCCTCACGCTGGCTTCGGTCTCGGCTTCGAGCGTCTCATCCTCTTCGTGACAGGTATGCAGAACATCCGCGACGTGATTCCCTTCCCACGTACACCGAAGAGCGCTGAGTTCTAAAGATAATCATTTGAATGCAATAGAAAGTTTCATTTGAATAAAATAAAAAACAGCATTGCTCTACATATAATTATATGTATGGCAATGCTGTTTTTTTGTGTTCTGATTCAAGAAGAGTTTTTCTCGAAGTCTATTTCTTTATTCCCATGTTCCAAAGAGTGAAGCTCAGGATGTCGGCTTGTTCTTCAAGTCGCTTTGCAAGCGGCTTTCCGCCACCGTGTCCAGCATCTTTTCCGATGCTGATAAGAGTTGGGGCAGAGCCAGCCTGACACTCCTGCAGACGTGCTGCGAACTTGAATGAGTGAGCCGGAACAACGCGGTCGTCGTGGTCGGCGGTGCTTACGAGTGTGGCAGGATACTTAACGCCAGGCTTCAGAGTGTGCAGCGGCGAGTAGGCACGCAGATATTCAAACATCTCCTTCGAGTCATCTGACGTGCCATAGTCGGGTGCCCAATTCCATCCGATGGTGAATTTATGATAGCGCAACATATCCATTACGCCCACTGCCGGCAGACAAACACGGTAGAGGTCGGGTCGCTGAGTCATGCAAGCGCCTACAAGCAGACCACCGTTGCTGCCACCCTGGATGGCCAGACGGTTGCTCGATGTGTACTTGTTGTTGATGAGATACTCGGCAGCAGCTATGAAGTCGTCAAATACGTTCTGCTTCTGCAGCTTTGTTCCGGCTACGTGCCAGTCCTCGCCATACTCACCTCCACCGCGCAATACGGCGTGTACATATATGCCGCCACGCTCCATGAACGGTATATAATTTGCCAGGAAGAACGGAGAATAGGTTATGTTGAAGCCGCCATAGCCGTAGAGCAGCAGCGGATTGCGTCCGTTGAGCTTCATTCCCTTCTTGTACGTGATGAAGAGCGGAGCACGAGTGCTGTCCTTACTTGTGTAGAACACCATCTCGGTCTTGTAGTCGTCAGAGCGGAAATTGATTTTGGGTGCAGCCCAAACTGTGCTCTTGTCGGTGTTTAAGTCGTACGAGTAGACGGTGTTAGGCATTGTGTATGAAGTGAACGAGTAGAACACTTCCTTCTGTCCGCGCATTCCGCTTGCTGAAGTAGAACCGAATGTCGGCAGCTTGATTTCGCCTATTCGTTTGCCGTCGGTAGTGTAAGTGTACATCTGGTTGCAGTTGTCCTTGGAGTACTGCAGAATCATTCTGTCGTCAGCAAACGTAACGTCGGTGAGCACGCTTTCGCCCTCCGGCACCACTTCCTTCCAATCATTGTATCCCGGACGGTCAACGTCAGCCACCATCAGACGATACTTAGGTGCACCGGCATTGGTCAGTATGTACATCTTCTTGCCCACAGTCTCCACGGTAGAGTATCTGAATCGGGTGTCAGAACACATCTGTATAAACTGCGAGTTGGGTTTGGTCAGGTCGCGTACGTACAGATTGTTGCCGTTGTCCATACCCCCTTCGTTCAGTGTCATCACCTTTTCGTCGTGGTCGATATCGACGTTGTAGAATCGCAGAGGTTGCGTAGGATTCATGAAGAACAGCTGGTCTTCGCTCTGCGGAGTGCCGATTTTGTGATAGTAAATCTTCTGAACCGAGTTCTTGGCAGAAGTCTCTCGTCCCTTCTCCGGAGCGTCGTAGGCACTGTAGTAGAATCCGTCACCAAGCCAAGTGGCGCCTGTGAACTTAGCCCAAACGATATGGTCGTCGATGTCGCGACCCGTCTGGCAGTCCTTTACGTATATCTCCTCCCAGTCCGATCCGCTTCGTGAGATGACGTAAGCCATATATCTGCCGTTGTGCGAGAAGTATATACCCTTCAGAGCCACAGTTCCGTCTGTACTGAGAGCGTTGGGGTCGAGCCATACACGCTGCTTGCTTGCATCGGCAGTGGGGCTGTCCATCTGGTAGAGCACGCTCTGGTTCTGGAGTCCGTTGTTTCGATATACATACCATTTGCCTTGGCGTTTGAACGGAATGCCAATCTTCTCGTAGTTGGCAGTTTCCTTAAGTCGTTTCAGGATGTTCTTGCGCATGGGGATGTTGTCGAGATATTTGCGTGTCACGGCATTCTCGGCGTCCACCCACTCGGCAGTCTGTGCGCTCATATCGTCCTCGAGCCAGCGGTAGGGGTCAGCCACTTTCTCGCCGAAGTACACGTCAACAGTGTTGTCCTTATGAGCCTTCGGATAGGCTATTTGCGCCACTGCGTCAATCGACGACAGCATAGCTGTAGCTGCAATCGATAAAATCAGTTTTCTGTTCATAGTGTTACGCTTTTGTTTTGTTAGAAGTTATTCGTTTATGTACTTGTTTCGTTTGTATCATATTGTGCAAAGTTAGCGATTTATTGGGAGATTATTGAATTTTTGTCTACTTTTGCATTCACTTTTAATTAAAGTATTATCACGCCATGTTGTACGTCGAAGTTATATTACCATTGCCCCTTGATGGCACCTTCACATATTCAGTACCCGACACGCTTGCGCCACAGGTGCGCATGGGCGTGCGTGTTGTCGTGCCCCTCGGACGCTCCAAGACGTACACAGCCATGGCTGTTAGCACGCATAACGACAAACCCGAGTTTGACACGCGCGACATTCTTCAGGTGGTAGACGATAGTCCCGTGTTGCCCGAACGCCAACTCCGGTTGTGGCAATGGATTTCCACATATTATATGTGTGCGCTTGGCGACGTGTTCAAGGCAGCGCTGCCAGCCGGACTGAAGGCCGAAGACGGCTATCGTCCGAAGACAGTTCGCTGCGTCACGTTGCCTGCCAATCTGCGCACAGAGCATTCGCTGCACATCGCCATGACCGCATTGACCCGTGCGCTGAAGCAGCAGCAGACCTTCTGCAAGTATCTTGAGCTGTCGCACTGGGACCAGATTGACGGCGAAACGCCTCCTGAGCACATACAGGAGGTGGCTTGTGACGAACTGCAGAACGCCGCTAACGCCTCCGATGCCATATTGCGCCAGCTCACGTCGCGCCGCTTTCTTGAGGTGTATCATCGTGAGGTGGGGCGCATAGGGGGTGGGGGAGAGTACTCGCCCGAGAACATCCAGCCGCTTAGTGAGGCACAGCAGGACGCAATGAACAAGATTGGCGTTCAGTTTATGAGCAAGAATGTGGTGCTGCTGCACGGCGTCACGTCGAGTGGCAAGACCGAAATATACATCCATCTCATTCAGAAAGCCATCGAAGAGGGCCGTCAGGTGCTCTATCTCTTGCCCGAGATAGCCCTCACCGTACAGATGACACGCCGATTGCAGCGTGTGTTCGGTTCGCGACTGGGCATCTACCATTCGCGCTATAGCGATGCCGAGCGTGTAGAGATATGGAAGAAGCAACTATCAGACGAGCCATACGACGTGATACTCGGTGCACGTTCGGCTGTATTCCTGCCCTTCAGCCGTCTCGGACTGGTCATTGTCGACGAGGAACACGAGACATCCTTCAAGCAGCAAGACCCCGCTCCGCGCTATCATGCACGTTCGGCTGCCATCATGCTGGCACGCATGTACGATGGAGCCAAGGTGCTGTTGGGCACAGCCACGCCCTCAATGGAGAGCTACAACAATGCGCTCACGGGCAAGTATGGCTACGTCAGCCTGACAACACGATACAAGGACGTGGCTCTACCAGATATACAAGTAGTGGACATCAAGGACCTTTACCGCCGCAAGATGATGCGCGGACCCTTCTCGCCCGAACTTTTGGACGCCATGCGTGCCGCCTTGAAGCAGCACAAGCAAGTGATTCTGTTTCAGAACCGCCGCGGTTTCGCTCCGATGGTGGAGTGTAAGGTGTGCGGATGGGTGCCAAAGTGCAAGAACTGCGACGTTTCGCTCACCTATCACCGCTCCATGAACGTTCTGACATGCCACTATTGTGGCTACACATACGCCGTGCCCCATCAGTGTCCCAACTGCGAGAGCACCGAACTTCTTGGTCGTGGCTACGGCACAGAGAAGATAGAAGACCGCGTGCGCGAGCTGTTTCCCGAAGCACGCATAGCACGTATGGACCTTGACAATACACGTTCGGCAGGTGCCTATCAGCGTATCATAGGCGACTTCTCGTCGGGTCGTACCGACATACTCATCGGAACGCAGATGATTTCGAAGGGACTCGACTTCTCGGGCGTGACGGTTGTGGGCATACTCAATGCCGACACCATGCTCAACTATCCCGACTTCCGTGCCTACGAACACGCCTATATGATGCTGACGCAGGTTAGCGGACGTGCCGGACGACGTAGCGAGCGCGGACTCGTTATACTTCAGACCAAGAGTCCCGACCTGCCCGTGATACAACAGGTGGTGAGCGGCGACTTCAAGACGTTCGCCTCCGACCTGATGGAAGAGCGTCGCATGTTCCACTATCCGCCCTTCTACCATCTTGTGTACGTCTATCTGCGCTTTCGCAACGAACCGGTGGTAGAGTCGGCAGCTATAGAAATGGCGTCACGATTGCGCCAGCAGTTTGGCGAACGGGTGCTCGGCCCCGACAAACCCGCTGTGGCGCGTGTCAAGACCGAGTCGATACGCAAGATAGTGGTGAAGCTTGAGCTTGGCATCGACCTCGCTCTGGCGCGCCGTTGCATGTCGGCATCGCGCACGGCATTGCTTCAGGACAAACGCTATGCAGCCATGAGCGTGTTCTTCGACGTTGATCCGCTGTAGCATTCGTATAGGTTGTGCAACGGTCGGAATAGGTTAACTATTCCTAACAAAGTGCCTTAATGTGTAGTAAATTCATTATTTTTGCACTCTAAACAAGTGAGTTGGGTCACCGATTAAGTGATATGAGTGACACAAAAAGAAGAACTCAATTAAATAAAAATACAAAATGAAAGCAAGAACATTAATCTTAGCAGCTTCGCTCGCAGCCGCAATGTCGGCAGGAGCGCAGACATCTAAGGGCATCAATCCTGCCTATATGAACACGGCAGTGAAGCCCGGTAACGACTTTTATGAGTATGCTATCGGCGGTTGGCGCAAGGCTCATCCGCTGGATGCAGAACATGCGCGCAACGGTTCGTTCATCGATCTCGACGAATTGAACCAGAAACGCATTTTCGACCTTATACAGGAGTATTCGTCAAAGCCGCAGACCAAGGGCTCGCTCGGACAGAAAATCGGTTCGCTCTACAATCTCGCTATGGACAGCGTGCGTCGCAACCGTGAGGCTGCCGAGCCTCTGCAGCCAATCCTTAAGACCATCAATGGCATTCAGGACCGTCGCGAATATCAGATAGTAACGGCTCAGCTCGACATGCGTGGAGTGGGTTGCACAATGTTCGGAGTAGGTGTCGGTGCCGACATGAAGGATGCCGCCAACAACCTTGTTAGTGTTGGACAGGGCGGACTCGGCTTGGGCGACCGCGACTACTATCTCTCTGACGACGCACAGATTAAAGCCGTGCGTGCCGCTTATGCCAATTATCTGAAGATGGTGCTCTATCTTGCAGGCAACACCGAGCCCGATGCCCAGCGCAAGGCCGACGCAACTATGCGCATAGAGACACGCATAGCCAAGGCAAGCAAGGGCAAAGTGGAGCTGCGCGACGTTCAGGGCAACTACCACAAGATGACCTATGCCGCAATGGTGAAGGAATTCCCGGGCATCGACTGGGGCAACATATTCCTCATGCAGGGCTTCCCCGCATTCTCGCACGTAGACGTCAGCCAGATTGAACCGATACACGAGGTGGAGAAGATACTTGCCGACGAGCCGCTCGACGACCTCAAGGCTTATGCCGAAGCACACGCCATATCAAGCGTTTCGGGCTATCTCGACGACAATTTCCGCAAGGCTGACTTCGAGTTGAGCCGCGTAATGTCGGGTGTTCAGCAGGATCGTCCGCGCTGGAAGCGTGCCACATCACTCGTAAGCGGCGTGCTTGGCGAGGCAATAGGCAAGCTCTATGTCGAGAAATACTTCCCTGCATCGAGCAAGGAGAAGATGCTCAAGCTCGTAAAGAACCTTCAGACAGCTCTGTCGCAGCGCATCAGCGAGGCAACATGGATGTCGCCGGCTACAAAGGCGCAGGCTCAGGACAAGCTTGCCAACTTCATTGTGAAGATAGGCTACCCTGACACATGGAAGGACTACACCAACCTGAACATCGACGAGTCGCTCTCGCTCCTCGAGAACATGCAGAACGTGTCTGAGTTTATGACACGCGACTACATCTCACGCAAGGTAAACAAGCCGGTAGACAAGACCGAATGGCACATGACTCCGCAGACTGTCAACGCTTATTACAACCCAACTACCAACGAAATCTGCTTCCCGGCAGCCATCCTGCAGCCTCCCTTCTTCGACCCCAACGTCGATGAGGCTGTCAACTATGGTGGCATTGGTGGCGTAATCGGCCATGAGATGTCGCACGGATTTGACGACCAGGGCTCACAGTTCGACAAGTACGGCAACCAGAAGAACTGGTGGACCGAAGCCGACAAGAAGAACTTCGATGCACGTACAAAGGTATTGGTAGACTACTTCTCAAAGGTTGAGGCTCTGCCCGGCAAGTACATCAACGGCAAGCTTACACTTGGCGAGAACATCGGTGACAACGGTGGACTGAACATCGCATTCCGTGCAATGGAGAATGAGTTCAAGGCCAATCCTTCAGCAGCCAAGACCATCGACGGATTCACACCCGAGCAGCGTTTCTTCCTTTCATGGGCTACCGTTTGGGCAGGCAATGCACGTCCTGAATTCATCGACCGTCAGATCAACACCGACCCTCACTCGCCTGCTGAGGCTCGCGTAAACGCTGCCCTTCCGCAGATTGATGCTTGGTACAAGGCGTTCAACGTGAAGAAGAGCGACAAACTCTTCGTTCCGAAGAACAAGCGTGCACAGATCTGGTAATAGCAGGAGCATAGCATATCACTCCCCTCCATTTGGGTGAGGGAGTGGGGGTATGGCTTATATGCAAATATCGTACATGTAGTAAAAAAGTGTTACAAATAAAAAACCGATTCTGGAGATTTCAGAATCGGTTTTTTTATGCTTTTTGCCGTGTTTTACACCCTTCACTTTCCATTCAGGGCTTCTTTGCATTGCAAATGGACTACAGTTGGAAGGCAAATGGACTACAGTTGCAACGTAAATGTAGTTCAGTTAGAGCGCAAAATTTGTCCTTTTGCAGCGAAAAGGAGCTTTTTTGCGTTTGTGATTTTTATTGATTTTCTCGTCCGTCGTCATAACTCTCTGTATATAAGCAATATAACTAAACCCCTTCAAAACTCGAGAATTTCGAGCCAAAGAATTCTTTGTGCGTTCAGCACGCAGTTTTGAGCGGTTAGAAATGCAAATATTGTTTGCCTTATTCGCTTCGTTTTGTATTATCAGATATTTTTTGTATATTCGCATCGTAATAGAAAACAACCACGAACATGGCACGAAAATTATATCCTTTAGGCATACAGACTTTCTCGGAGATCCGCACTAATGACAATCTTTATATAGACAAGACTGTCTATGTTTATCGTATGGCGAATTCTGACGGCAAATTCTTCTTCCTTAGTCGTCCGCGCAGATTCGGCAAATCGCTTCTTGTCTCTACATTGCAGAGCTATTTTGAAGGTCGCAAGGAACTCTTCAAGGGATTGGCAATGGATGGGTTGGAAAAGGAGTGGACGGAATATCCCGTGCTTCATTTCGACCTTTCGGGTGGCAAGCATCAGGAAGAAGACCAGCTGAACAGATATCTTGACTATATTCTTAAAGAAAACGAGCGTAGGTTCGGCATAGAGTGTGACGCTGTGGATGCCAATGTGCGCCTTGCAAATCTCATCTCTTCCGTCTATAGTAAGACGGGCAAGCAAGTGGTTGTGCTTATCGACGAGTATGACGCTCCGTTGCTTGATGTGGTTCATCAGGACGAGAAGCTCGAAGGTTTGCGGTATCTTATGCGTAACTTCTACAGTCCGTTGAAGCAGTGTGAGCCGATGTTGCGCTTCGTGTTCATGACGGGTATTACAAAATTCTCGCAACTCAGCATCTTCAGCGAGCTGAACAACATCAACAATATAAGCATGGATGAGGAATATGCCGGGATTTGTGGAATTACAGAAGAAGAGTTGCTCAGCGAGATGTCGGCAGACATTGATATGCTTGCAGACAAATTGGAGTTGACTCGTGAGAAAACAATCGAAATGCTGAAATACAACTACGACGGTTATCATTTCACATGGCCGTCGCCCGACATATTCAATCCTTACAGCCTGCTGAATTGTTTCTCAAAGCAGAGTGTAGGTTCCTATTGGTTCGGCTCCGGCACCCCGACGTTCCTTATAGAGATGATGCGCAAGTTTGGCACTACTCCAATAGAGATAGGCGAAAGAGAGATGGCTGACGTATCCGACTTTGACGCTCCCACAGAAACGATGGAATCGATAGTACCTCTGCTTTATCAGAGTGGATATATTACTATCAAGGACTATGACAAAGCAACCAATCTCTATGAATTGGGTATTCCTAACAAGGAAATACGCATAGGGTTGTTTAAGAGTCTGCTGCCCAACTATCTGTCGCGAAGTTCGCAGAAGGGAAAGGTAGCCATAGCCCAAATGTCTGTTTTGATAAAGAATGGTGATATTGACGGAGCATTAAATCTGCTTCAGACCTTCCTTGCTACTGTTCCATATTGCGAGAACACCAAATACGAGGGACATTATCAGCAGATGTTCTACATCATATTCGCCCTTCTTACAGATTATCGTATCCTTGTGGAGCAGCGAACGGCTAAGGGTCGTACGGACATAACAATGGAGACTGAGGACCACATCTACATCATGGAACTGAAATTCGGCAAGACAGCCGATGAGGCTCTCGCCCAGATCAACGCAAACCATTATGCCGACGCTTTCGCCATGAGCGGCAAGAAGATTATTAAAGTCGGGATAGGGTTTGATATAAAAGACGAAAGAAACATCACGGAATGGAGAGTGGAGTGATGTCGTTTTTATAGTAAGATGAGGGTAAAGTCAAAAGCCAAAAATATGAGAAATATTACTATTTATAGGAGGGTATAGCATCCATACTATACCCTCTCAATCTACAGTAAATAAAGGCAGACTGTTTTTTCTTGCGATTTATTTTTTTGTCTGTTTTTTTTTATATTTTTGCAAGCGTAATAAACAATTCTTGATATGAAAAATCTAAAATCTTTCGTAGGACTTGTATTAGTCCTTTTTGCATCATTATTTTTTGCATCATGTAATGATGACGTAGAGGAAACAATGGAGCAAGAATGGGCTCATGTATTGGACAATCATGGAGTTGCGTACTCTTTCAGTGACAATGGAAACTGTTTTGGTGATGGCGGTGGCATAGGCCAAGCGGACTTTAACAAGATGTTCATTGGACATGGATGGAAGCACTATGCCACATGGGAAATAGACAAGAACGGCAAACGACAGTCTGGTAAATATTATAGCAACATGATAGGCGCGACTCCAGAAAATTACTATTTTGATAGTGACACGAAACTGACCACTTACTTCAATTCTGATGCTGACGGTGGTGCTGTAAAGAAGACGGAAGTTACTTATACATTTAATGGTAGGTACAATGGTACGCCGCGTACAGTTTTGCTGCTCGACAACAACGAATACATTCAGATAACGGGATGGACCCTTGGTGCTCAACCAACTTTCTGCATGGTTCATCCGTTGGGTGTAAAAGCTGATGGAGCAACCGTCTATGGTGTCTCTTTATATGTGCAGATGACAGACAAAGAACTGAAGGCTATGCAGGATAGCGCTAAATAAAATATCGGTCAAGCAAAGGCAAACCAATGAATGGTGCTCTTTGCTTGACCGATGTCGTTTATTCTTTCTTTATGTATTCTGTAATTTGTTTTTCCAAAATAGGATAAGTGGTATAATAGAATTGGGATATTTGGTATAATAAATTTGGAATAAATGGTATAAAAGAATTGGGATATTTTGTATAATAATATATTAAAGCCATTCATTTTCAATGCATTTGAGAAATGGCAGTTATGGACTGGTAGAGATAAAATTAGGTGGGGAGAAAAATATAGAAGAAGGAGCGAAGAATCTGAAACTCCTTGCTTCTAAAATAGACACCACAAAGATGAAAGCTCCATCCTTCCTGATGATTCTTACTGGTACAACAAAGTATGCAATACGACGTGAGGATGGGGTGTATATAGTTCCTATAGGATGTCTTAAAGACTAATTATCTTGTTCTTAGTGTCCCATGCGTGATGTATCCACTTCCTTAACTGTCTTCTCCTTGTAGCCGCCGAACTTATAGATAACTGCGAAGGTGAAGGATGCCCAGTTGTAGTTTACCTTCATACGGTAGTCCTGGTTGCCTTGTACTGAACGTGTGTCGAATTGGTTGTTGAAGATGTTGCTGCCATTAAGGCGCAATCCCCATTTACCGTCATGCGACGACCATTGCAGTTTGGCATCCATTCTGAAGATAGGACTTATGTCGTAAACTCCTTGTATTGCCTTTGACTGAATGAACGGATTAAGAATTAGACGTAAGTCTTGAGAATTGCATAGTTTTACGGATGCTGTACCTCCAAGTATGACCGAAAGCTTCTTGCGATTGAATGGCAAGTCGAAGAAGTGGCTGCTCTTGTCGTGCTTGTAGGTTCCTACTGCAAACACATTGCCGTTGAGCCATTTGCCTGCATTGAATATGGCTGATGCCTGCAATCCATAACTATTGGAAAAGTCGAAGTTGGTTTCCTTCATTATCACAGCCATGTGGTCTGTGGTTTGATATGGCAACTGAACGAAATAGTCGGGCTTCAGACTTGCAAAAGCCATAAGCGTATAACGTCGCTTTATCTGCCACATCAGATTGACATTATAATAAGAGAAGGGTTTCAAATCGGGATTGCCATGTATCTCGGTGTAGGTGGACGAGTAGAACACATTGCTCATAGTGGACCAATAACTCGGGAACTCCGAATTGGAACTGAATGATAGATTGAGCAAATGGTTGTCGTTGACGTTCCACAAAGCAT
>OLSQ01001003.1_pt1 | contig 24816 bp, 21 predicted proteins | sample 1672561 | NCBI WGS metagenome assembly OLSQ01 (sample SAMEA3136699, study PRJEB25190) | human gut metagenome | biome: human gut; feature: human-associated habitat; material: faeces | place: Austria | collected 2013
CTGGAACAGATCGGGACGCCGGCCCTGTCGGTTCTGATCGGGGCGCTTGCCCTGGTGGCACTGGTTGCCGTTGTTGCATGTCTGTTCGGTGCGTGGAGCCTTGCGGGCGTCGGCCGAGTTGTTATTGTTGTTGCGGGCCGAGGCAGGTACCGCGCAGAGTGCGAAAGCTGCCAGAGCGAGTGTCAGAATTTTCTTTTTCATAATTTATCAGTATTTCTTATAAATATTAATCGATGTTTTTAGAGATTCATTTCAATTGAAATTCGAATATATGACAATCAATCCCTATGTTTGGTTTAAATAGTAATATGCCGATTTATAGTATGTTAACTATTCGTGTTATCAAAAGTTAAGACAAAAGGGATAATAAAATAGTCGGAATTCCAGCGTAATAAGGATGGTTTTCTCGGAAAAAAATTGTATTTTTGCAACCTTAAACGACAGCAATGAAGACAGACCGACGCCCCTATATATTTGAACTTCCCATGAAGGTCCGCGACTACGAAGTGGATGCGGAAGGAATCGTGAACAATGCGGTATATCTGCATTATCTCGAGCATACCCGCCATGAATTCTGCGAGCAGGCGGGACTTTCGTTCCGGCAGATGCACGCGCAGGGCATCGATCCGGTGCTACGGCGTGTAGAGATCGTGTACCGCCGTCCGCTGGGGCTGGGGGAGAGTATGGTGTCGAAGCTGTCGGTAAGCCGCCGCGGCGTGCTGTTTGTCTTCAACCAGGATATTTTCACACCCGACGGTGAACCTGTCGTGGAAGCTGTCGTGGAAGTGGCCACGCTGGTCAACGGCCGTCTGTCGCGCGGCGAGGAACTGTTCAGCCACTTTGCCGCCTATCTCGACTGACCATGACTGACGAACAGCTGCTGCATCGGATAGCGTTTTCGCAGATCCGAGGTCTTACGGCCACGGAAGCGCTTGATGTGCTCGGGCGCACGGGCGGGGTGGACAACTTTTTCGGGCTGTCGCAGGCCGAGCTGTGGCAGGCTATCGGCGCACCGGCAAAAATCGGCACGGACGCCGAGCGCGCCCGTCTGCTTTCAGTCGCCCGCGGCGAACTGCAGTTCGTGCGGACACACGGTATCGCTGTCCGCTTCATAGCCGACAGCGACTATCCGGTAAGGCTGGCGCAATGCCCGGACGCTCCGCTGGCGCTATACATCCTTGGCGAGTCCGAAATTTTCGAAGCCCGGCATGTGGTGGCGCTGGTCGGGACACGCAACGCCACCCGCTATGGAATAGATTTTACCAGGGAACTGGTGTCGGATCTTGCCGGACTTGTCGATGGCCTGGCTGTAGTGAGCGGGCTGGCCTATGGCATAGACGTGAGCGCGCACAAGGCCGCGCTGGCGGCCGGAGTGCCTACGGCCGCAGTGGTGGCGCACGGACTCAACACGCTCTATCCGGCCGACCACCGCGACATAGCGCGCCGCATGGTCCACGAAGGCGGCGCTCTCGCGACAGAGTATATCTCTGGGGCGCAGATTCACCGGGGCAATTTTCTGGCCCGCAACCGCATAGTGGCCGGCCTGAGCGACGCGGTGATAGTCGTGGAGAGCGATTCGCGCGGAGGCGCGCTGTCCACGGCCCGCATAGCTTCGGACTACAGCCGGCTGGTAGGCGCCGTGCCCGGCCGCGTCACCGACCGCTACAGCCGCGGGTGCAATGCCCTGCTGGCGTCGCAGGCGGCGGCTGTGATCAGAAATGCCGGCGACATTGTCGAAGCCATGAACTGGACCACGAAACCGCGCGAGGGCGAACAGACCGAGATCGTGTTCGACGACGTCTCGCCCGAATTCGCGCAGGTGATTGACCATCTGCGCGGTCATCCGGAATCGACTCTCAACGATATGGTGGCGGCTCTCGGAGTGCCGTACGGAACTCTGAGCGCGCGGCTGATGCAGATGGAAATGGCCGATCTGCTGGCTTCGAATCCAGGAGGGACATTCAGGCTGAATGTCTGAAACCTCCAACTTTTGCCATCTGAAATCGTTGTAATATTATATTCAACTGACACTTAACACAGAAAACCATGGAAAAGAAGATCATTCCTCCTTCCGAACTTATCATCAATCCCGACGGATCGGTGTTTCACCTGCATCTGCTGCCTGAGCAGCTCACCGACCGCATCATACTCGTGGGCGACCCGGCCCGCGTCGACATGGTGGCCGAATTTTTTGACACCAGAACATTCGAGGTATCCTCGCGCGAATTCCATACGATCGGCGGCACATACGCCGGCAAGCCTATCATGTGTCTGAGCCACGGCATCGGCCCCGACAACATCGATATAGTGATAAATGAGCTTGACGCGCTGGCAAACGTCGATTTCAACACCCGCGAGGTGCGCGACAACCTCCGGCAGCTGTCGATGGTTCGCATCGGCACTTCGGGCGCCCTGCAGCCCGAGCTTACACTCGGAACACCGGTGATCGCCGAGAAGTCGATCGGCTTTGACGGCGTGCTCAATTACTACGCGGGCCGCAACGAGGTGGCCGACCTCGAGTTCGAGCATGCGCTGTGCAAGCATACCGGCTGGAATCCGCTGTGGGCCAAGCCCTATGTGGTCGATGCCGACGCGGATCTGGTGAATCTGATCGGCCGCGACGACATGGTGCGCGGCAACACCATATCGGCTGTAGGCTTCTACGGTCCTCAGGGTCGTGAACTACGCCTGCCGCTGTCGAATCCCGATCTGAACCGGCGCATCGAGGAATTCGAGTTCAAGGGACGCCGTGTGACCAACTACGAGATGGAGAGCGCTCCGCTTGCGGGACTCGGGCGCCTGATGGGACACCGCTGCATGACGGTATGCTCAATCATAGCCAATCGCTACAACAACAGCGCCAATCCCAACTACAAGTCGGGTATACGCGACCTGATAGGCACCGTCCTCGACCGCATCTGACGAGAATCTTACACGTTTGGCTCCCGGATTGTCCATTATGCAGTCCGGGAGCCAATGCGTTTCTGAGTGTGTCAGTGCAGGCGTGAGAAGGTGTAGCCCAGAGAGGTGAGGGAGTCGAGGATCATGGGCATGTGGTCGTAGAGCTTGTCGGTGCGCAGATCCTGTGTGCCGAGGTGGAAGATGAGGAACACGCCGTTGAGGCCGCGGCGGCGCTCGAAGTCGAAGAGCTGATCGATGATAGTCTGCGAGCTGTGATAGTCGGGCATGCCGGGGGTGGTATAGTCGCGGAAAATCTGTATTCCCGGGGTGGGATTGATGACTGTCAGGCCAAGTGAGTCGGTGAGTACGGGTACCTGCCCGGCGGCTATCCACTCGAACGGCGGCAGGAACCAGCGGCATGAGTCGCGGTCGATGCCGAATGCGGCGAGGGCGCGGAAATTCGAATCGGCGTCGGCGATCATGGAATCGGGGGTGACGAGCGGTGTGCGGTCATCGTCCCAGTCGGCCAGCAACAGATGGCGGTGCGAGTGTCCGCCTACGTAGTGGCCGCCCCGGATGATGCGGTGGATGACGGAGGCGTTTTCGGGACGTTCGAGGAAGTTACCGGTGAAGAAGAAGTTGCCGAGGATGCCGCGGCTGTCGAGTGCCTCGAGTGCTGTCGGCGCGCCTTCGAACATCGAGTCGGCCGAGAATATCAGGTAAATGACGGGACAGTCGATGTCGTGGCGTACCATGACGCCGTGGCGGTCGAAGACGTCATTGGCGGCGCGGCCTGCCGACGAAAACGCCGCCGCAGCTCCGAGTGAAGCGGCGACGGCGAATATGAATCTGAGCAGGGATTTCATCAGATCGGACGTATGCCCATGATGTGGCGCACCTCGGCGAGTGTGGCGGTGGCGCGTGCGCGTGCTTTTTCGGCACCTTGCGCTACGACGCGGCGCAGATAGTTCTCGTCGGCGAGGATGTCGTTGACGCGCTCACGTATGGGGTTGGTGATGTTGACGATGTCTTCGGCCAGCTGCTTCTTCAGATCGCCGTAGCGGATGGAGCAGTCGGCATAGGCGTGGCGGAAGTGCTCGACCACGTCGGGGGCGGATGTGAGCTCGAGCAGCGAGAAGAGATTGGCCACGGGCTGGCTCATGGGCGAGTCCGGTTCCTTGGGCCCTTCGTCGGTGGTGGCGCGCATCACTTTCTTGCGCAGAACCTTGGGGTCGTCGGTGAGGTAGATGCAGTTGCCCTCGCTCTTGCCCATCTTGCCGGAGCCGTCGAGACCGGGGACCTTGACAGGTGCTCCGCCGAAGTCGAAATCGGTGGGTTCGGGGAAGAGATCGACGCCGTAGAACGAGTTGAAGCGGCGTGCGAAACGGCGCGTAAGCTCAAGGTGCTGCAGCTGGTCCTTGCCTACGGGTACCTTGGTGGCTTTCTGTATGAGGATGTCGACAGCCATCAGGGTGGGGTAGGTGAGCAGGCCGGCGTTGACGCGCTTGTTGGTCTCGGCGCCGATGATCTGGTGCTCGAATGCCTCGTCGGAGTCATCGGCGGCGGTTTCGGGAGCCTTGAGTCCGAGTGCTTTGCGGGCCTTATCCTTGAAGGCGGCGGTGCGCATGAGCTCGCCGATGCCGACGTGCATGTTGAGCAGAAGATACATTTCCGAAATTTCGGGGATGTCGCTTTGTACAAAGATGGTGGCCTTCTCGGGGTCGATGCCGGCGGCGAGGTATTCGGCCAGCACGCCCTTGACGCTCGTGTGGAGAGCCTCGGGATCGGTGGCGGTGGTGAGCGCGTGGAGGTCGGCTATGAAGAAGTTGCAGTCGTAGTCGTTCTGAATCTTCACGAATTTGCGCAGGGCTCCGAAGTAGTTGCCCAGGTGCAGCTTTCCGGTGGGACGTATACCGCTGAGTATTATTTCTTTCTTGTTTTCAGACATTTATGTGTGTAATGTATGTGTTCGGTAGTGTTTTCAGTCGAGTTTGTGGATCACGAGACCTGAGCGGAGTTTCGGCTCGAACCAGGTGGTCTTGGGAGGCATGATGTTGCCGGAGTCGGCGATATCCATCAGCTGCTTCATCGATACGGGGAACAAGGCGAGTGCCGCGGCCATCTCGCCGGAGTCGACGCGGCGGCTGAGCTCTTCGAGACCGCGTATGCCGCCGACGAAGTCGATGCGCTTGTCGGAACGCAGGTCGGTGATGCCGAGGAGGTCGCGCAGGATAAGATCGGACGAGATGGTGACGTCGAGCACGCCTATGGGGTCGTTATCGTCGTAGGTGCCTTCGCGAGCGGTGAGCGAGTACCATCGGCCCTCGAGGTACAGCGAGAAGTTGTGGAGCCGGTCGGGACGGTAGGGCACGGTACCCATGTCCTTGACGATGAAGTTGAATTCAAGCTTCTCGAGGAATTCGGCGGCCGACAGGCCGTTGAGATCCTTGACAAGGCGGTTGTAGTCGATGATGCGCAGGTGCGAGGCGGGGAAAGCCACGGCCAGGAAGTAGTTGTACTCTTCGTCGCCGCGATGGGCGGGATTGAGGCGGGCCTTCTCGTTGCCTACCAGTGCGGCCGCGGCCGTGCGGTGGTGTCCGTCGGCGATGTAAAGGTAGGGGATGCGGGCGAATTCCTCGGTGATACGGGCTATGGTGGCGTCGTCGTCGATGACCCAGAATGTGTGTCCGAATCCGTCGGGAGCTGTGAAGTCGTATTCGGGTTCGCCGGCGGTGACGGTGTCGATGATCTGCTGGAGCGCCTTGTTGTCGGGGAAGGCGAAGAATACCGGCTCGATGTTGGCGTTCTGGACGCGGACGTGTTTCATGCGGTCTTCTTCCTTGTCGCGGCGGGTGAGTTCGTGCTTTTTGATTACGCCGCTGAGATAGTCGGCCACGTTGGCGGCGACGACGATGCCGTACTGTGTGTGGCCGTTCATCGTCTGGGCATAGATGTAGTAGTGCTCGCGGTCGTCCTGAACGAGCCATCCGTTGTGCTGGAATGCCTTGAAGTTCTCGACGGCCTTGTCGTAGACGCGGGCGTCGTGCTCGTCGGTGCCTGGCTCGAAGTCGATTTCGGGTTTGATTATATGGTAGAGCGAGCGTGGATTGCCGGCGGCTTCGGCGCGGGCTTCGTCGGAGTTGAGTACGTCGTAGGGGCGCGAAGCGACCTGCTCGACGAGATCACGGGGAGGTCGTACGCCTTTGAATGGTTTGACGGTTGCCATATCTGTGGGGGTGAAAAGATTATGTTCTTAGAGTTCGATGGTCTGCGAGCGGTCGGGGCCGACTGATACGATGGTGACCGGAACGCCAAGCTCGCGTTCGATGAACTTGATGTAGTCCTTGAAAGCCTGCGGGAACTGTTCGGGAGAGGTAACTGCCGTAAGGTCGGTCTTCCATCCGGGAAGTTCGGTGTATATCGGCTCGGGTTCGGCGCCGGGTGTATCGAGCGAGAACGGGAAGTCGGCGGTGACGGTGTCGCCGATGCGGTAGGCGGTGCAGGCCTTGACGGTGTCGAATGAGTCGAGAACGTCGCTTTTCATCATGATCAGGCGGGTGACGCCGTTGATCATCACGGCATAGCGCAGGGCTACCAGGTCGATCCATCCGCAGCGGCGCTCGCGGCCGGTGACCGCGCCGTATTCGTGGCCGATGTCGCGCATGCGGCGGCCGTCCTCGTCGAACAGCTCGGTCGGGAACGGTCCGCTTCCCACGCGGGTGCAGTAGGCCTTGAATATGCCGTAGACGTCGCCGATGCGGTTGGGCGCTACGCCCAGGCCTGTGCAGGCGCCGGCGGCTATGGTGTTGGATGATGTCACGAACGGGTATGATCCGAAGTCAACGTCGAGCATCGTGCCCTGGGCCCCCTCGCAGAGGACCTTTTTACCGGAGTCGAGAGCCTTGTTTATGACGTGTTCGGAATCGATCAGTACGAAAGAGCGCAGGAAAGCGGCTGCTTCCTTCCATTCGGCCGTAAGCCGGGTGAGGGCCTCGGTGTCAACTTCGGCACCCATGTCGCGGATGGTCTTGATGTGCCGGGCTATGGCGCTGTCGAGGCGCGTGTCGAAGTCGGGTGCTTCCATGTCGCCTACGCGGATGCCTGCGCGCGAGATTTTGTCGGTATATGTGGGGCCGATGCCCTTGCCGGTGGTGCCGATCTTACCGGAACCCTTGGCGGCTTCGGAGGCTGCGTCGAGCAGGCGGTGCGACGGCAGTATGAGGTGTGCCTTGCGGGAGATGCGGAGTATCCGGCGCAGGTCGGTGCCGGCGTCGATCAGCTCCATGGCTTCTTTCATGAACAGTATCGGATCGAGGACGACACCGTTGCCGATGACGTTGACGTTGCCTTGAAACACTCCCGAGGGAATGGAGCGCAGCACGACCTTGCGCCCCTCGAATTCGAGGGTGTGGCCGGCGTTGGGGCCGCCCTGGAAGCGCGCCACTATGTCGTAGCGGGGGGTGAGTACGTCCACTACCTTGCCTTTACCTTCATCGCCCCATTGGAGGCCCAGGAGAATGTCGACTTTCATAGAATCTTTCACAGTGATATTATATGGTGGATTTATTTTTTAGAGGATGACCTGTTTCGTGACTTGCTGCACGCCCGGCATATACCGTAGATCTGCAGCGTGAAGTCGGTGGGAGTGAAGCCCGGCTGGCGCCTGGCCGAGAGATAACGGGCCATGTCGGCGTCGTGGCGTGTCTTGACTTTCCCGCATGAGGAGCAGATGAGATCTATGCGGAATGGCGCGCTCTCGGCTGCGGCTTCGTATGTGAATGCGCCGCGGTTGACGGAGCGGCGGCGCAGTATGCCGCAGTCGACCAGCAGCTCCAGCGTGGCATAGACTGTGGGCATGGCCACCGGAAATGTTCCGGCGGCCATCAGTCCGGCGACCTCTTCGGCGGTGAAGCGTCCGGTGAGGCCGATGACGGCTTCGAGGATGGCGCGGCGCTCGACGGTCCGGCGTTTGTGGCGCTCCCGCAGATATTGCTCGAAGCGAGCCTGCGGCGACTGTTCAGCTTGTTTGCCTTTTATCTTTGTCACGATGCAAACTTACACATTTTTTTGCAATTTCGCGGAATTTTTCAGACTGTTTTTAGCGTACGACGGAGGGGTATATATCAAATATGGGTAAAAAGGAGAAAAAATTTGCCGTATGTGCCTGTTTTTAGAGCGTAATCAGATAAAATATTGTAACTTCGCGAAGTTTTTCCTACTTAATGATTCCAGTGCACGATGCAAATAAAGAAAATACTCGCAATGGCGCTTGCGTTTGCCTCCTGGACGACTGTGTGGTCCGAGGAGACACCGGCACTGTCGCTCGATGACTGCCTGCGCATTGCGCTGACCGACAATCCGACAGTGAAAGTAGCCGACATGGAGGTGCTCAAGGCCGATTATTCCCGCAAGGAAACTCTCGGGCAACTGCTTCCGTCGCTTAGTTTCAACGGATCGTATCAGCGCACGCTGCAGAAGCAGGTCGCTTACATGAACATGGACGCTTTCGGCGGAGCGGGCGACAGTGACGATACGGGTGAAACCGATGGCGCTGCCGCCGAGACGCCACGCCGCGGCGATACCGGCATCAAGATGGGACTCGACAACATGTATTCCCTCGGATTCCAGGCCTCGGTGCCGTTGGTCGCTCCCCAGCTATGGGCGTCGCTGAAGCTGAGCGACGTACAGATCGAACGCGCCGTGGAGCAGGCCAGGGCCTCCCGCCTCGATCTTGTGAACCAGGTCAAAAACGCATATTACGCGCTGATGCTGGCTGTCGACTCGCGCCGCGTCATTCAGGAGAGCTATGACATGGCCGAGCTGACGCATAACACATATGCCAGACGGTTCGAACTGGGCGACGCGTCGGAATACGACGTGTTGCGTACGTCGGTGGCAATGAAGAATATCGAGCCGGAGATGATCCAGGCCGACATAGCCGTCAACCGCGCGCATCTTCAGCTGTCGATTCTGATGGGAATCGATGTGACGGTGCCTTTCGACATCAGCGGTACGCTGGCCGACTACGAGCAGACCATGTACGGCGACGTACTGGCTCTGGGCGATGACATATCGAACAACACATCGCTGGTGATGAACGAAATCGAGACGCGGTCGCTGCGGCAGACACTTTCGGTGCAGCGCGCGGCCTGGTATCCGACCTTGTCGCTGACGGGCAATTATAACTGGAATTCGTCGTCGAACGGCAATCCGCTGCGTAACTTCCGCTGGACTTCGTACTCGGTGGTGGGTCTGTCGCTGTCATTTCCGCTCTTTCAGGGCGGCCAGCGTTACAACCGCATCAAGCAGGCGACAATTGCTCTGGACGAGATGGCGTTCACCCGCGAGAACCTGACCCGCAACCTCAATTCGCAGGTGTCGCTGGCCTATGACAACATAAAGCTGAACCTGAAGCAGATCTCGTCGAGCAGCGAGAGCGTGGGGCAGGCTACGCGCGCCCACGACATTCAGGTGCGGAGTTTCGACCTGGGCGCGACTTCGTACCTCGACCTGCGCGACAGCGAGCTTTCGCTCACCCAGGCCCGGCTGGGATATTATCAGGCTCTATACAACTATCTGGTGGCGTCGAGCGATCTGGAGCTGCTGCTCGGCAACGCCCCCATCGACAAATACACTACTGACACTATTATAAACGACTGACAACGATATGTATTACCACAGGATAATAGTCGCTGCCATGGCCGCCACGCTGCTGGCTTCGTGCGGCAAGGACGAGAACAAGGAAACGGCTGCCGCAGCCGACGATGAGATCGCGATCGTAGAGATTGACGTGGCACACCGGGCTACGGTGCCGCATACGGCTGAATATACGGCCAATGTCGAGGCTGAAAACATTAATAATATAGCGCCTGCGGTGTCGAACCGCATCACGGCCATTACCGTGGATGTGGGCGACCACGTCAGCCGCGGACAGACCCTGGTGACGCTTGATGCCGCCACGGCCGACCAGCAGCTCGTCAACCTCCAGCTGACTGAAAAGAACTACAACCGCGCCGTAGAACTGCTCAATATCGGATCCGGCACACAGAGCGCCGTAGACCAGTACAAGGCGCAGCTCGACGCACAGCGCGCGCAGTACCGCAACACGATGCAGAACACCGTGCTGAAGGCTCCGATCAGCGGCGTGGTGACGGCCCGCAACTATGACCCGGGCGACATGACCGGTGCCCAGCCCGTGCTGACCGTCGGCCAGATCACACCGACGGTAAAGGTCGTCATCAACATCAACGAGAGTGACATATCGCGCGTGCGGCGCGGCATGGAAGTTGGCGTGACGCTTGACGCTTTCGAGGGAGAGGAATTCTCAGGAAAGATCACACGGCTTGCCCCGGCGGTCGACGTGGCCACGCGCACATTCCCGGCAGAGGTGACTCTTGCCAATCCGCAGGGCCGTATTCTGCCCGGTATGTTCGCCCGCGTGTCGATCAACCTCGGCGACGCGGAGAATGTAGTGGTGCCCGACCGCGCGATCGTCAAGCAGCAGGGCTCCAACGGCAAGTATGTATATGTATACCGCGGGGGAAAGGTCGAATTCCACCGGGTGACGCTCGGACGCCGCATCGATACGGGCTACGAGCTGCTTGATGGCATCGCCGACGGCGACACCGTGGTGATCGCCGGACAGACCCGTCTGGCCGACGGTGCTCCGGCCCGGATCAACGACCGCGACTGATTCACGATACATTCACTATCCTTACCCCAAGAATATAAGCAATGAGTATATACGGCGGAGCGGTAAAGCGTCCGATCATGACCACCCTGTGCTTCGTGGCAGTGGTCATACTGGGCCTGTTCTCGCTCAATAAATTACCTATCGACCTATATCCCGACATCGAGACCAATACCCTGATGGTGATGACGACATATCAGGGTGCGAGCGCGCAGGACATAGAGCAGAATGTGACACGTCCACTTGAGAATGTGCTCAACTCCGTGAGCAACCTGAAGCACATTTCGTCGGCATCGCGCGAGAACATATCGGTGATCACTCTCGAATTCGAGTACGGATACGATATCGACGTGCTGACCAACGATGTCCGCGACAAGCTCGACATGGTGTCATCGTCGATGCCCGATGATGCCGAGACGCCGATCATCTTCAAGTTCTCGACCGACATGATACCGATCCTGCTGCTCTCGGTCCAGGCTGACGAGAGCATGCCCGGCCTGTATAAGATTCTTGACGAGGCGGTGGCCAATCCGCTGGCGCGTATCTCGGGTGTGGGCTCGGTGTCGATCTCGGGCGCGCCGAAGCGTGAGATCCACATATACGTCGATCCGGCGCGTCTGGAAGCCTATAATCTTACTGTGGAGCAGATCTCAAGCGTAGTGTCGGCCGAGAACCGCAATATACCCGGCGGTGTGTTCGACCTGGGCTCGAATACTTATTCGCTGCGTGTGCAGGGCGAGTTCGTGTCGTCGGACGAGATGGCCGACATCGTGGTCGGCTCGTTCGAAGGCCGCAATATCTATCTGCGCGACGTGGCCCGCATCGACGACTCGCTCGAGGAACGCACGCAGAATACCTTCAACGACGGACGCCGCGGCGCCATGATCGTGGTGCAGAAGCAGAGTGGAGCCAACTCTGTGGAGATATCCGACAAGGTGCTCAAGATGCTGCCGTCGCTGCAGAAACGTCTGCCGTCGGACGTAAAGCTCGGCATCATCGTCGACACGTCGGACAACATCCGCAACACCATCGACTCGCTGGTCGAGACGGTGATGTACGCGCTGCTGTTCGTGGTGATAGTGGTGTTCTTCTTCCTGGGACGCTGGCGTGCGACCCTGATCATCACCCTGACCATCCCGATCTCGCTGATCGCGTCGTTCATATATCTGGCTATCACGGGTAATTCGCTTAATATCGTGTCGCTGTCGGCTCTGTCGATTTCGATCGGCATGGTGGTCGATGATGCCATAGTGGTGCTCGAGAATGTAACGACACATATCGAACGTGGCTCCGACCCGAAACAGGCGGCGGTCCACGGCACCAATGAGGTGGCCATATCGGTGGTGGCGTCGACTCTGACCCTGATCGCTGTGTTCTTCCCCCTGACCATGGTGACCGGCATGACGGGCGTGCTCTTCCGCCAGCTGGGCTGGATGGTGACCATCATGATGATCATATCTACCACGGCGGCCCTGACACTTACCCCGATGCTCTGCTCGCTGCTACTGCGCCGGACCACGCATCACTCGAAAGCATATAACCTGCTGTTCACTCCGGTCAACCGGGCGCTCGACGCTCTCGACAGCGGCTACGCATCCCTGCTGCGTTGGGTGACATCGCACAAGACTGTGACCATACTCGTCTGCCTGGCAACATTCGTACTTTCGATTTTCATCGTCAAGAAAGTGGGTACGGAATTCTTCCCTACCGCCGACGACGGACGTCTGAGCGTAAACCTTGAGCTGCCGATCGGCACCCGTGTGGAGATTTCCGACGAAGCCACGGCACGGCTTGCCGCCGAGTGGCGCGAGAAGTATCCTGAGATCGCCGTGCTGAACTATACGACGGGTACGGCATCGTCCGACAATACGTTTGCCTCGCTGAGCGACAACGGTCCGCACATCGTCAAGATGAACATACGCCTGAGCGATCCGGGCGACCGCGAGCGCGGCATCGTGGAGATCGCCGGCATGATGCGCGACGACCTTAAGCGCTATCCCGAGTTCAAGAAGACGCAGGTGAGCGTCGGAGGACAGGGTGGCGCCATGGGCGGCGAGGCCTCCATTGACTTCGAGATCTACGGCTACGACTTCGAGGAGACCGACAGCGTGGCCGCGCGCCTGAGCCGCGCGCTGCTTTCGATGCCGGGCACGGCCGACGTGCGCATATCGCGCGCCGATTACCAGCCTGAGTACCGCGTCGATTTCGACCGGGAGAAGCTGGCCATCTACGGCCTGAACCTGTCGACGGCCGCCAATTATCTGCGCAACCGCATCAACGGCTCCACCGCCTCGCGCTTCCGCGAGGACGGCGAAGAGTATGACATCAAGGTGATGTACTCGCCCGAATCGCGCACGTCGCTTGCCGACATCGAGAATATCATGATATACAATTCGGCCGGAAAGGCCGTGCGCGTCAAGGATGTGGGACGTGTCGTGGAACACTACACTCCGCCGACGATCGAGCGCAAGGACCGCGAGCGTATCATCACCGTGTCGACGGTGGTGCGCGACGTGCCCATGTCGCAGGTAGTGCAGCAGGCCAATGAGGCTATCGACAAACTTGATATTCCGCAGGGCGTGTCGATCCAGCTTGCCGGACAGTTCGAGGACCAGCAGGAATCGTTCGCCGACCTGATGCTGCTTGCCGTGCTGATCCTGGTGCTCGTCTACATCGTGATGGCGGCTCAGTTCGAGAGCTACACGTATCCGGCCATCATAATGAGCTCGGTGATGTTTGCCTTCTCGGGTGTGTTCTTCATCCTCTACCTGACAGGCCACACCTTGAACGTGATGAGCCTTATCGGCGCCATCATGCTGATCGGCATTGTGGTGAAGAACGGCATCGTGCTGATCGACTACATAACGCTCAACCGCGAGCGCGGTCTGTCGATCAAGCTGTCGGTGATCGATGCCGGCCGCTCGCGCCTGCGCCCTGTGATCATGACATCGCTGACCACCATCCTGGGCATGGTGCCGATGGCCTGCGGCACAGGCCAGGGCGCCGAGATGTGGCGTCCGATGGGCGCGGCCGTGATCGGCGGTCTGACGTTCTCGACGATCCTGACACTGCTGTTCGTCCCCGTGCTCTATTGTGTATTCGCCGGCCGCGGTGTGAAGAACTTCCGCCGCAAGCACCGTAAACAACTCCGTAAACGACTCAAGGCATGAAAGCTGTATTCATAACGTACGATCAGGCTCATCACGAGCATATCATGGAAACTCTCGAGCGGCTCAACTGCCGCGGATTCACGGCATGGCCGCTCGTGTCGGGCCGCGGCTCGGTCTCGGGCGAGCCACATTACGGCTCGCACGCATGGCCTTCGCTGGCTTCGGCTGTCATCACCATGGTACCCGACGAACGTGTGGCGCCGCTGCTCGAACGCCTGCGCGCGCTCGATGCCGAGCGTCCGAAGCTCGGGCTGCGCGCTTTCACCTGGACTCTCGATCCGGAAGGCGTCTGACGGCAGCGGGTATCGCTAAAAATGGTTAACAGTTTGAATTGTTAAAGGAAATATAATTTAATTTAACAATTTATGTTAACGGGTTAATTGTTATAGTTGTAATTTTGTCGTTGAAATTCATCCAAAAGGAAAAAATACGAAAAAATCAACTATAACAGAAAAACGAAATGAGCGAATCCGTAAACATCCGCGATCTCAATGCTTTAGTCGCTTCGAAAAGCGAATTTGTGAACATCATAACCCATGGCATGGATCAGACCATCGTGGGTCAGAAGCATCTTGTTGAGTCGCTGCTTATCGCGCTGCTTTCCAACGGCCATATCCTCCTCGAAGGTGTGCCCGGCCTTGCCAAGACTTTGGCTATAAAGACTCTGGCACAGCTGATCGATGCCAAATACAGCCGCATACAGTTCACTCCCGACCTGCTGCCGGCCGACGTCGTGGGTACGATGGTCTACAGCGTCAAGAACGAGACCTTCCAGGTGAAGAAAGGCCCGATTTTCGCCAACTTCGTACTCGCCGACGAAATCAACCGCGCCCCTGCCAAGGTGCAGAGCGCGCTGCTCGAGGCCATGCAGGAGCGTCAGGTGACCATCGGCGACAATTCGTTCAGACTCGACGAGCCGTTCCTGGTAATGGCGACTCAGAACCCCATCGAGCAGGAAGGCACTTATCCGCTGCCCGAGGCGCAGGTCGACCGTTTCCTGATGAAGGTCGTGATCGGCTATCCGTCGAAGGACGAGGAAAAGATCATCATCCGTCAGAACATATCGAACGAACGCCGCGATGTGAAGCCTCTGCTGCGTCCGGAAGAAATCATCGAGGCCCAGAAGGTAGTGGAGCAGATCTACGTCGACGAGAAGATCGAACGCTATATCGTCGACATCGTGTTCGCGACGCGCTTCCCGGTGGACTACGGCCTGGACGACCTGTCGGGCATCATAGCATTCGGCGCGTCGCCGCGTGCGTCGATCAGCCTTGCCCGTGCGGCCCGTGCCTATGCATTCCTGCACCAGCGCGGCTATGTTGTGCCCGAGGATGTGATCGCCGTATGCCACGATGTGCTCCGTCACCGCATCGGCGTTACCTACGAGGCCGAAGCCAACAACATCACCACCGACGAGATAATCACAGAAATCCTCGATAAGATTCAGGTACCCTAACGGAGAGTTCAGATGGACGCAAAAGAACTTCTCAGGAAAGTTCGCAAAATCGAGATCAAGAGTCGCGGACTGTCGCAGAACATCTTTGCCGGAGAGTATCACTCGGCCTTCAAGGGGCGCGGCATGATGTTCTCGGAGGTCCGTGAGTATCAGTACGGCGATGACATCCGCGATATCGACTGGAACGTGACCGCGCGGCACAACAAGCCTTATGTGAAGGTCTTCGAGGAGGAGCGCGAGCTGACGGTCATGCTGCTTGTCGATGTGTCGGGGAGCCGCGAGTTCGGCGCCGCGGGTGTCGAGAAGCGCGAGATGATCGCCGAGATCGCGGCGACCCTGGCGTTCTCGGCCACGCAGAACAACGACAACATAGGCGCTCTGTTTTTCTCGGACAAGGTCGAGAAATTCATCCCGCCCAAGAAAGGCAAGAAACATATCCTGCTGATTATCCGCGAGCTGCTCGACTTCACGCCCGAACACCGCGGCACCGACATAGCACTGGCGCTGCGCTACTTCACCGACGCCATGCGCAAGAGGTCGACCATGTTCCTGATCTCCGATTTTATCGACGCCGACGACTACCGCCAGTCGCTGGCCCTCGCCCGCAACAAGCACGATGTGATGGCTATCCAGGTCTACGACAAGCGCGACTCGCAGATGCCCGATGTGGGCCTGATGCGTGTCAGCGACCTTGAGACCGGCGCCGACATGTGGGTCGACACGTCGAGCCGCAAGGTGCGCGACGCCTATGCCCGGTGGTGGTACGACCGCCAGCAGGCCATGTCGGAGACACTGCGCTCGTCGCGCGTGAATTTCGTGTCGGTGGCTACCGACGAGGACTATGTCAAGGCGCTGATGGGCCTGTTCAAAAACCGTACGCAGAAATGAAAATGATCCGCAACATAGCACTGACGCTTGTACTGGCGGCCGCCTCCGCTATGCCGGCAGCCGCCCAGCTCAAGATTTCGGCTTCGATCGACTCGACCGTTGTCGAGATGGGCTCGCGCGCCACCATCACCCTCGATGTGATAGACTCATCGCACAAGGGCGCGGTGGTCGACCTGCCGGAGAACGGTACCGAGGCCGATGCCTTCGACTTCATCGACGTCAAGTGCGACACTACGCCGGCCGGCTATAAGTTCAACATGCTTGTACAGGCCTGGTATCCGGGTGTGCTGACATTCGCGCCTTTCCGCTATGCCCTTGACGGCGATACAGCCGAGTCGGAGCTGCTGACGCTGAAAGTGCTCCCCGTGCCGATCGACTCGAACCAGACGCTCAACCCCATGGAAGGCGCGGTGAATCCGCCTCGCGCGTGGTACGATTATATACCCGAGTGGCTGCCCTGGGCGCTTCTCGGGCTGCTGGTCGCCGCGCTGATCGGTGTAGGTGTCTATCTCTATACCGTATACCGCCGCACCGGCAGTATCATCGTGCACAAGCCCAAGCCTATCGACCCCTATGCCGAGGCAATGGCTGCCCTGGGGCGCCTGCGCTCGCGCCGTCTGGCCGAGAGCGGGAAGGAGAAAGAATATTACACGACGCTCATCGACATCCTGCGCCGCTATCTTGACCTGCGCTTCGGCATCAACGCCATGGAAATGTCGTCGACACAGATCCTGGCGTCACTGCGCAACAATCCGGAGACACGCGGCGACCAGCCCCGTATCAAACAGATCCTGGAGCTGGCCGACTTCGTGAAGTTCGCCAAGGTGCGTCCGATGCCCGATGACAACATCAAGTCGTTCAATACCGTAGAACAGTTTGTCGAATCTACCCGTCCCGTACCCGAGGTACCTGCGGAGGAGTCGGCAGAGTCAACCAAAAAGAAGAAGCAATAATAAGATATGCAGCTTGCCCATCCACAGTTATTATGGTTGTTCCTGGTGTATGTACCGCTGATCGTGTGGTACATACTCAAGCAGCGCGACGCCCAGCCCGCGATGTCGCTCTCGAGCACAAGCGCGTTCGCGCATCTGCCCGGCACGTGGAAGCGCTATCTGCGCCATTTCCTGTTCGTGCTGCGTCTGGCGGCCGTGGGCTGTCTGATCATAGTGCTTGCACGTCCGCAGCAGCGCGACAAATGGCACACGTCGACCACCGAGGGCACCGACATCGTCATCGCTCTTGACATATCGTCGTCGATGTATGCCAAGGACTTCGAGCCAAACCGCTTCGAGGCCGCCAAGGAGGTCGCCACGCGCTTTATCAACGGCCGCGAGAACGACAATATAGGCCTGGTGATCTTCGCGGGCGAGAGCCTTACGGGGCTGCCCATGACCGGCGATCGCGCCCAGCTTGTCAACTATCTGGCCAACCTGAAGATCGGCGACCTCGAGGACGGCACCGCCATAGGCGAAGGTATCATCACCTCGCTCAACCGCCTCCGCGACGGCAAAGCCAAGAGCAAGAGCATCATACTGATTACCGACGGTACAAACAACCGCGGCCTGGCAACTCCCGTAGAGGCCGCACAGGCCGCCGGTGAACTCGGAGTGAAGATCTACTCGATAGGTGTCGGAACCAACGGCATGGCTCTGGTGCCTGTGAGCGCCGACTATCTGGGTCGTCCGGTCTACGAAAAGCAGAAGGTGGAGATCAACGAGAACGACCTACGGGCCGTGGCATCGGCCACCGGCGGCAAATATTTCAGGGCCGTTGACAATAATTCGCTCGACGAGGTATTCTCGGAGATCGACGCACTGGAAAAAACCACGCTCGATGTCAAGAATTTCTCGCATACCGAGGACCACTACATGCTCTGGGCATGGCTGGCGTTCGGGCTGTTCGGTCTCGAACTGCTGCTGCGATACCTGTATCTGCGTCCAATTCCTTAAAACTACACGGAAATGTTTGATTTCGCCCATCCATATTTACTCAATCTGCTCTGGCTGCTGCCGGCATTTTACGGCATCTACTGGTGGTCGCGTCTGCGGCGGCGGCACCGTCTGGCGCGGTTCGGTCATGCCGATGTGATCCGCAGCCTCATGCCGCAGGTGTCGCCTTACAAGCCGGCGCTGAAATTTGTGCTCCGCATGGTGGCTCTGTTCGCCCTGATCATAATTCTGGCGCGTCCGCGCGCCGGCGAGGAACAGCACAGCGAGGAGCTGGCCGGCATCGAGGTGATGATAGCTTTTGACCTGTCGAACTCGATGAACGCCTCGGCGACCGACGACATAAACGCGGCCTCGCGTCTCGACCGCGCCCGTCTGCTGCTCGACAAACTTGTGGACCGCCTGCACGGCGACAAGGTAGGCCTTGTGGTGTTCGCCGGCACGGCCAAGACACAGTTGCCTATGACGACTGACTTCGGCATGGCCAAGCTGTATCTGAGCGAGCTTGATCCGGCGATGATGCAGTATCAGGGCACCTCGCTTGCCGAAGCCATTTCGATGGCCTCGAACGGCTTCTCGCAGGATGAGGACGTGCACCGTGCCATAATCCTGCTCACCGATGCCGAGGACCATGAAGGCGATGCCATAGAGGCTGCCAAGGCAGCGGCCGAAAAAGGCATACAGCTCGATGTAATAGGCCTGGGCAGCGGCGCAGGTGCTCCTATTCCCGTGGCAGGTAAGCGCGGCGAGTACATGAAGGATCTCGAGGGCAACACCGTCAAGACTGCGCTCAATGCCGAGCTTGCGCAGCAGATTGCCGAAGCCGGCGACGGTATTTTCGTCAACGGCGCGGCTTCCGACGCACTCGGCGTGCTGACCGACCAGCTTGATAAACTGCAGAAGTCGAAATTCAAGAATGTCAAATACACGGCCGGAGCTGAGCAGTTCCCCATCTTTGCGTGGGTTGCGCTTCTGTTTCTGCTGGCCGACATCTTCGTGCTCGACCGCAAGAATACATGGCTCAGCAAGATCAATTTCTTCAGCAAGAAACAAAAATGAACAGACTGACCTACATATTCGCCATATCCGTCGCCGCTGCCCTCACCGGCTGCTCGGCCGACGTACCTCCAGGCTCGACCAAGACCGAACGTAACCTTATTGTCGAGGGCACAAGTCTCTATGCCGACAGCAACTTCCATGCCGCCCTGGAGAATTACGAGAACGCGCTGGCACTGAATCCGACGTCGGTCTACGCGCTGTACGACAAGGCAGCCACCCTCGCGCAGCTCGCCTCCGACGACAATAAAGGCACCGAGAATGATCCGCGCCGCATCGCGGGCGAGATATTCGGCCAGATAGCTGAGAACCGCGACTATCCGCAACTCGCGGCAAATTCGGCCTATAATCTCGGCAACATGGCCTTCAACGACCAGAACTGGGACGCCGCCATAGCTGCCTACAAGCAGTCGCTGCGAATTATTCCCGATAATGTAAAGGCGCGCGAGAATCTGTTGCTTGCCCTTCTGCAAAAGCAGAATCAGGACCAGAACCAGGATCAGAATCAGAATCAGGATCAGCAGCAACAGCAGCAGGACCAACAGCAGGACCAGCAACAGCAGCAACAGCAGGAGGAACAGCAGCAGGAGCCGTCGCAGTCGGCGGCACAGATGATGCAGGCTGTCCAGAACAAGGAGAATTCAACGCGGCGTCGCGAACAGCAGGTGAATCCCGCGCAGCCCTATACCGACAAACCCTGGTAACATAAGATACATCTAATTCAGCACATGAAACGATTTCTGTTGACATCGGCATTCATCATAGCGGCACTTGCGGTCTCGCTCGGCGCTGCGGCGCGCACCACGTTCGAGCTTGCGCAGATGCGCAACGCCATCGTAGGGCGGCCGTGCCAGGTAGCTTTTGTGCTGCGTTCCGACGACAGCAAAGCCATTAACTCGGCTTCGGACCTCACGCCCGACCCTCCGCAGATCGACGGATTCAAGCTATATTCCGGCCCGGGTATCACCAACGGCTTCGAGAGCGGCTATGATTCCCGTCAGGGTTCTTACCAGTACTATACGTTATCCATAGTCTATGTCTTTCTGCCCGAGCGCGAAGGCACTGCCACGATACCTTCGGTCTCGATCCGGGTCAACGGCCAGGTGTTGAAAACCAAGCCGCAGACTATCAAGGTGCTCCCGCCGAGCCAGCAGCAGGCACCGGCCTACGGCGGCGGGTATCAGCAGGGGGGCACCTCGGGAGGCGGCGAGCATGTGGTCGGTTCGTCGGTAGGACAGACCAAGCCGGAGGATCTGATGGTAATCATCACTTTCTCGCGCAAGAATGTCTATGAGATGGAACCGGTGGTGGCCGACATCAAGCTGTGCCTGGCCGAAAGCCGCCGTTTTGATATCGAGAATCAGTTCAACTCTGTAACTCTGCCGGTGTTCGACGGCTTCCTGTCGGAGGACTTGCCGGTGCCTCAGCGCAGCCAGATCGAGAATATCGGCGGCCGCAACTATGAGACGCTCGTCATGCGCCGATATCTGCTTTATCCGCAGAAGGCCGGCCATCTGAGCGTATCGTCGGGCGAGTATGAGATCAATGTCATCGAATACGAGCAGGTGACCCGCGGGCGCTATGTGACCAACCGGCAGATTCCCCGGAAGATGAAGACGGCCACCAACCGCGTGAGCCTCGATGTGAAGGCCCTTCCCGAGCCGCGTCCGGCCGACTTCTCGGGCGCTGTGGGCCGCTTCTCGGTATCGGCTGAGATAAATCCCGAGATTGTCCGTACGAACGAATCGGCCACATACACGCTGAAGGTGACCGGATCGGGCAACATCAAGTATCTGACCGCTCCGAAAGTGACTTTCCCGTCGACTTTCGAGACATATACGGCCAAGACTGATATTGACGCCAAATTCGACGGATCGAACTATGCCGGTACGTTCACGGCCGACTATCCGTTCGTGCCGCAGGAAGTCGGCAAATTCGACATCGAGCCGTTCAGATTCGTGTATTTCAATCCGACAACGGCTACCTATGAGACTGCTACGGCACAGGGCTTCAACCTCAATGTCATCAAGGGCAACGGCCCCGCGGTGATAGGCGCCCAGAAAGATGTCAGCACCGAGATGACAGATATTCTGCACATTCGGCCGCTTCCGGCCACGGTGACAGCCGCCTCGCGTCCGGTAGCCGATACCTGGTGGTACTGGTGCATCTACGTGCTGGCCGCTCTCGGGCTGCTTACCGTAGTGGCAGTCTACCGCCGCCACGTAAAGCGGAGCGCCGATGTGGCGGGACGCCGACTGGCCCGCGCCAACCGCGTGGTGTCGAAGCGTTTCAAAACGGCCCAGAAATTCATGCGCCAGCATCGTCCGGAGCAGTTCTACGAGGAACTGGCCCGTGCGCTCAAGGGATACCTGGGCGATAAGCTGGGTCTCCAGGCATCGGGGCTACTCAGCGATGTGATTACCGGAAAACTCGAGGAGCGGGGTGTGTCGCCGGAGGTTACGGCTCAGGTTATCGATGTGCTCAACGACTGCGAGATGGCCCGATTCACACCTTCGTCGAGCGATGATGCAATGTCCGAAGTCTACAACCGTGCGACAGCCGCAGTGAAGGCTATCGAAAATGTGAAGTGACCGCTATGAAAAAGATATTTACAGCAATTATCGCGATAATCGGCTCAATAGCGGCAGCTGCGGCCGCCGTGTCGCCTTCGATGGCCGATTCGGCCTATAATAAGGAAATGTATGGCGACGCAGTGGATCTGTACCGTCAGATCCTTGCCGAGAACGGGCCGTCGGCCGACGTATATTACAATCTCGGCAACGCACTTTACCGCCAGGACAATGTGGCCGGAGCCGTTCTCAACTACGAGCGTGCTCTGCGCATCGATCCCGGGCACGCCGACGCCCGCGCGAATCTGCAGTTTGTCAACTCGCGCCTTGAGGACAAGCCCGAGAACAACAATTCATTCCTGACGCGGCTGCACCATTCCGCCGTCACGGCTACTTCGGCCAATACGTGGGCGTGGGTGGCGCTCGGCGCTTTCCTGCTGCTGTGCGGCCTGACGGCTCTGTACATATTCAGCGGCAACGTGCTGCTGCGTAAGGTCGGATTTTTCGGCGGCATCGTGATGCTTGCTGCCACAGTGTATCTGATTGTGGTCACGGTCGACGCTGCAAAGCATTTTAACGACCATTCGGAGGCAGTGGTCACCGTGCCGTCGACACTGCTCAACTCGGCTCCGCGGCAGCCGCGCCAGACCGAGAAGGTCGTACCGCTTCACGAAGGCACCAAGGTGCAGATTCTCGATTCGGTGTCGACTCCCGACGATCCCGTGTCGCCCCGCTATTACAAGATCAGCATCAACGGCTCGGCTCCGGCCTGGCTGCGTGCGACCGATGTCGAGATAATCTGATGGAAGGACTCGTAATCCGCAACACCGGCTCGCACTATGTCGTAGCGCCCGACGACGGCTCGGCTGAAATCAACTGCAAGATCAAGGGTAATTTCCGCATCAAGGGCATACGGACCACCAATCCGGTGGCCGTGGGCGACCGTGTAACCGTGGGCGATCCGGCTCCCGACGGTACCGCTTACATCACGGCCATAGCGCCGCGCCGCAACTATATAATCCGGCGCGCCAGCAATCTGTCGAAGGAAGCCCACATCATCGCGGCGAATGTCGACCGCGCCATGCTCGTGGCCACTCTGGCGCATCCAACGACCTCGACAAACTTTATCGACCGATTCCTGGCCACTGCCAGCGCCTACGACGTGCCGGCTATCCTCGTGATCAACAAGGTCGACCTTCTCGCGGATGAGGAAAACCGCGAGCTGCTCGACGCCGTGGCCTATCTCTACAGCTCGATCGGCTACGAGGTGGCTACGGTGTCGGCAAAGACCGGCGAGGGCATGGACCGTCTGCGCGAGCTGCTGCACGACAGGATTACGCTCGTGTCGGGTAACTCCGGTGTTGGCAAGACGACGCTCATCAATGAACTTATTCCGGGCCTTGATCTGCGCACGGCCGAAATTTCGGCTGTCCACGACCAGGGTATGCACACCACTACGTTCAGCGAGCTCTTCCGCCTGCCCGGCGGTGGTGCAATCATCGACACTCCCGGTGTGCGCGGGTTCGGCACCATCGACTTCGACAAATACGAGGTGGCGCATTATTTCCCGGAGCTGTTCGAGGAATCGAAGCATTGCCGGTTCGGCAATTGCACGCACACCCACGAGCCGGGCTGCGCCGTGCTCCGCGCCATCGACGAAGGCCGTATAGCTCAGTCGCGCTACGCATCATATCTGTCCATTCTCGACGACGCCACTGAAGGCAAATACCGCAAAGGCTACTGATCAAAGGCATCATTGGCAGATATCTTGAATGAAAGCAATCGTAACTCTGTTTATCTCCTTGTTGAGCAGTTTGAGCCTATGCGCGCAAACTGTCACTGAATATTTCGATGCGGGTAATCCGATCAAGTATTGCGGTACGGATTTTTTTCTTGTATGGAGTACCGGGCCACAGGATAATTATTTCGTTCAGGAGTATTTGCCGAAAGGAGAGTCTCTCGAGCATTACAACCAGATGTTCACGATCAGTGTAATATTCTGGGACCGGACACCTCTTGAAGCGATTAAGGCAAAAATCATTGAATTGGAAGGTCGCAGGAATACGGATCCGGTCACCAATTACCAGGCCGTTGAATATAATGGCGAATATATTCTTGAATTTATTGTCAGTGATAGTAACAACGGCGACCTGAATACAGTGGAAGTTGATGTCCATCATTACAAACAAATGAACATAAACGGCAGAAATGCAACGGTTCTGAGCTTTTATTCGTGCCGTGCCTACGGTGATGAGATTATGGAATTTATTCAGTCGATCCCCGCTAAAAGAAACGCATGGTACGAAGGCATGAGCAATTTAAAACTCGAACCGGAATTTCCCGTGAAGTAAGCATTTGACTGATTGCCTTTACAGCATCTCCAGGACGAAGGTGAAGGCGCAGCCGGGCTGGGAGAGGGCGAGCCGGCCGGAGGTGAGTCGGCTGTCGTCGGCGGTGTAGACGCAGGAGGCTGTGGTGTCGCCGCGGTCGGCGGTGAAGCGTGCTTCTGATGCTGTATACGGAGCCAGGGCGAGTGCTATGAATCCCATTGTATAGCGGAAGTTGATTTCGACCACGGGGTCGATCATGCCGTCGGTGTCGACGAGCATGTCGACACCGAGCGGTCCGCAGTAGCGGTCGCCGATGACACGGCGCAGCGCCGCGGGCATGGCTTTGCGTATGGCCTCGAGCTTTTCGGCGCCGGATAGGGCTGCAATGCGGCTTTGAAGCACCGATTGCGTAGCCACCGTGTTGGAATGGTAGTCGCCTCGGGTGCCGGTCTCGAAAAGCGAGTATCCGGCAAATTCGCAACCGGCGGGGCTGTAATTCCATAGCATGGCGAAGTCGGCGGCGCGGTCGGCGGCATGCTCTATCATGACCGATCCCTGCGTGCGGATGAGTCCTGCGGCGCGCGCGGCAGCCGTGTCTGCTTTGTCGGGCGTACAGAAGGATATGCCGCGGCCGCTCGATGACCACGGTGCCTTGATCACACAGGCGCCTTGTTGCAACAGTGCGGGCAGCTGACCGGGATCGCTGACTTCGACAGCGGCCGGCCATACATCGAACGGAAGATCCGCGGCGAGTGCGCGGGCGCCCGAACGCACCGAGACCAGCAACGGCATGGTCTTGTCGCCGAAGC
>OLSQ01001012.1_pt1 | contig 24692 bp, 9 predicted proteins | sample 1672561 | NCBI WGS metagenome assembly OLSQ01 (sample SAMEA3136699, study PRJEB25190) | human gut metagenome | biome: human gut; feature: human-associated habitat; material: faeces | place: Austria | collected 2013
TAGGTGAAAGCATGGAGTCAAATTGCTCCATGATTGAAAAAATTCCTCCAAAAGGTGTGAGTTTTTCAGATTTTATTTGTACCTTTGCCATGTCTTGTTACGATTTACGCTTGTTTTGATTTGCAACACTAAGATAAGTGAAAAATCTGACATGGCAAAATCCTGAGCAACTTTTTGTTGCTCAGGAACTTATAAATAAAGTTAAATCAAAGTGTTGCGGAATTAAGGGTAATATACAATGAGTGAAGAATGCTTCGTTTATTGAAAGAGAGAGCTAACGGATTGTCAAACATTAAATTAGGTAATAAGAAACAGACAGAACTAAACAGATTACAACACAAAAAGTGAATACGTGTACGATAGACACATCACAACTGAGAGTTATACAAATGACTTCTGAAGAAAGTCGCAAATACGAAAACTTAGATAAAGCGTTATCGTTCTGTACTTAATGTATTGTAGGGACATTATGCCCTATACCTTATTATATATATGGCTATACCTTATTTATATATATGGCTATACCTTATTATAATGATACCGTGTGTTTGCAACGTGTGATATATATATGTACGGAATGGCGTGACGCTGCTTTTATTAAATTAGGCAAACTTTACAATAAAAAAAATCTTTTTATTTGTCATCGCATCAGTTTGGGCTTTAGGTATGTCAGCACAAAAGGATGTGAAGGGAACAACTGAATTCGGCATCAACCTTGGTTATGATTTCGGTCTGCAAAGAGGTGGAGGTGGCTTCTTCTCTTTACAGCCTGAATTCGGCAAACACTTCTCCAACCAGTTCTATTTGGGCGTGGGTACAGGTGCATATGTCGATGACAAGTTCAATTCGGTAAGCATTCCGGCATTCGTTCGTGCCCAGGTCGATTTCCCGATGAAGGGTATCACCCCCTATGTTTCGCTGCAGGGAGGCTACGACTTCTTCACAAGTGGCGAAGGAACAGGCTGGGGACGTATCAATCCTTCGATCGGTGTGAAGGTGCCGGTGAGCAAGAATGTTGACTTCAACGTAGGCTTTGGCTACACCCGCACTATCATGGACGGCGGTGGCATGGACATGCTTGGATTCAAGGCTGGCCTTAGCTTCAATTCAAACGGACGCGGTTTCTCACAGTTCTTGAAGTCATTGGACTACAGCGTTGAACTGGAAGCGCATACGCCGATGACCGTCACAGCAGAAGAGTCGAATGAAACAGATAAGGTGAAGTTTACAAATATGATAGGTGCACGATTCTCGGCATTGGCTCCGCTGCCCGTTGAGAACCTTTATGCAGGTTTGAGTGTGGGCGTAGGCAGATTCACCGAGAAGAATACTTTTGACAATCACAGTGGCATTCAAGAAAATTTTGACGAGTCGGGCATTTATGTGAATGCTATGGCACGTGTAAAGTACAAGGCAAAGCAGATTGCCATTGCCGATAGGGTTTACCCCTTTGCGCAGGTAGACGCAGGTGTCGATGCTTTGTATGATGCCATTTTCAGCGTTCAGCCGGCTGTAGGTGTGTCGATAGCAACCAAGGGCGACCACAGCATTGATGTCTCTTTGGGTTATGCTACCAAGCGACTCGACTATGAGCAGAACAAGGGTTGTATGCGTATAGCAGTTGGCTATACATTCTAAATAAAACGAAAAAACTCGTTGAACATCCTTAAGCGGATGAGCAACGAGTTTTTTTTATGTGTGTATTTATTGTTCTATTGAACTTACAGCTGAGCCATCTCGACTACCTTGTCGACTGCTGCTGACAGTCCGTCCTTGTCCTTTCCGCCTGCCTGGGCGAAGTGTGGCTGGCCGCCACCGCCTCCCTTGATGAGCTTGGCAGCCTCGCGTACCATCTGTCCGGCGTTGAGTGAGTGGTCCTTAACGAGATTGTCGCTCATTGCAACGTTCAGCATCGGCTTGTCGTGAGATACTGTACCGACGACGGCGAGCATGTTTTCGGCTACAGCCTGGCGCAGCTTGAACATCAAGTCCTTAGCGGCTGCCGGCTCCATGGGCAGCACGGCGGTGATAACCTTAACGCCGTTCACCTCGCGAGCCTTAGCGATGAGTTCGCTCTTGGTGCGCTCTACAGCCTGAGCCTGGAACTGTTCAATGCTCTTCTTCATAGCGTCGTGCTCCTCGATGTACTTGCCTATGACAGCCTGAAGGTCCTTGGCGTTGTTGAAGAGAGTGCGGATAGCCTTCAGAGAGTCCTCAACGTTGTACATAAGCTCCTCGCATTCTTTTCCGGTCTTTGCCTCGATACGGCGGATGCCGGCTGCAACGCTGCTCTCAGAGATAATCTTGAAGAATCCGATGCGGCCAGTCGACTGTGCGTGGATACCACCGCAGAACTCGCAGCTGGGTCCGAAACGCACCACGCGTACCTTGTCGCCATACTTCTCGCCGAAGAGTGCGATGGCACCGAGCTTCTTTGCCTCCTCAAACGGAGTGTCGCGATGCTCGTCGAGCGGCAAGTCCTGACGTATAAGGTCGTTGACCAGACGCTCTACCTTGCGCAGCTCCTCGTCTGAAACCTTAGAGAAGTGAGAGAAGTCGAAGCGCAGAGTGGTGGGTGAAACGAACGAGCCCTTCTGCTCAACGTGGTCGCCGAGCACCTGCTTCAGAGCATAGTCGAGCAAGTGTGTGGCTGTATGGTTGGCTGCCGAAGCCTCGCGGGCGTCAACGTCGACGCATGCCATGAAGTCAGCTTCAGGATTCTTGGGCAGTTCCTTTACGATATGTATCGACTGGCCGTTCTCGCGCTTGGTGTCAGTAATGTTCACTGTCTCGTTCTCGCTTACCAGAACGCCGGTGTCACCGACCTGACCACCCATCTCACCGTAGAACGGTGTGTAGTCCAATACGAGTTCGTAGTAGGTGTTCTTCTTCTGTGTCACCTTGCGATAGCGCAGGATGTGGCACTCGTACTCGGTGAAGTCGTAGCCCACGAACTGCTGTTCGCCCTCGCGCAGGTTCACCCAGTCGCTGTTCTCAACGGCTGCTGCGTTGCGTGCGCGTTCCTTCTGCTTCTGCATCTCGGCGTTGAATTCGTCCTCAGCTACAGTAAATCCGTTCTCACGGCAGATGAGTTCGGTGAGGTCGAGCGGGAATCCGTAGGTGTCGAAGAGGCGGAAAGCCTGCACGCCGTCGAGCTGTGTCTTGCCCTGCTTCTTCAGCTCTTCCATAGCCGAAGAGAGGAGGTTGATGCCCTTCTCAAGTGTGCGGAGGAACGAGTCCTCCTCCTCCTTGATGACGTGGATGATGAGGTCGTGCTGAGCCTTGAGTTCGGGGAAAGCCTCGCCCATCTCGTTTGTGAGCACGGGGATAAGCTTGTAGATGAACGCTTCCTTCTGTCCGAGGAAGGTATAGGCGTAGCGTACGGCGCGGCGCAGGATGCGGCGGATGACGTATCCGGCCTTGGCGTTGGACGGCAACTGTCCGTCGGCGATAGAGAAAGCTACCGCACGCAGATGGTCGGCACATACACGCATAGCCACGTCGGTGTCCTCATTGACGCCGTACTTCATGCCGGTGATGGCCTCTTCCTGCTTGATGATAGGCTGGAAGATGTCGGTGTCGTAGTTGGAGTGCTTGCCCTGCATGGCGCGTACAAGACGCTCGAATCCCATACCGGTATCGATAACGTGCATAGGCAGCGGTACGAGCGAGCCGTTGGCCTTGCGTTCGTACTGCATGAACACGATGTTCCATATCTCGATAACCTGCGGGTCGTCCTTGTTTACGAGTTCGCGACCTGGAGTCTTGGCCTTCTCTTCAGGAGTGCGCGAGTCGAGGTGAATCTCCGAACATGGTCCGCAAGGACCCGTATCGCCCATTTCCCAGAAGTTGTCGTGCTTGTTGCCGTTGATGATATGGTCGGCAGGCACGTGCTTAGCCCAATATGATGCAGCCTCGTCGTCACGTTTCAGTCCTTCTTCTTCGCTTCCTTCGAATACGGTAACGTAAAGATCGGCGGGGTCAAGCTTCAATACGTTTACCAGATACTCCCATGCGTAGTCGATGGCGCCCTCCTTGAAGTAGTCGCCAAACGACCAGTTGCCGAGCATCTCGAACATTGTGTGGTGATAAGTGTCGTGTCCTACCTCTTCGAGGTCGTTGTGCTTGCCGCTCACACGGAGGCACTTCTGGGTGTCGGCACGGCGTCGCGGCTCCGGTTCGCGAGTACCGAGAATGATGTCTTTCCACTGGTTCATACCAGCATTGGTGAACATCAACGTTGGGTCATCCTTGATTACCATCGGTGCACTTGGTACGATGGTGTGTCCTTTCGACTCGAAGAACTTTTTGAACGAGTCGCGGATTTCGTTAGCTGTCATCATATTATATAATATTATGTACTTTGTATTAAATTCTTCCTAAAACGTTTGCAAAGGTACTCTGTTTTGGTTATTTTTGCAAATAAATTAAGACTAATATGGCACTGAATACCAATAAGAATGTGAAATTATACTACTCCATCAAGGAGGTGGCGGCTATGTTTGACGTGCGAGAGTCGACGTTGCGCTACTGGGAGTCGGAGTTTCCCCACCTCAAGCCCAAGACGGTGGGCCAGAGCGTGCGCCAATACACCGAGAAGGACATTGAGCAGATACGCACCATACACAATCTGGTGAAGGTGCGCGGCTTCAAGCTGGCGGCGGCACGCAAGATGCTCAACAAGAACCGCGCCGGTGTGGACAAGAGTTCGGACATTCTTGCCACGCTGATATCCGTGCGCGACGAGCTGAAAGAACTCAAGCGCAGGCTCGACTCACTCGTGTAGAAAAGCGCACTTTGCACCCCTGCAGAGCCATAGAAATTAGGCCGTTTCGCAAAAGGACTCCTTTTGCACCCGAAAAGGACTCCTTTTGCACTCAAAAAGGACCCCTTTTGCAACCCAAAAGGACTCCTTTTGAAAAGCGACGGAAATTTAAGGGAAAAGGGAAAAGGGAAAAGGGAAAAATCAATTGGATTTTCTATCCTTCCAAAACAAAAAACGACACGAACCCGAGGTTGCCCCCTTGCTCGTGTCGTCCTTACTAATCATACTTACTAACTATCTATTTCAGTTTGCGCACGCACACCTGCTTGCCCTGTCTTACAACCTCCACTATCACTACGCCTTGCGTTCCTGCCGTCATCGTTACGGCATCGGAAGTGGCTCGTGTCTGGTTGGCTATCATTCCGTTGGGCAGATACAGACGCACGTCGTCGTCAGTCTGAAGTCCCACAATGCGTATGCGGTCGGCTGCCACACGGCTCACATAGATTCTTGAAGCATCGGCATCGGCAGTCTTGCGGAACGCTATCGAGAAGCGGTTGTTCTGCTCGCCCTTGGCTGTGGCGCTGAAGGTGTAGCTGCCTTCGAGCAGATCTACAGCCTTGCCAGTGCTTGCGTCCTTCAGCAATACTGCCTCATAGTCGGTGGCATCACATCCTTCGGGCACCTGCATCACGTACATTCCCGCCTCGGGCACGCTGACTCCAATCTGCACTTCGCCCTCTTCATCGAGTGCGCTGAGCAACGAGTAGCGTCCGCCGTTACGTTCGGCGTAGATGAGGGGTTGTGTGCCCGACATCCACTTCACGCCGTCGGCTCCCATATCATAGTCGCTGCGAGCCTCGTCGTGAGGCACTGCCTGGAAGGCGAACTCATCTGACGCATTGGCTTCAGAAGCCTGACGGGTGGCTGGGTAGGGCGCTATCGCTACTGCCATGCGTGTGGTTGAGGCGTAAGCATCGCCCAAAACGTCGGTGGATTGTGCCACGCTGAACTTCTCGGATTCTGCAAGTGTAGCTGTCTGGGTGAACACTGCGTCGAACGGAGGGATGTGTCCCGGCTGCTCTGCATCAATAGTGAGATTCATATTGAGCGTCTGCATCTCGCCCGAAGCGTTGAGCCAGTAGGCTATGCGCGGATATTCCATGTCCTTGTAGTTCATCGAGCAGATGTAGGGCGAACCGAAGAGGTTCCATCCCATGTTCTCCTTGTGTGTGAACTTGGCTCCGCCGTCAGCCGGCGACGACCACGGCGAGCGGTTGTTGCTCTGCTGTAGCGTAACGTTAAGGTTGTTGCCGGTTATCTGCCACTTCGGATGCTCGTCGAGCTGCTTGCTGTAGAAGCGTGCGGTGAACTTCTTTGGCGCCCCGGCATTGGGCACAAGTGCCAGTCCGATGTAGCTGAGTCGGTCAGCATCAATCCAAGCTCCGTCATTGGCATTGTACTTATAGTCGTACTTGGCTCGCTTCTTGGCGTTGTAGGTGTAAGCCTTGAAGTGGTTGGAATTGGTCACATGGTCGACCGTGAACGGCATGTACACATACTGCGACTGTCCGTTCTCGAAGTCACGTTCAACCGCCAGACGCATATATCCGAACCAGTTGTTGTACGAACGCAGTCCGGCGTGATGCTGAAGCAGCAGGAATGCTAAGTAAGCATTGGCGTTGTAGTCGGTACCGGGGTTGGGATAGACACCGTCTTCGATAGCCAGTTCGCGACCGCTGCGCACGTACATCACCGAAGGACAATGCGGATAGTCGGCAGAGTTGATTGTCTTTGTCTCACCATCAACCAAGACGTTCCACGTCTCGAAGCAACCGTTGTCAAGATTATTGCGCAAACGCTTGTTGCCAAGTACGTCGTATGCGTGGCCTACCTTGTCTATACACATCTTAGCGGCGGCATATTGTGTTGAGGTTTTAGGCCATCTGTCGAGATTGTCGTTGTCGTCGTCGTTGAGCTGATAGCAACGGTAGCGCAGCGACGAGGGCACATAGCGCGTATGGCTGATTGTGTCGGCTACGCTGACGGTGCCCGTTACTGCCTTGCCACACTTCCATCCCGGTGCCCGATTGGCATAGCTGCCAAGCAGATCGGGCATAAAGCTGAACTTATTTGAGGCATCGGTGCTGACATTCTCGATTGTTCCCTGGCTCGAAACGTTGACTGCTCTGACACCTGAGACGGTGAGCTGTGATATTGCCGAAGGCTTGACGGTCTGCTCCCAATTGCTGTCGTAGACGAGCGAGTTGTACAGTACGCCGTCGCCCGTACCCGTTACGTTGCACTCAACGAGCGCTCCGCCGAGCAATCCCTTACGCAGTTGGGCTGAAGCCGTTATGTCAAATCCGTCGACTACGGCATCGGCATCAATCGTAAGATTCTTAATCTTCGACATGCTGTATCCGCTTTCGAAGGCTCCATGACGCTTGCCGAGGAGGTCGCTGACCACCTTCTTGGCTCCGTCCGGGGTCTCGTCCGATGCTGATTTCTCACCGTTCATGTTGCCATAAACGTGTACACGGTCGAGTTCGAGCTTCAGATTGTCTACACTAACTTTCTGGTCGACAAACACGTAACTGTCGTTTTCGTTGCGACGCGAGTAGAGTCCGGCAAGATCAACAGCCGACTGGAGGTCGCCCATCGACTTGTTCCAGCTCTCGCCCGTGTTCTCAGCCGAAGCTATAGGCGTAACGTAGAGTATCTGACGCAGCTGTGCGTCGTGCTCGTAGGCACCCACATCGACGGCATCGCCTACAAGTCGGCGCTTGTTGGCAAGCTCTACTTCAGTGTCGGGAATGGCTGGATTGGCTGCCGTTATCTTTGCATCGTCATAGCCGAGCACCTCCTTCTGATAGTGAGTATTCGAACCTCTATCGAGCAAGAAGAGCGACGGGCGCAGCGTATAATCCTTGGCTGCGGGATTGGTGAAGTTTGGTCCGTTCATGGCATCGGCATTAGCCGGACCGTTAACTACTCCATCTGGCACCTTGCCATCAGCATAATGATAGGCAAACGCCTTATTGTTGCATGGCAATTCAGAGCCTTCTATGCCAGTAATGTCCGACCAGAACACTCCGTCTGGGGCGTAGATGCTGCCCGCCTTTATCTCGGTGGTTCCGTCGGCAAGCTGCGTCAGGTCGGTCTTGTTGTCCTCGTTCTGCCATGAAACGGAGTTGAATACGCGAGTATCTTTGAGTGAAGCCTCGCCAAACTCATGAGTTGTAGGACTAGAAGCGATAGCCGGACCAAGGTTTTCGACAAACGTTGCGTTTACAACCGTTGTCTTGCCTGTAGTGACAAGCGCCGCTTTGTTGCCCACCTTTGCGGCTTCTCCGGTTTCGTTCTTGATGTTGCTCTTGCACGAATCGCTTGCAAACACCGTATTATATATAAGCACCTTACCCTTATTCTGAGCCACAAACATTCCGCTTCCTACATTCTCACGGAATCCGCCGTTGCGTATCGTGAGCGAGCCTTGGACATTGTCAATCTGCGCACGCAGTCCGCGACCGTAGTCGTTGCTGAATGTCAATCCCTCGATTGTTACGGGCTTGTGCTTAGTCATTACGTTGAGCAGACTGCCAGCCTTTAGTATCGGCAGCTTGCTCGGAACTACAACGGTCTGCTTAGAGAAGTCCTGCTGAGCCTTGTCGCCATGTCCTTCGCCCGTACATGCGCCCTTTATCGTAACCGATTCGCCCCATTCATTGCTTTCACTTGCATACAACGAGAAGGCATTGCCGGCATAAAGTGTCGGCGAGAAGTACTCTCCGCCACGCACATATACGGTACGTTTCTTATATCCGTCGCCCGTACTTACGGCACCATCGGGGTTTGCCATAGCGATGATGGCGCTGCGCAGGTCGGACGATTGGTTAGCCCAATCGCGTCCGTCGCCGTCGCCTTGCTCGGTATTACCGATGTAAACGCCGATGAGTTTACGGAAGTCTATCTTATATTGATACTCATACAGTCCGATATCGATGGTCTTGTCGGCGAGAGTTCCGTCCTCGTTGAGTCCTCCTAGATAACGTGCGTAGTCGGTCCAGTGCGTATCGGAAACAGTGCTATTGCTGTTCATGTTCGACTGACGGCGCAACATATAGCGGCTTATACCATAATCGGCAGCGAAATAAGTGCGTATTGTGTCCGACACAACATTGTTCCAGAAGTCGTAATAAGATCCGGTCTCATTGTTGAAGTTGTCAGAGTTGTCCTTCTTCAACACTCCGTCGCCGGCATCAGTAAGTATTGAGATGCCTGCAGGGTTCCATTGCGACTTGAGGTCGTAGCCATCTACGCCAGCCAATGCGGTCGGTTTGGTAAAGCGCGGACCGTCAATAGCCATGTTGTCGGTGCTGAGTACGATGTTGTCGTTGATGAGTGTGCGTACAACGCTGCCGTCTTCGCGCTTCACATCCGTGTAATCGGTCTTCGGATTGAGATTGACAAAGACGTCGCTGGCTACATGACTCACATTCTTCAAGAACATCTGCTGACTCTTGTCTGCCTTGTTTCCCCATACAACACTGTTGCAAGAGAAGTGATTACCTTCAAGAATCTTACCGTTCCAGTACATTCCTGCACCCTTAGTAGCCTTGTTTCGGGCTGCTATCGAGTTCATGAAGTGCATTTCGTGATTAGTGGCATCGTTGCTGACATTGAAGTATATGGCTCCACCCATACCGTCGCCTGTGCCGTCGAGCGACGGTTCGGCGCTGTTGTTGACGTAGAGCGAGTTGGCAGTATAGAAACTTCCGTAGGCGTTCTGGTCGTCATAGTTGAAGTGGAGGGCTCCACCCTTGCCTGCTTCCGAACTCATGCGCGAGTCGGCTATAGCTTCGTTGCCTGCCACGAGCGAGCCCAATACAGAGAAATCGGCATCCTTGATGAAGGCGGCACCGCCATGTATGCCTCGATTGTCAATCAGTCGGCAGCGGTTGAGCGTTACGTTTACACCATTACTATATATACCTCCGCCGTGACCAACTTCGTTCAGTAGCTCCTTACCGCTGTCGTCGAAGTCGAGGAACGACGAAGTTGCACCGTGCTGGATGGTTATTCCGTCGAGAACTATGCCCAACTGCTGGCGCTTCTTTTTCTTGTCGGCTTCCGCATACGTCTTGTCATCGTAGGCATAAACTACGTGATAGGCACGTTCGGACTCATCGTTGAGCAGGTCGCCGGTAAGAATGGTGAGCGAGTTGAACTCCCACGGTTCAATGATATTGTTCAAGTTGCGGTCGACAAAATACGTAGATGTATTCTCCTTCTTGTTGCGTTCGGCGAGAATATCGGTCATCTTGCCGTCGGCAACAAACGTGCCAGTAGGCTTGCCAGGGAACTTTTCATTGACAAGTCCTTTGCCTGTGCAGTAGAGTTCCTTACCCGTAAATCCGCCATAGAGCGCCGTGTTGACCGGAATAGAGAACGAACACATACGCATATCGTTGTCGAGCTTGGTCGAAGTGGTGGTACGTGCCAGCACTGGTACGTAGGTTCCCTTAGCCAGGAGTATCTCGAAGTGGGTGTCGTCAGTAGCCTTTCCGCTTGCACGCATCTTGCGGATGTACTCCAGAGCGTTGCCGAGCGAGTTGAACGGAGTGTAGAACGAGCGTCCCACATACTTCTGCTGAATGTCTGCCGACACCTCGTTGCCGCCGTCGAGCGACACAAACAGTCGAGTGAAGAGTTTGTCGGTAGCAGCCAGGTGTACTGCAAACGCACCCACGGTGAGCTTGTTCTGCAGGTTGCTGACAGCAAATTCAACCGAGCGCATATCGTAGGTTGCCACGTCGAAGCTCTTCTTCCACACGTTGAGCATAGTAGCGTTGTCCGCTCCAGCGTGTATAAGCTGCGAGAAAGGACGCGGAACATACGTGTCGCCCGAACGGAAATAGCGTGTATTCTCGGATGTCATCGAGATGTTGGGGTGGTTCGACTTGATCTTGAAAGTCTCGATGAAGCAATCGTTGAAGGGATATTCGCGACCTGTGGCAGCATTCGTTCCATCTACAGAACCGTAGAGCTTGGTGTCCTCAAAGTCCCTGTCGGAAATGCCACTCAGGTTCTTGTCGGATGCGGCAAAGTTGCCCCACACCACGCAGTTGGCTGCCATAAGCGCTCCTTCTTCAAAGAATACGCCTCCACCTGTATTCTCAGCCGTGTTGCGGACGATTGTTGTCGACATGACATACGCACGTTTTTCGGGTGTACCGTCTTTAGTATCGCCGTTGTCAACATACATACCAGCACCCACACGAGCCTCGTTTTCGTCAATCATAGTGCCGCTCACGATGGCTCCAGGCATAAGATACAGACCTCCGCCACGAACCGCCTTGTTGTGCGAAATGACACAGTTGCGCACATGAGCGTTCTTCGGCACGATGGCAGCACCACCAAAAGCCTTGTGTCCGTCGTTAGTGATTGCCTCGCCGCTGATGATGAAACATCCGTCGATAGTGGCACTGCTGCTCACCGCTTTTTGGTTCCACTTCTGCAAATCGCCGGTTGGCCATGAGCCGAATGTTACGGCGTGATGACCCACAATGCGGTCAACGGTAGAGGTGGCAGGCAACTTGGCTACTGCCGACAGAACCGTACGGCTGTTGGCAAGGGTTCCGTCTGTCAGCTTGCGCCATCCGTCCCACACGTTGCGATTGTCGTCGTACCAGTTGTAGCCTACCAGTTTTATCTTCTTTATAGTTTCAGTACCAGCGGTTTCGCTTACGGTCTGCTGCTCACCCTCGTAATATCCGCCCATCAGCGTCACTCCGTCATGGATGAGATAGGTGTAGCTCTGAGGGTCGGAAGGGTCGGCAAGGGTGTTGGGATGATATATGAATCCCTCGCTGGAGTTGTTCATATTGTAGCCAGCCACCTTCACAACGAACTTCTTTATTGCGCTGAAAGCGGTGTCGCCAGACTTCTTCTTGGCGAAGCATTCGCCCGCAACATTGAGCACCTTTTGCAGTTTTTCGGCGCAGGCAGCATTCTCGGGATTGCGTCCGGAGTTGTCGCCGTAGCCAGTCTGTGTCACATAGAACACGATAGAGTCGTTGCGTGTCTCGTAAGCGATGTTAGAGTAAGTGTCCGACTCGTATGCTCCGATGTCCACCTTACAGTCCTTTATACGGTCGGAGTAGTCCATATCGGTGAGCGGGAGGTCTACCTTGTGCTCCTCATTGTTTTGGTTGAGGTTGTCGGTACCACCGTTCATACACTTGGTAGAGCTACTCAGACGATAGTCGTTGGTCTTACGGGCATTGTCACCGGCTGCAAACGGGTTGCAAGAAGACTCCTCGCTACCTTTATATATAATGTTGCCGTTAGCTGAAGAATAAAGTTTCTCGTCGGCATTGCTACCACCTCTCTCGTTCCACACACCCGCCGTGCTGTTTGTACCGCCTATAAGGAAGCAGTTGTGGGCAGGTTTGAATGTGCCGATGCTTGTCGACGACACTTGAGGATTGTCGGGGAAGTCGGTACTCTTGTTGCCGTAGACGATACAATTGTAAAGCGACAGCTCTGACGACACACCGGTGGCGTTGCCACCCGATGCCCACTGCTCTATGCCGGCACCGTTTAGGCGTGAAGTATTGTATGCTACGGTGTTGTTGTAGAACTTGGCGTTCTCGATGAAGATGCCTCCACCGCTGCCCGACTGTGTCAGATGGCTTACCACACGATTGTTAGCCACGACCATATTGTAGCCCGTGCCCACAATCATATAGGCACCGCCACCGTAGTCATCATTATCGCCAAAGCCTCCAGTTCGGTTATACACACCTGCACCAACATATCCGTCCGACCAATTGCTCATCGTTTTGGCATTGTAGTCGGTAGTGAGGTTGTTGAGCACGAAACTGTTTGATATTGTCGAGTTGTCACCATCCATATACAGTCCGCCTCCACGTGTACGGTAGCCGTGTGTGAGGTTGTTGGTGATGATGAGGTTTTCGAGTTCAACGCCATGGAACACGCGCACGCCTGCACCACCGTCACGGTTAGCCATATAATTAATAATGTAGCCGTGGCGAACGGTGAATCCGTCCCACTTCACATCTTTGTATTCCTTATAAACGCTCGGTTTGTTGCCACCGACATAGTTCTTCCAGTAGTATTTGCCAGTGTCGTAGCAGCGATACTCGTTGCCATTGTATGCACTGTTATTGCCATCGCCTGCCACATGCCAGGTTGTCACACACACGTCAGGCTGATACAGTACATAGTGTCGTTGGCACATGCCTGTAGCACCATTGGTAGCGTCATCGGCACATTTATTTACAATTTCATTAGCAAAAGAGGATATGTCAAGATTGTCACTTGTACTACCTGTCACTGGTGATTCCTTGCGTATCTGAAGTATTGTCTCGTAGTCGGACTTGGTACGTGATGCGTCTGCCAAACGAGCCGGAACGTACTGCGAGAGCAGCGGTTTGCGCTCCTGTTCGCCTGGTGTTCCTTCCTTGGGGAAGCCTCCATACACTTTGACACCATTGCGGATTACAAAGCCCTTGGAGTCGGTATATACTCCGGCTCCTACCCATACAACCTTAGGCTCAAATCCTGCATCGTTCTTGTGAAGGGCGTTGTACTTGGCGGCTATTTCCACTGCCAACTGCAAACCGCTGATGTATCGTTCCTTGCGGTCGTTGTTGATACTGTTATAGTTGCCAGTTGAAGATGCCCAGTCCCACTGGTTGGTATTGCCTTGATAATACTTGTCCCACGCTTTCCTGCCAGCAGCAGTTTTTTGATAATTACCAGTCCAGTCAGGCACAAGGAAGCGCGTATAATGTCCCGACGCCGGACCATAATAGGGTTCGGTGCGTACTGGAGTAGTGGTAGTGCCGAGATACGTTGAGTAGTTTGAGTTATCATACGTAGCAGCAAGCATCATGCCATCTTTGAGCACATATATGGAATTGTCAAGCTTGTCCATATTGAGCGTGTCGCACATGGCATTGCCATGAATGGCAGTATCCCACGACTTTCCGTTGTAAACCACGCCGGGATTGTTCTTAAGCAGGCTGAAGTCGGGCTTTCCGTCGGTCTCGTCAAGCACCTCGGTGTTGTCCTTTGGTGCCACGGTGTTGTACGAACGCACGTAAATCACGCTGCCCGACTTAGGCAGCAGAGCCTCAACAGCGCCCAAGTCGGGTGCGCCACCGAGGTCGCGCTCATCGTTATAGATGTCGACTGACATATCGTCAGCGTTGGCAGCAGCCTTGTTGATGACCACCTGCATAGCCTTCGAACTGGTTAGCGGACGATAGTCGGCATTGCCGCCATAATATACGTTGCCCGACTCGGCTGCACCACAGTTGACAGAGGGGTTGGAGAAGTTGGCAGCTCCGTCCTTACCCAATGATGCAATGTCAGATAATGTGTTGTTGCAAGATGTTGTCACCGTGCCGGCAGGATACTGATTGCCAAGAGCATACGATGTACGGGCGTTGCGATTGAGCAGTTCGTCTTGCGGAGCCCACGCTATGTTGTTGACAATGGTGACATGATTAAACTCCATATACTGTGGCTGTATGCTCAAAAGCCACGGATCGTCGCTTGCAGCCTTTTCCTGCGACTCTACCACAGTGTTGTTGTTGATAACGCAGTTGCGCATCACAAGCTTCACGTTGTCAGCCAATGTGGTGGCTCCCACAGCCGGACCTGTATAGGCACGGTTGTTCTCGATGATGCAGTTGTCCATCTGTACACGTGCTCCATTGAACAGAAGCACACCTGCACCGGTGTGTATCGTAGAGTTCTCGGTAGCGTTGCCGCCTGTCACGGCAACTCCGTCGAACGTCACGTCGGCACCATTCTGCACGCGCACCGTATGATACGAGTGGCCGCTGAGCGCTCCGATAGTATAGCGTCCGTCAAACTCGGTGCGGCAGTTCTTTATGTCGCGGTCGGCATCGGTAGGCGTAGCGTTGGCTGAAGCCGACGGATAGCCGCCCACAATGCGCAGCGGACACTCCATACGCGGAATACGGTGAGACACGGATCTGGCGTCGTTGTTGTCGTAAGAGTATTCGGGCTGGATGCTGCCCTCACGCAGACAGATCTCGAATATGGTAGTGGCGGGATTGAACGTTATGTACTTCTTGTCAGCATAAGCGGCTGGTGTCTCGATATTAAGCTTATTGACAGCCCACGGAACATACACGTCCAAGTTCTCGAAGTATACGAGTGCATCGTGCAGCGACGGTGCATTGTTGCTCCATGACGAGCCGTCGCCGTCAGCCTTAGAGCCATTGGGGTCGACATACAGACGCACGACGTCCTTGCCGTCGCGACGCAACAGAGCCGGACGGAAATCGACTACGTCGGAGTAGTAGGCTCCGATGGTATAGGAATTGAATATGTCGCCGATGATGTCGGCAGCGGGACGGAACAGCAGTTCGGCATCAAACATATACTGGGGCAGTCCTGACGAGCGCAGCGAAGCGCCGTTCTTTGTGGGCCAGTAGTAGTCGATTGTGTTCCACGACGACTGCAATCCGATACAGTCGATTATCTGATTCCATGAGCCGTACTGCGCTGCGCCATTGTCGTTGAGCTTGAATACGCAGTCAGCGGCATTGGCTCCGAGTGATATTGTGCCCGACTGGTAGACGTTGTTCCACACTGCCGAGTTGGGCGATGAGAGTGCATTGTTGTAGAACCGCACGTTGGCGGCAGTGGCATTGGAGGCATATATCTGTGCCTGCTGGGTTGCCGAACTTGCCAGAGAGCCCTCCGGGCGCTTGATGCCGTTGTTCCAGATGATGTTGTTTACGGCATAACAGTAGCCGTTGACGTACACTCCACCCGTGTGCGAAGCGTTATCGTCCGACTCGTCGGTAGAGGTTGAGGTGTAGTTGTTGACAATGGTGTTGTGTATGAGATTGCCCGACTGGTCGGCATAGACGGCACCGTTGGCGGTGTTCTCGTTGTTGGCTACTACCGACAGGGCGAGTATGGCATGGTCAGCCACCTTGCCCTTCTTCATGTACACGCCTCCGCCATTGCGCGCCTTGTTGTTGGCTATGATGCAGCGCGACACGATGCCGAATCCGTCGATGTAGACACCGCCACCGTCGCCCGATGCGTTCACATTATTATATATAAGGCATTTCTCGACACGTCCGCCACCATTGTACACGGCAGCGCCTCGTCCTGCGACAGAGCAGTAGCGCACCACGCAGTCGCGCAGTATGGCATTCTCGCCCATAAGCACTCCGGCTCCGTCGTTGGGCAGATAGCCTTCGCTGACCGAACCGGATTCGACGGTGTGTCTGCCACCCTCGATGGTGACACCGTCGAGCACTGTCTCCTTGTCGAACATTGCCACCTTATTGTCAGACGTACCCACTCCATTGGCTGCAATGGGTGCAAACCATACCACATGATACGATCCGCTGCTGAATACCCACTCGCCCTTGGTGCTGTTCCATACGGGAACTGTGCAGGAATGGCCCTGGAATATGGTGCGATACTCTTCGTGGAACTTCCATGTATATTGAGAATCGCGGTTGGGTTGGTCATCGTCAGAACCGTCGTAATAGCCGTCGCGCTGGTCGATCGAGGTCTCCGTGCCACGGAATCCGCCAAAGACGTTGATGCCGCTGTGCATGAGGAATGCCACGGGGCTGTTGGTGTCTTTGGTGATATGGGCGCTGGGGGCGTATGTTCCGGCTGCCACCCACACCTCGCCACGCTGGCCTGTGCCGTCGTTGAGGGCGTCGATGGCTTTCTGGGGTGATGCGTAGGCAGTGGCCCAAGTAAGTCCGTCGTTGTCGTCGTTGCCTCCATTGGCTGCTGTCTTGACGTAACGACGGCGCGAAGCGGGCACCTTGGTATAGGCGTAGGCACCTATATCGATAGTGGTAGTATTGTTGTCGGCGGTGCCGAAACGGTTGTCGGCACTGAGCGCACGGTCGCCCCAAGTGGCAGATTTATACTGTGTAGGGTCGCCTTTGGCAATGAGTGCCGAACCGTAGTCAATGGCATACGACCACTTGGGATAATCGGTAGTGGTCCAGATGTAGCTACGGTCGTATCCGGCAGATGTAACCGGATCCTTGAAGTTGGGCGTTGCGCCGTCAGCTGCATTGTTGCTCTCTTCAAGAACTACGTTGGTGTCGTCGCCGGGGTTTGCCTCGCCACGGTGTGTATAGTATGCGCCATGACTGAAATGGGGCGCAGGCGAATACTTGTTGAGTCGGTGATTGCCCCAGACGATGGTGTTGTAGACGGTGAGCTTGTTATTTTTGTCAGGCGACACGTGGTCGATACCGGCGCTGTTGTTGCGCGAAATGGTATTGTTGACAACGGTAGTGGCTTCCGACACACGCATACCACCGTTGATGTTGCAGTAGACGAGGTTGTTGACGATGTCTGCCCTACCCTCTGCCCAGAGTCCGCCTCCAAGGTTGTCGTCGGCTCCTCGTGTGCCTGCCACGTTGTTGAAGAGGGTGTTGTAGCGTATGTAGGCACGTCGGTTGGCGTTGGGCTTGACGTTGGCTGCCACGTATATGGCGCCGCCACGCTCTGCGTAGTTATTGGTGAAGAAGCAGCGCGACACGTCATAACCGCGCTCGCCGGTGTTGTTGTCGGCTGTGCCGGCATCGGTGATGTACACTCCGCCACCGTAAGAATCGTCCGAATCCGACGCATTGCCGCCCACAATGTAGAATCCGTTGAGCACAGTGGGGTCGTTGCCGGCATTGGGATTGACGGCAGTAGGGGCAAGACTCATCGTCACAACGTGACGGGCGTTGTCCTTGCGAGTAGAGTTCTGCGGAAAGAGCAGCCACGTGTCAGACACGGTGTCGTTGCAGTCGATGTCGGCAGTGAGCACCGAACGGTACTTCATGTGCGAGAGGTCGCTGCCGACACAGCTGCGTGGGTCATTGGCAGGGGTGTCGAGATGGTCGGGACTGATCTCGGTCTCGTTGCCCGCAAAGCCTCCATACATGCGCACACCCGACGGCAGGACAAAGCCCTTGCGGTCGGGTACGGTGTAGTAGAAGTCTTTGCCGGTGGCTTCACCGGCTGTGTAGCCCTTGGCAAAGATGCAGTCGCCTGCCTTAACCTTTGCCAATGCCTGCTGCAGAGATATAGCCTTGTCCCACGAAGAACCGTCGGCTGTGCCTTCTGGCGTAGCCGTAGTGAGGTCGTGAGGTGCCTTGACGTAGTAATTGGTCTGCGCATTGAGCGCAAGCGGCATTGCCATGAGGGCTGCCGCTGCCATTACATTCTGTATAAATCGAAGCATATATTAGAATGGTATTTAGTTCGTACCCTGTGTTTGGGTGATGTTCCATGTGAATTCCTTATTGGCAGAAATGCCGCTCACTGTGGCGTTGATCTTGTACCAAGTGGCTGCCTGGGGCTGGCTGCTGAAGTTGACGGTGACGGCAGACTGCTTCGTCGTGCCGTAGGCATCGACTCCATTGACGTCGAAGGTGAGCTTGGGCTTTGTGCCTACTGCCTTCTGCGACTCGGGGAAGACGTAGTGATAGGCACGGCCGTTGCGCTGGCTTATCTCGCTGGTGTTGAGGAATGCGGTGCTGCCACCTACCGCTTCGGTAGACGTGGCGAGTTCGGGGAAGAGACGACCGTAGCCTGCGCCAGTGACCGAAGGATTGGAGGTGTACTTGAATCCAGTGACGTAGGCACGCAACTGGCTGCCTGTGAATGCCGAAGCGGCATCCCACTGCACGTCTATCTTGCATGCCAAGCGCACGAGCCGAAGCACGGGCACGTTGTAGGGCGACTCTGCCGAAGCTGCGGCATTGGTTATGTCGATTGTGCCCTGACGGGTTTTGTCTTTCAAATCACGATAGTAGCCCGTGGCAACGCTTAGGAACTTGGACGTGGCATCGGCACTGCCTGCGGCGTAGGAGTTGGAAATCAACAGATTGTCAACTTCCTCCTTTGATGTGCATTGTTGCAGACGCCGGTATATGTCGTAATCGGTTGCGTCGGAGCTGTAGGCTATGCCGTAGCAATAAACCACTCCGGGCATAAGCTGAATGGTGTAGTAGCGCACATTGTCGTTGTCGTTGTAGCGTTCGAGTTGGTTGAACTGCGTGCGCGTTATGCGGTCGACTATCACAGTATTGGCACCTGACTCGCCACTCTTGTAGACAAAGGCGAGCAGGAAGGTGTCCCACAAGTCGGCCTCGCCCGTTGAGGTGCCGGGGTCGGCAATACGCGACGACGGAGCTTTGGGTGCCTGAACAAGCATGCGCAGCGCCACCTTAGGCTTTGTGGAGGGCGACGGCTCGTCGCTGCTGCTGCCGCATGAGGCGAGCAGAAGGAGCGTGGCTATGAGTGTAAAGAAATAGTCTATGCGTTTCATTTGTATACGGTTTGTGTTGAAGGGAATTGTCAGATGTCGATATTGTGGTCGCCTCCGGGTTTCCAGTCGAGCTCGACGCTGGCACCTACATTGTGCAGATTGGGCACAACTTCGCCACGGTTGTTTATCTTGCACTTGATGATGCGCAGCTCGCCTGCCCGTAGCGGCTCCTGAACGTAGAGCGTGGTCTTGGTGTAACGGCCCGCCATGCGCACCACTATGCCTATGCGCCATGTGGCGGTCTGGCTGATGCCGTCGGCTGAGGTGTAGGTTTGGGCTGCCATTGGCGACGGCATGGATGCGGCATAGAGCGCATACTGTCCGCCGGCGCTGACGGGTGTGGAGCGCACAACGGTGTGGCGTGCGAAGTGATAGGTGCTGTCGCTGACGCTGAACTCGGTTGCCATGTCGTCGACATAGCCCGAAAGGCTCTGCACGACGTTGGTGCCGGGGTCGAGAACGAGGCACGAAGCGCAGTTCTGCATGTAGAGGTCGGCATGGTAGGACTGGCTCTGGTCGGCAAGAGCCATGTCGAGTCGCGACGTGAAGAGTGGATGGGTGTGGGTGTCGATGGTGTCGGACGGGGTCTGGCTGAGCGTAAGCGTGGAGGACGAAGCGGCTCCGTCGACAGCCACAAACGGCTCGGCTGCGGCATTGGCGAGTGCCAGGTTGCGGTAGTCGAGTTTCTTGAGATAGAGGGTGTACTGGGCATGCGAGGCATTGATGTCGTGCTGCTCGTGCTGCACGACGTTGCCCGTAGCGCTGTCGAAGAAGGAGAGGTCGAGGTCGGCGGCGGTAGATGCAAACACCCGATTGAGCGGTGCGAGCAACTGTGCCGAGAGTTGCTGCTCGGCAGGGGTAGTGAGGTGGCGCTGCAGAATGGCAGGCACGTCGGTGAGCTGGCGCACGGTGTAGTCGACGGTGTAGTTCTTGCCACACTGTGTCAGGTCCTCGTCTATGCACGAAGTGAGACATGCCGTGGCAATGGCTGTTGCCGCGACAAGCCTCACGCCGTGTCGTAATGTCAATGTTATCATGTACGTGTAGTGTTAAAATAGTGAGCGGCAGCCTGATCAAGGGCTGCCGCCCTATGGGGTGCCAGACTGTTGCTGGCTGCGGTTTTAGTCGATGTTTACATCAAACTGGAAACCTGCCTGCCAGTCAAGGTCAACCGAGAGACCGAGCTGGAGCTTTGTTGAACGCAGGTCGGGGATTGTGTTGTAAGCGCTCTTGAGCGAAGTGATGGTCAGATTCATAGTTGTCTTGTAATCGCTCATGAATACTGCAGGGTTGGTAACGCCTTCTATAGTCTTGGCATCAGGATTGAGCTGACCTACAAGATAGAACTTGCCACCGTCAGGGATGATGCCGTCCTGTCCACGGAAGGCAACACCAGAGTTGTTGGTCAACTCAATTGCTACGTTAACCTTGCTCTGATCTGCAACGCCACGGCCCTTGTCGTTAGGCAGAACGATGGTGTAGTTTGGTGTAGAAGCAGCACCGTTCTTGTTGGCAACAATACCAGTAAGTTCCTTGTCGTAGACAGTCTGGACGTATTCAGCATCAGATGTCGGCTGGAAGTCGAAGCCTACCTTTGTAGGCTGACCGCCAATAAGCAGACCAGTAACGGTGAAACCTGCATCAGGAACAGTTACTGTACCAGCGAACTCGCTTGGGTCAGTAACAGGGAGGTCTGTGTTGTCTGGCAACGAAGCAGCGCCACACTTAACGGTAGTAGCGAGGTTGGCAACTCCGTAGTTGATGTTCTGACGCATTGCGATAGAGCGTGTTGTGAGCTGAACTGAGGCTGTCCAACCGTCAGCAAGAGAGTTTGCGTCCTTCAGCCAAGGAGCTGCTGTGCCAGTCCAAGCGGTTGTAGATGTCGGCCATTTTGACGCGTCAAGCTCTACGGCTGTAGCTGCGAGTTCGCTGCTCTGGAAATAATAGATAGATGCAGGGAAGCAAATCTTGGCAGCATCGAGGGTTAATGCACCAAGTGTAGATGAAATTGCATAAGAGAAAGTCTTAGTAGCTTCGGCATATGTCAACTGCACTGCTCCATCAGGGAGATTAATGTTGTTAGGATATGTACTATATGCACTACCTTCTTTGTATGCAAGTGTAACGTATCCGTCAGTACCTGTAGTCGGTGTAAAGCTCTTGTCTATTTCCTTACGGATATTTTCAGCAACTGTCTTTTGAGCATCATCAGCTGCTGAGATGACACCACTAAGGCTGTTGTAAAGCGATTGGAGAGTAAAACGAATGCTGTTTGCTGAACCTGCCTTTGCCTTAATATACTGTGTATAGAGCTTGCCGAGTTTTGTATCAGCACCTGCTGTAGCCCAACCATTAACACCTGCTACACCATTAAGAATATTAAGGAGGGCTGTTTGAGAAGTTGCGTCAGTTCCCTTAACGGCAACCAAAGCTGCTGAAATACCGCTTGTTGCAGTAGCATCTGTTGTGGGTGCAGTAAATGTAAGCACACCCTTAGCGAACTTATCAGCATCAGTTGTTCCCTGCGGAGCGTGAGCATAGAAAAGGAAGTGTGTGGTTCCTACGGGTACAGATACGTCGCTGTAGATTTTTGATGAAGCATCGGCTGTAATACCAGAAGCGATTTCTGCAAGGGCAAATGTGGCTGTACTTGTTGAGGTAGATGTAGGATTGCCACTGAACGAGTACATGCGGATGTCCTCCATTCCAAGGAAATTCTTGTTAGCCTGTGCGTTGTCACCGCTCATACGTGTGCCTCCGTTGGCGCGCGGAATGTTAAGGGCGAACTGGGTTTTCACTGCCTTTGTTTCGCCGGGGTTTGTTGTGGAGTCATTGCCGAGGTCGTCTGACGAGCACGATGACATCACACCAAGTCCTGCAAGGGCTACTGTGCCCATGAGGAAAAAGCTGCTTAGTTTTTTCATAAAAATGAACGTTTTTGTTAATGTAGATGCGTTGGTTTTCAAGCCCCGTACGTTGGGGTTTCAAGCCTTTTTAGTTGTGTTCTGCAAAAGGAGTCGTTTTGCAGTGCAAAAGTTGTCCTTTTGCTCACCAAAAGGACTCGTTTTGCTGTCCAAAAGGAGTCCTTTAGCACCTCAAAAGGAGTCCTTTTGAAATGCCGCAGGATTGCCTCCTCGTAAGCGGTTGATTATCAACGCATTTACGATGTTTGTTTATAATGTTTTAATTCTCTTGTCGTATTACACGTTACGTTTTCTTGTTTTACTGTTCGGCACGCTGTATTGCCTCCCATTGGCGCAGGTTGTCCTGTGCCTCGGCGTTGCCATCGGCGGCAGCGCGACGTATGTATTCCATGCCTTCGGTACGGTTGCCCGTCATGTAGAGAGCCACGCCAAGGGCGTTGTATGCCCGGCGGTCGGTGCTGACTGTGCGCAACTGCTGCAGAGCCTCGGCATACTGTGAGCGGTTGATAAGCTCGGTGGCGCGGTTGATGGTGGCTGCTGCGGTGTCGGGCACATAATCGTAGTAGATGCGCAGATAACCTGAGTTGCGCTGGTCGGCAAGCACCTTGTCGCGCAAGAAGCTATATGGCTTTCCTCCGCGTAGTGTCTTCAGCTTAAGCTCACGCTTATTGACATCGCTCTCGGTGTCGATAATGCGAAGCATCTCGTCGCGACCGTCAAACTGAAGGTCTTCTATCTGCGAGCGCAACTCGGTCCATGCCTCGCCTCCATTGGCTACGTCGAACATCGAGTCGGCTATCTTCACACGCTGCTGTATGTACTTCTTGAGCGCAGCTCCACGCGAGGCGGCAAGCTGCTCGTTGTGCTTGACGGGGCCTTCTACCGACGCAAGTCCTATTATCTGAATCACACGAACGTTGGATGTGGTGTCGGCAAGTATCTGGCGGGTTATGTCTACGATGCGGTCGAGCGTGGCGGCATTGTTGCGGAAGTCGTGACGCAGCGTTGACTTGTCAAGATCGAAGTGTACGTAGAGCGCTCCCTCTTCCTTGCGGAGTATGCGGTCCTTGGTGTAGGGACGATACTGGCTGTAAGGACGGAGCAGCGGATTGGTCTTCTCGAGTTCGCCTGCCTTGCCGGTGTTGTCTGGCACAAGGCTCAACTGGGGCACGAAGGGCGGAACGTAGCGCAGGGACGCAAGGGTGGACGGGGCGAGACGGTCGGTTGAACAGCAGCCGTCTTGCTCGCGAAGCACGTCGAGCGTCACACGGTTCTGCCACAGCCACGGATACTGGCTGCGCAATATGGCTACGTCGTAATGCACGGTGTCGCCAAGCATCACCTCGTTGCGGGCTCGCTGCATGGTGCTGCGGGGCGACGAATTCAAGCGGCGCATCATACGGTCGGACGTGGTTGGGGCGAAATGACGCTCGCGTTCGACATATCGCATGTTGCGACGACCACGAAACACGGAGTTCTGAAGGGTGATGGTGTCGCCCGTGGCACTGCCCAATCGGGGCATCGCCCATATTGCATAGTTGCTGCCGCTGCCATTGCGCGACTCGCTAAGGGCAAACGAAAGATGCAGCGTGTCGGCTGTCCATCGCATGTTGATGCCTGGAGCGGATGCGGTGGGATTGACAGCTGGAATTGCTGTGCGGGCTGCTTGGCTTGCTGTGCGGGCTGCAGTGGGCATTACTATGCCCAACGACAGCAGCGACATCATTAAATATATAAAGGTGTTCATATAATGATTATGTGTTAGACGTAAAGCGGATTACTTGATATTATATACAAGCGAGATGGCTGCTTTGGTTGGCATAAACAATGTTTTGGTGTCGCTGCCTACCTTAGAACCGCATGTGGCACACTCATATTTCTCGTATTTCGTTATGCCTACGCCTACTCCAACCTCTGCCTCTATGCTCCAGTGGTTGCCCGGCAACATCCATGAGTAGCCATATCCGAAGCCCAAAGCTCCAAGGTCGCCCTGGTAACGATAGTTGCGCAGGTCCTTGAAGATGCCTAACGGCAACTTGATGCCACCTATATTATAATGTGAATATACGAGATGCATGCCGAAGAAATGACCGGCATAGGGCGAACACAACCAATAACGTGCCTCGGGTTGCACAGCAATATGGCGCAACTTCTTGTTATCGGAAAAGGTGAAAGGATTGTATCCGGCAGATAACTCGGCAGTCCACTTCCGCCCTATCTTGGTCTCAAGTGCAAGATTGGGAGTGGTAGTGGCCCAATAAAGTGCATTGGTCTTCACCACAGTATGTTGTCCGAAAGCGCTTGCTGCAAACAATAAACACACAGCAAGTAATACTAACTTATACCTATGATTTTTCATATTCTTATCACAAGGGACTGAAAAAAGTCCAACATTTAACACGTTTCATTGCAAAGGTACATATTTATAATATACTATAATTATACAGCTATAGAATATTAGTATATATTTGCGTTTACCTTCTCATTTTTACAACGCTTAACATTTATATGATTATTATAATTCTCCATTCACTTTCATAACTTCCGACACAGAAGATTGTTAAAGAAGAATGTAAGAAATTGGGTTCTTCCGTTAAATGCGTAGACGCTTGTCGTGTAGAGCGTA
>OLSQ01001020.1_pt1 | contig 24547 bp, 24 predicted proteins | sample 1672561 | NCBI WGS metagenome assembly OLSQ01 (sample SAMEA3136699, study PRJEB25190) | human gut metagenome | biome: human gut; feature: human-associated habitat; material: faeces | place: Austria | collected 2013
GCGCAGGGCAGGAAGTACAGCAGATTCACGCCCTGCGCCGCTTTCTGATCCATGGACAGTACCGCGGTCATCCAGACCATCAGCAGACTGCCGCCGCCGATCCCGAACCCGGACAGCACACCACAGACCAGCCCCGCGAGGATGGCACCCAGAAACGTCAGCATACGATCAGCCGCACCCCTCCCGCCAAAATCACGCCGCCGAGGATCAGATGCAACGCCTTCGCCGGGATCTTCCGGAACCAGAGCCCTGCCAGCACGCCGCCCGCCGAGCCGCCGATCAGATAAGGCAGGGCATCCCGGAGCGGCAGGCTGTCATGCACCGCATAGACCGCGATGGACACCGCGCACAGCGGCAAAATCACCGCGACCGCCGAGGAAAACGCCGCCTTGTCCTCCAGCCGGACGAGCCAGAGGAGCAGCGGCACGAGCACCATCCCGCCGCCCGCACCGAAAAATCCATTGATGAACCCTGCCAGCGCCCCGGCCAGCAGGCAAAAGCCGAGCTTCGGCTTCTGTGTCTCAGGCATAAAAAAACACCTCTCTCGCGGCATAGTCTGCCGGAAACGGGGTGGTTTTATACATCCGGGTAAAACGAACAGCCGTCCGGAAACCGGACGGCTGTTCTGCAAAAACCTTATTTCGTGGTGTACTTCATGCCAAAGGCGGAGGTGGTGTAGCTGCCGTCACCGGCCGTGGCATCGTACCAGGCGTTGTAGTCGGCGCTGCGCAGAGCGTTCTCGACCAGCGCGTCACGGTAGATCTTGCCGAAGCTGTCGAAATACATGACATGCACGCCGTAGGACGTCTCGATGATGCCGGTATCGCCGGGCTTGCGGTCGGCGTCGAAGCACCAGTCGTTGAACTCGGTGACCATCTGGCCGGGCATGATGTTTTCATACAGGCCGCCCTCGTCGCCGTTGGAATCGGCGGTGTATTCCTTGGCCAGCTCGCCGAAGCTCTCGGCGGTCTTGTCGCCGGCTTCGTACTCGGTCAGGACGTCTTCGGCCTTCGTGCGGGCCTCGTCCATCGCGGTCTCGTCGGTGGTGTCGCTGACGGAGAAGAGGATGTGGCGGACGTTCGGCAGCTGATAGTCGTTCGTGCTGCGGGAGACGAAGTAGAGGACGTAGTAGACACTGTCGGTGGCGATATAGGTGGTGTCGCCCTCGGCACGGCCGGCGTCAAACAGCCAGTCGGCAACGTCGGTGCTGAGGGAGCTGTACAGCTGGTTCTCCTTCAGCGTGGCGCTGTCTTCCGCATAGGTCTCCTTGGCGGATTCCAGGCAGTTTTCGTAAGCCTGATCAATGAAAGCCTGCTCGTCGCCCTGGGTGTCGGCGGCCATCTTGGAGGCCAGCTCTTCCTTGAGAGCGGTCAGCTCTTCATCGGAGAGGGTCTCAGCCTCGGCCTCGGCGTCGTCATCTTCCGTGTCAGTGCTGTCGGTCTGGAACATGGCGTCGGAGACCAGGAACTGCCGGTAGGTCACGGCGTCATAGCTGTTGGGGTCAGCGGCGTATTCCGACGCGATCTGCTCGTCGGTGTAGGTAAAGCCGTTCTGGGTGGCGGTGGCGTAGCTGTCGGCCAGCGTCACGACCTCGAGATACTCGCGGAAGTTCTTCTCGTTGCAGCCCGTGCCGTAGACACCTGCAATGTAGCCGCTGGTGTTCGTGCCGTAGTAGGAGGCATACAGCGCCAGGGAGGAGATCTGCGAGTCGATGGAAGCCTGCTCATCTTCGGAGAGCGTGTGGCCGTCAGCCTTTGCCGCGTCATAGAGGGCATAGGCGTTGGAAGCGTTGATCAGGCCCTGATCGGTGAAGTAATCGGCCCAGGTCTCGCCGGACTCTTCGTCATAGACCTGCTCGTCGAGCGGCGTGTCGGAGTCGATGACGTAGCTCATGAAGTCGCCGTACTGGTTCTGCATGTTGCTGTAGGCGCCTTTATAGAAGTAGTTGACCATCGCGGGCGTCAGCTTGTGCGTGCCGACGGTGGCAGCCGTGGTGTGGGAAGCGAAGAAGCCGCTCGTCAGCATGTAGAAGAACACGACGATGCAGACGATCAAAACAGCGCAGACGGCAATCAGCGTCGTCTTCAGGCCCTTGCTCATACCTTTCTTTGCTTCGTTGGCAGCTGCGGGAGCGGCGGCCTCTTCCTTGCGCTTGTTCTTTTCGCGGGATGCGCTCATGTGGGATCATTCCTCTCATTTGTCATAAGTCTGAGTTTTGCCGCAAACCGGCGGCAGTCAGCCGATCAGGCAATTCAATGCGTATTATACCGAAAACAGCCGCTATATGCAAGCAAAATTTTGCAAAAGGGAAAAAGTAATAGTGAAAAGGGAAGAAGTGCGGTACCGGCTGCGCCAGCGATCCCGATCGTGCCGCCCCGCGGCACGCCGCACTGATTCACTCTTCACTATTACTTCTTACTTCCTATAAACACAGGTATCCCCGCAGAAGCCGTGCGGATCCAATTATAACCTGCACGAAACGGGCAGGTGGGTTGCCTCTTTGCTGCTTCTCTGCTTCCAACGTCCACCACCGGTCAAAGCCGTGGGCGGGAGGCCTGCAATCGACAGCAAAAGTATCCGGCATCCCCTAAATATAATGTGGGTTTAAGTGGACCCGTCACGCACCCCGCAGGGATACGCGTTTATTATTATATTTGTAGTTTGCTGCGGCGCGGCGGAATTATGCTTCCGGTGCGTCGTCTTCCTCGTAGATGAGATCCATCAGCGCGCTGTAGACCTCCTCGAGCTCCGCGTCGTCTTCGATGGCTTCGAGGAATTCCTCGCCGTTTTCCTCCACGGATTTGAGGATGCTGACCTCAAGATCCTCTTCCTCATCGTCGTTGCCGCTGCCGGCCGGGACGAGGGCGAGATAGCGGCTGCCGTTGTGCTCCAGCTCAGCCAGAACTTCCAGCTCGTATTCCTTGCCGTCTTCGTCGGTGATGCTGATGAAATCGTCGCCGTATTGCTGCTCCATGGGGCTCCTCCGTATCACTTGATCTTGGCTCTATTTTAACCTGCGGACCGGATAAAATCAAGAGGAATTTGCTGACCGGATGCGGCCTGCCGCACGCCGGAACGCCATTTTATTCCGGAAAACCTGCCAAACAGGGCGTTTTTGCCCCATGCGCGCGGGAAAAAAGCGGAAGAAGAAAAAGACTGCATGGATTTCAAAATTTGTTTTCAAAATAATTGACAGATGTGTTATAATTGCCTGGATAGCATGATATATAGTGGCGCAATGCGCCGTTTGCCTGTATAACAGAAAAAAGTATGGAGGGTCCGTATGGCTCAGCAAAAAAGAAATGAAGCTGCGAAGAAGTCCGGCGCAGGCCATGTCTTCGCGGTGATCGGCAAGGTGATCGGGACGGTCTTTCTGACCGCATTTCTGGCGTTTCTGATCTTCGCCTGCCTGTTTGCGGTCTATGTGAAGAACGACCTTTCGCAGCAGGCCGAGTGGGCGGCCGACAGCTTCTCGCTCGACCAGACCTCGGTCATCTACTACGAAAACCCCGAGACCGGGAAATATGAGGTGCTGCAGACGCTCTACGGCGGCTCCAACAGCACCTGGGTCGAATACGATGATATCCCGAAAAATCTCATCCACGCCTGCATCGCCATCGAGGATAAGCGCTTTGAAAAGCACCAGGGCGTCGACTGGGTCACCACGCTGCGCGCCTGCTTCAAGATGTTCCTCGGCAAGAGTGAGGCCGGCGGCTCCACCATCACCCAGCAGCTCATCAAGAACCTCACGGGCGAAAAGGAGGTCACGGTCCGCCGCAAGCTGGTCGAGATCTATCGCGCGCTGGAGTTCGAAAAGACGCACACGAAGAAGGATATCATGGAGTGGTATCTCAATATCATTCCGCTCGGCGAAAACTGCAAGGGCGTCCAGTCGGCCTCCCGCGTCTACTTCGGCAAGGACGTCAAGGACCTGAGCCTGGCCGAGTGCGCGTCGCTCATCGGCATCACGAATAACCCGTCCCGATACGATCCCTATATCAGCGAAGCGAATACCAGAGAGAACAAGGAGCGGCAGGAGGTCATCCTGACCCAGATGCTCAAGCAGGGTTATATCAATCAGGAGCAGCATGACGAGGCCGTGGCCGAAAAACTGGTGTTCACCAACAGCAGCCGCGATAACAGCGACACGAGCGATGATTATTACTCCTGGTTTGAAGATCAGGTCATCCGCGATGTCGTCAGCGATCTGTGCGACAAGACCGGATACGAATACGACATCGTCTACAAGATGGTCATGACCGGCGGCTACCAGATCTACTCCACGGTCAACCCCGAGGTGCAGGCGGCGGTCGACGCGGTCTACGAAGACCTGCAGAGCCTGCCGGCCACGGCGAGCTCCCAGCAGCTGCAGTCCGGCATCGTGATCGTCGACAATACGACCGGCGACGTCGTCGCGCTGGCCGGCGGCGTGGGCAGAAAGCAGGGGAGCCTTGTCTGGAACTGCGCCACGCAGAGCCTGCTCTCGCCCGGCTCCATCATCAAGCCCGTCGCGGTCTACGCGCCCGCCATCGAACTCGGTCTCGTCACCCCGGCGACCGTGATGGACGATACGCCCTATTCCTTCACCGACTCCGCGACCTGGCCCAAGAACCTCGACTCGACCTACCGCGGTCTTGTGTCGGTGGAAGAGGCTGTGGCCCAGTCGATCAATACCGTTCCGGTCAAGCTCGTCGCGCAGATGACGCCGGAATACAGCTATTCCTTCGCCAAGGACAAGATGGGCCTGTCCACGCTCGTCTCCTCCTACCAGTCGAATACCGGCGAGGAGCTCTCGGACGTCAACCTCTGGGCGCTCGCGCTCGGCAGTCTGACCCGGGGCGTGACGGTCCGCTCCATGACGGCGGCCTACGCGTCCTTTGCCAACGAGGGCGTCTGGCGCGAGGCCAGGACCTATACCGTCGTCAAGGACGCCAACGGGCAGATCATCCTTGACAATACGCAGGATTCCCACGTCGCCATGAAGGACATGACCGCGTGGTATATCACCGACATGCTCGAAACGACGGTCCAGACGGGTACCGGCACTGCCGCGCAGCTCGAAAACATGACCGTCGCCGGCAAGACCGGCACGACCTCCCGCGACTTTGACCGCTGGTTCGCGGGCTATACGCCGTACTACACCAGTGTCGTCTGGTGCGGCTACAACGATCCGGAGGAGATCGTCCTGACCGACTCCGAGACCAACCCGGCCATCGTCATGTGGAAAAAGGTCATGGAGCGGGTCCATCAGAATCTCAAGAACAAGGCGTTCAAGCAGCCCGCCAACCTCGTCGAGGTCACGGTCTGCCGTGACAGCGGCCTGCTGCCGTCCGACGCCTGCGCGCTCGACCCGCGCGGCGAGCGCACGGTCCGCGTGACACTCAGCGCGCATGACGTGCCGACGGAAACGTGCAATGTGCATAAGGAGGTCGAAATCTGCAACGCCTCCGGCCATGTGGCCAATGAATACTGCGCACAGGTCCCGGGCAACTCCACACACAAGGCCGCGCTGCTCGATGTTTCGCGTGCCTTCCCGAAAAACGGCGTCGTCGTGCTCGATCAGGCCTACGCCATCCTGAGCGATACGTTGCCAGCCGGCTACTACGCGGCCGTCTCGCCGGATGTCGACGCGATCAACGTCGAGTGCTATATCCACAGCGAGGACGATCTGCCCGAGCCAGAGCCGGAGGAGGATGAAGAAGACGACGGCACGGCCGACTCCGACGAAGACGACGCGCAGGGCGTCATCGACCGGATCCTCAACACCTGGACGAACGCCGGGTCCAATCCCTAAACAGACAGGAGAGCAACATGTGGCTGGCTGATAACTGGAAGGACTATGAGGTCCTCGACACCTCCGCCGGAGAAAAGCTGGAGCGGTGGGGGAAATATATCCTCGTGCGTCCGGATCCGCAGGTGATCTGGAACACGCCGAAGGACGATCCGCTCTGGCGGAAATACGACGCGCGCTATGCCCGCTCGTCCACCGGCGGCGGTAAGTGGCAGAATCTGCGCCTGCCCGCCCAGTGGCAGGTGCGCTATAAGGAGCTGACGTTCCAGGTCAAGCCCATGAACTTCAAGCACACGGGCGTCTTCCCGGAGCAGGCGGCCAACTGGGACTTCATGATGGAGACGATCCGCCGCGCGGGCCGCCCCATCCGTGTCCTCAATCTCTTTGCCTACACCGGCGGCGCGACGATCGCCTGCGCGGCGGCCGGCGCCAGCGTGTGCCACGTGGACGCGGCCAAGGGCATGGTGCTCTGGGCCAAGGAGAACGCAAAGGCCTCCGGCCTGGAAGACCGTCCCATCCGCTGGATCGTGGACGACTGTGCCAAGTTCGTCGAGCGTGAGATCCGCCGCGGCAAGACCTACGACGCCATCATCATGGACCCGCCGAGCTATGGCCGCGGCCCGTCCGGCGAGGTCTGGAAGCTGGAGGAGAATCTGTATCCCTTCGTGGAGCTGGTCAGCCGGGTCCTCTCCGATGATCCGCTGTTCTTTATCATCAATTCCTATACGACCGGTCTGGCGCCGTCCGTGATGCGGTACCTGACCGAGACGCTCGTTGCGAAGAAATACGGCGGCAGCACGCAGTCCGACGAGCTGGGGCTCCCCGTGCACGATACGGGGCTGGCGCTGCCGTGCGGCGCGACCTGCCGCTGGACAAAGGAGAGACCATGACCACAGCGATCGAAGTCAGCCGCCTGCGCTACGCCTACGACGCGCAGGACGGCGGAGAAACACATATCGTCTTTGACGGGCTGGACCTGTCGGTCCGGCAGGGGAGCTTCGTGGCCATCCTCGGCCACAACGGCTGCGGCAAATCTACGCTGGCCAAGCACTTCAACGCCGTCCTGCTGCCCTCCGGCGGCAGCGTGCACGTCTACGGCATGGACACGAAGGACGAGGAACAGCTGCTCGCCATCCGGCAGCACGTCGGCATGGTCTTTCAGAACCCCGACAACCAGATCGTCTCGAACGTGGTCGAGGAGGATGTGGCCTTCGCGCCCGAAAACCTCGGCGTCCCGTCGGAGGAGATCCGCAGGCGCGTCGACGATGCGCTCCGCGCCGTCGGCATGTACGAATACCGGACCTATGCGCCGCAGCTGCTCTCCGGCGGACAGAAGCAGCGTGTGGCCATCGCAGGCGTGCTGGCCATGCAGCCGCAGTGCGTCGTGCTCGACGAGCCGACTGCCATGCTTGACCCGCAGGGCCGCCGCGAGGTGCTCGATACCATCGAGCGGCTCAACCGTGAAAAGGGCATCACCGTGATCCTGATCACGCACCATATGGACGAGGCAGTCCGCGCCGGGCGCGTGATCGCCATGTCGGAAGGGAAAATCATCGCCGACGGCACGCCGCAGCAGGTCTTCGCGCAGGAGAAGCTGCTCCGCAGCGTCGGGCTCGACGTCCCACAGACGGAGCAGCTGCTGCTGGCGCTCCGGGCGCGCGGCGTCAACATCCCCACGGACGCGCTCACGCCCGGGCAGTGCGCCCGCCTGCTCAGGCAGTACATCCCGGCAGTCTGAACCAATACCCGGAGGAAGAAGCCTTGACGCCAATTTTAGAGATACAGAATCTTTCCCATATCTACAGCCCGGACACGCCGTTCGAGCATCCCGCGCTCACAAACGTCGATCTGACGATCGGCCGCGGGGAATTTGTCGGCCTGATCGGCCATACCGGCTCCGGCAAGTCCACGCTCGTGCAGCATATGAACGGGCTTCTGAAGCCGACGTCCGGCCGTGTGCTCTTTGACGGACGCGATATCTGGGAGGATGCAAAGTTCACCCGCCAGATCCGCTTCCACGTGGGCCTTGTGATGCAGTACCCGGAGTATCAGCTCTTTGAAGAGACCGTCTATACCGACATCGCCTTCGGCCCGAAGAACATGGGCCTGTCCAAGGACGAGATCGACGCGCGCGTGCATCGCGCGGCCGGGTTTGTCGGGATCTCTGAGGCGGAGCTGCAGAAATCTCCGTTCGATCTTTCCGGCGGGCAGAAGCGCCGCGCAGCCATCGCGGGCGTCATCGCCATGGAGCCGGACGTGCTCATCCTCGACGAGCCGACCGCCGGGCTCGATCCCGCCGGCCGCGAGAGCATTCTGGAGAATATCCGCGCCTATCAGGCCGCACAGCACGCGGCCGTCGTCATGGTCAGCCACTCGATGGAGGAGATCGCCTCCAACGTCGACCGCCTCATCGTCATGGAAAAGGGGACGGCCGTGATGAACGGCGCGCCCAGTGAGGTCTTCTCGCACGCGGCGGAGCTCGTCGCCATGGGCCTGAACGTGCCCTGCATGACGCAGGTGCTGCTGCAGCTGCAACAGCTCGGCGTAGACGTCCCGGCCTCCGCCTATACGGTGGAGCAGGCGGCGGACCTGCTCGCGCCGCTTCTGAAAGGGGGCCGTCCGACATGCTGAAAGATGTGACCCTCGGTCAGTTTTTCCCCGGCAGCACCCCCATCCATAAGCTCGACCCGCGCACGAAGCTCGTGCTCGTGATCGTCTATATCGTCGCGCTGTTCCTTGCCAAGTGGTTCGTCTCCTATGTGGTCGTGGCGGCGTTTCTGGCGATGGTCATCGCCATGAGCCGCATCCGGCTGAAGGTCGTGCTCAAAAACCTCAAGCCGCTGCTGTTCATCATCCTGCTGACGGCCGTTCTGAACCTCTTCTACGGCCAGGGCGAGCCCATTGCGCAGTTCTGGATCTTCAAGATCACGAAGTCCGGCCTGGAAAACGCCATTTTCATGGTCCTGCGCATCTCCCTGCTGGTGGCGGGGACATTTATGTTAACCTATACGACCTCGCCGATCTCCCTCACCGACGGCCTCGAGAGTCTGCTCTCGCCGCTCAAAAAGCTGCACGCGCCCGTCCATGAGCTTTCGATGATGATGTCCATCGCTCTGCGCTTCATCCCGACGCTCATCGAGGAGACGGACAAGATCATGTCCGCCCAGAAGGCCAGAGGCGCGGATTTTGAATCCGGGAATTTGCTCAGCCGGGCCAAGGCGATGGTGCCCATTCTTGTGCCGCTGTTCATCAGCGCCTTCCGCCGTGCCGACGAGCTTGCCACGGCTATGGAGTGCCGCTGCTATCACGGCGGCGAGGGCCGCACCAAGCTCTCCGAGCTGCACTATCAGACGCGCGACTGGGTCGCGTATCTCACCGGCGCGGCGCTGCTCGCCGTGATGATCGTGCTGCGGCACTTCGGACTGTAAAAAGGAAGGAAGCTATGCGTAATATTGCCCTGACGCTCCAATATCTCGGCACGGCCTACCACGGCTGGCAGGTGCAGAAGACGGTCACGACCGTCGGCCAGACGCTCGAAGAGGCTGCCGCCGCCGTCGTCGGCCATCCGGTGCATATGACCGGCTGCGGCCGCACGGACGCCGGCGTCCATGCGCGGGTGTATGTCGCCAATTTCCGGACCACCGCGCGCATTCCCTGCGACCGGCTGCCGTACGCGCTCAATACGCACCTGCCCGAGGATATCGTCGTCACGAACGCCACGGAGGTCCATGACGACTTCAACGCCATCGGCTCCTGCGTCAGGAAGGAATATACCTATCTCATCTATAACTCCGGGATCCGCGACCCGTTTTATGTCAACCGCGCGTGGTTCTATCCCAAGCACCTCGACGAGACCGTCATGCAGCGTGCGGCCGACTGCTTTGTCGGTACGCACGATTTTGCGGCCGTCCGTTCCGTCGGCACCGACGTCAAGTCCACGGTCCGCACGGTCTATTATTACAAGATCGAGCGCGAGGGCGACCTTATCTCGCTGCGCGTGTGCGCCAACGGCTTCCTCTACAATATGGCCCGCGCCATGGCGGGCACCTGCGTCTATGCTGCGGAAGGGAAGTTCCCGCCGGAGGACGTGGCGCAGATCTTACTGAACGGCGACCGCACGGCCGCCGGGCCGACCGGCCCGCCGGGCGGCCTGTACATGACAAAACTCTGGTATGATGACGGGAAGGCGGTTTTCCATGTCGGATAATGTTTCGCAGCTGCAGCCGCAGAAAAAGCCGGGCCTCGGAAAGCGCATCGCCGCCTTCGTGCTGCTCGCGGTGCTCGTGGCGGGCGGCGTCGCGGCGTATGTGTTCCGCGACCAGCTGAATCTCGACGCGCTGCAGCGCTACGTGCGCTATCTGAACGTCTCGGACGACAGCAAGAGCGGCCGCTTCCTCTATGACGAGAGCAACTCCAACCAGTATGCCGGCCTGTCCGGCGGTCTGGCCGTCGCCTCGGCGACGGGGCTGAGCCTTTACGATAAAGACGGCACGGAGACCGCGTCCATACAGGCCGCCATGTCCGTGCCCGTTCTCAAGACCGGCAATACGGTCGCCCTGGCCTACGACGCCGGCGGGACCGTGCTGGAGGCTGCCAGCCAGAAGAAGGGCTCCGTCCTGCATGTCGCCTCGCAGCGCGCGATCCTCGACGCCGATATCGCCGCGGATGACAGCATCTGCTATCTCTCCTCGGAGCCCGGATATAAATCCGTCCTCTACGTCTATAACAGCCAGCAGTCACTCATCTACCGCTGGCTGTCCGCCAGCCAGTACTTCATGCGCTGTGCCGTGGCCAGCGGGTCAAAATACGCCGCCGCGGCGGTCCTCGGCCAGCAGGACGGCATGTTTGAATCCTCCGTCGTCCTCTTCCGGACCGACGCGGAGGAGATCGCCTGCACCATCCCCATCGGCAACGCCATGATCTACGACCTGCACTTCGTGTCCGACAGCAAGCTCTGCGTGCTGGCCGAGGATGCGCTCAGCTTCTACGATCTGGACGGGAATCTGCTCGGCAGCTTCTCCTACGGCGAGTCGTACCTCAAGGACTACACCACCGACGGCAGCGGCTGTCTGACGCTCGTGATGAACCTCTATCAGGCGGGCAACCGCTATACTGTTCTGACCGTCGGCTATGACGGCGCGGAGCTCGGCCGCCTGTCCTCCGGCGAGCAGATCCTCGATATCTCCGCCGCGGGCAAATATCTGGCGATCCTGACGAGCAGCTCGCTCTCCATCTACGACCAGACCCTGCAGGAATACGATGTTTCCGACAACACCGCGGGCGCGGCCAGCGTTGTCATGCGCGCCGACGGCTCGGCGATCCTGCTGGCCAACGGCCACGGGACCCTGTATGTCCCGTAAAACTTTTTCCAAAAATCGTTTACAATTCTGCAACGATACGACTGCCTGTCTGTGATATACTCTTTAGAAGCAAAAGCACGATAAGGAGACACCTCTATGAAACCGACCTTATGCTCAAGATGCAAAAAGAATCTTGCAGTGATCTTTATTACAAAAATTGACGGCGGAAAGACCGTCAACGAGGGCTTGTGCCTCAAGTGCGCGAAGGAAATGGGCATCAAGCCCGTCGACGATATGATCGAGCGGATGGGCCTGTCGGAGGATGATCTGGAAAACCTCAACGGCGAAATGACCGAAGCCATGAACGGGCTGGAGGGACTGCTCGGCCAGAACCAAGGCGATGATGATGAGGCCGACGAGAACGACAGCCAGACCGCGACCTTCCCGTTCCTCAACAAGCTCTTCGGCGCAGCCGGACAGGACAACGTTCCCGCTGCCCCGGAGCCGGAAAAGACCGAGAGCCGCCAGCGCGCGGCGGAAAAGCCGAACGGCTCCAAAAACAAAAAGCACAAATTCCTCGATACCTACTGCCAGAACCTCACGCAGAAGGCGCGCGACGGCAAGCTGGACCATATCATCGGCCGCGAGGAGGAGCTCGAGCGCGTCATCCAGATCCTCAACCGCCGCCAGAAGAACAATCCCTGCCTCATCGGCGAGCCGGGCGTCGGCAAGACGGCCATCGCCGAGGGCCTGGCCCAGAAGATCGCGGCAAAGGATGTCCCCTATAAGCTGCAGAACAAAGAGGTCTACCTGATGGATCTCACGGCCCTTGTTGCCGGTACGCAGTTCCGCGGCCAGTTCGAAAGCCGCATGAAGGGCCTCATCGAGGAGGTCAAAAAGCTCGGCAATATCATCCTTGTCATCGACGAGGTCCACAATCTCGTCGGCGCGGGTGATGCCGAAGGCTCCATGAACGCTGCCAACATCCTCAAGCCTGCCCTGTCCCGCGGCGAGATCCAGGTTATCGGCGCGACAACATTCAACGAGTACCGCAAGCACATCGAAAAGGATGCCGCGCTCGAGCGCCGCTTCCAGCCCGTCACCGTGGCCGAGCCGACCATCGAGCAGTCCATCGCCATCATCCGCGGCATCAGCCACTACTATGAGGCCTTCCACGGCGTCGTCATCACGCCCGAGATCGCCCGGCAGGCCGTGCTCCTTTCGGAGCGCTATATCACCGATCGTTTCCTGCCCGACAAGGCCATCGACCTCATCGACGAGGCCTGCTCGGACGTCAACCTCAAAAACAAGGATCTCGGCAAGCTTGAAGCGCTCCGCAAGGAGCACGCCGATTACGATCTCGAGCTCGGCATGCTGACCGAGAACACCGAGAAGACGCAGGATGACTACGCCCGCATGGCGGAGCTGCGCAGCCGCAATCTGCAGCTCGATTCCGAGATCGCAGAGCTCGAGAAGCTGCCGAAGCCCGTCCTCACCATCGACAATCTGGCCCGCATCATCGAGCTCTGGACCAAGATCCCGGCCAGCAAGATCCGCGCACAGGAATATGAGCAGCTGCTGAACCTCGACGCGGCGCTCAAAAAGCACATCGTCGGTCAGGACGAGGCCATCGCCTCCGTCGTTTCCGCCATCCGCCGCTCGCGCGTCGGCATCCAAGTCAAGAAGCACCCGGTCTCGTTCATCTTCGTCGGCTCCACCGGCGTGGGCAAGACGGAGCTCGTCAAGCGGCTGGCCAGCGAGATGTTCGAGTCGGTCGAGTCGCTCATCCGGCTCGATATGTCCGAGTATATGGAAAAGCACAGCGTCTCGAAGATCATCGGCTCGCCTCCCGGCTATGTCGGCTATGACGAGGCCGGGCAGCTGACCGAGAAGATCCGCCGCCGCCCGTATTCCGTCATCCTCTTCGACGAACTCGAAAAGGCGCATCCGGACGTGCTGAACATCCTCCTGCAGATCCTCGACGACGGCCGCATCACCGACGCGCAGGGCCGCGTGGTGAACTTTGAGAACACGATCATCATCATGACCTCCAATGCCGGCTCCAACCAGAAGGGCGGCAGCGTCGGCTTCGGCCGCAGCCTCACGGAGCAGTCGAAAGAGAAGGCCATGAAGGCCCTCGGCGAGTTCCTGCGTCCGGAGTTCATCAACCGCGTCGACGAGATCGTCTGCTTCAACCAGCTGAGCGAGGAGAACTTCCGTGGTATCGCGGATATCATGCTCTCGGAGCTCCGCCAGTCGCTCGAGAGCCGCGGCATCGACTTCACCTGGGACGAGAGCGTCAAGGACTACCTGGTCAAAAAGTCCTACTCGGTCGCCTACGGCGCGCGCAATCTCCGCCGCACCATCCAGACCGACCTCGAAGACCCGATCGCCGAGCGCATCATCCGGAGCTACGTCGAGCCCTTCCGCTCAATCAAAGCCACCTGCGAAGACGGCAAGATCCGGCTCGAGACCCTGTAAAAAGCAAAAAATACGCCTGACAAAAGTCAGGCGTATTTTTTACGATCGGGTCTGTAAGCCGGGTTCTGTGATCGACAGTCATCTATCTAGGCGTATCGTTGCCGATACGCTCCAGCCACCTTCTCGGAAGCAGCCGGGCAAGCCTTGCTTCCTCTGCGGTGTTGCTCCGGATAGAGTTTACAGCAATGGACGCTTTCGCACGCCATTGGGTGCGCTCTTACCGCACCTTTCCACCCTTACCTCGTCGGCGCAAACTTCATATCCCTCGCCCTGCCGCAAGCGGCAGGTCTCGGTCATTCCGTTGCGCCTCCTCTCCCCATAAAACTTTCGTTTTGCGGGGCCCCCATTTCTGGGCCGCGGCGGTATATCTCTGTTGCACTTTTCCTCAGATCGCTCTGGGCGGGCGTTACCCGTTATCCTTGCCCTGCGGAGCCCGGACTTTCCTCATGCGCGGCCTTTCGGCGCTGCGCCCGCGACTGTCCGACCCGGTCGCGCATGTATTGTACTTTATTTGCAGGAAAAAGTCAAACAGATTGCAATTTCTTTCCCATGCGGATATAATACAGGCAGGAATCTTTTCAGAGAGGCTTTGGATATGAACCATCTTGTCGATCAGTATTTTGATTCGCTTTCGGATAAAAAGGTCGCCGTTCTCGGCATCGGCGTGAGCAACCGGCCGCTCATCCGGATGCTGCTCGCGCGCGGCATCCATGTGCTGGCCTGCGACAAAACGCCGCGGGAGAAGCTCGACGCGGAGGTGCTGGAGCTGGAACAGGCGGGCGCGGTGCTGCACGTCGGCGAGGGGTATCTCGACGATGTGCGGGCGGACGTCGTCTTCCGCACGCCCGGGATGCACCCGGAGATCCCTGCGCTTCGCCGGCTGCGTGCCGCCGGGGCGGAGATCACCAGCGAGATGGAGGCGTTTTTTGAGGTCTGCCCCTGCCGCATCATCGCCGTGACCGGCTCCGACGGCAAGACCACCACCACCACGCTCATCGCAAAGATCCTTGAGCATGCCGGGCATCGCGTCTGGATCGGCGGCAACATCGGTGCGCCTCTGCTGCCGCAGGCGGCGGAGATGACACCGACGGATCTGGCTGTCGTGGAGCTCAGCTCCTTCCAGCTCATGTCGATGGAGCGCTCGGCGGATATCGCCGTCGTGACGAACGTCGCGCCCAACCACCTCGACGTGCATAAGGATATGGCCGAATACGTCCAGGCCAAGAAAAACGTCTTTGCACATCAGGACGGGTCCGGCAAGGTCGTCCTGAACTACGACAACGATATCACCCGCGCCTTCGCCGCGGACGCTCCCGGCGCCGTGGAGTTCTTCTCCCGGCAGGCAAGACCCGCGCACGGCGTTTATCTGGAGGACGGGACGATCTTCCGGGACGGCAGGCCGATCATGGACGCCGCCGATATCCGTATCCCCGGCGTCCACAACATCGAAAACTATATGGCCGCCGCCTGCGCGGTCGAGGGTCTGGCCGCTGACGAGGATATCGACGCCGTGGCCCGCAGCTTCGCGGGCGTCGAGCACCGCATCGAGTTCGTCCGGGAAAAGGACGGCGTCAAATATTATAACGACTCCATCGCCTCCAGCCCGTCGCGGACCATCGCAGGTCTGCACTCGTTCCACCAGAAGCTCGTGCTGATCGCGGGCGGCTACGATAAGAAGATCCCGTTCGACGCCCTTGGGCCGGAGATCTGCGGGCATGTCCGCCTGCTCATCCTCTGCGGCGCGACGGCGGAGAAGATCGAAGCGGCCGTCTGCGCTGCCCCGGAATATCAGCCGGGCCAGCCGGAGATCCTGCACGCGGCCACGCTTGCCGAGGCCGTGCAGCTTGCGCAGGCGCACAGCGTGCCCGGCGATATCGTCACGCTTTCGCCCGCGTGCGCGGCCTTCGACCAATTCAAAAATTTCATGGTGCGCGGCGAAACCTATAAGCGGCTCGTGCAGGCGCTGTAACACAGGAGACAAGAGATATGAAGTTCAGCGAAGGGCTCCGCAAGGGCCTTGCGATTCGGGAAAAGTTGGGGCGGCCCTACTGCGCGGCCGTCATCGTTGCGGCGGGTTCGTCGTCGCGCATGGGCGGGACCAATAAGATCCTGACGGTGCTGGAAAAGCTGCCGGTGATCTGCCGGACCGTCGACGCGTTCGACCGCTGCAGCCTGATCGACGAGATCGTCGTCGTCACGCAGAAGGACCTGATGGAAAAGGTCAGTCGCTACCTCGCGGCCTACGGCAAGATGCGCATGGTCGTCGCAGGCGGCGAAACGCGGACGGACTCCGTCATGGCGGGCCTTGCCGCCGTGTCGGACAAAGCGCAGCTCGTTGCCGTCCACGACGGCGCACGGCCTCTTGTGACCGACGAAGTCATCCGCGCCGCCGTCGTCAAGGCAAAGAAATTCGCCGCCGCAGCGCCCGCTGTGCGCGTCAAGGACACCATCAAGGTCTCGACCGACGGTGCGGTCGACGCCACGCCGGACCGCAGCACGCTCTACGCCGTGCAGACCCCGCAGGTCTTTGACCGCGATCTGCTCGCCGCCGCACTGCAGAATGCAAAGACGCAGGGCCTCGCCGTCACGGACGACTGCAGCGCCGTAGAAGCGCTCGGCATGCCCGTGCAGCTGACCGACGGCGACGAGGAAAACCTCAAGATCACCACGCCGCTCGACCTTGAGCTCGCCACGCTCATCCTGCGCAGGAGGGCCGAAGCATGAGGATCGGCCACGGCTACGACGTCCACAGGCTCGTGGAGGGACGGGCTCTGATCCTCGGCGGCGTCCGCATCCCGTTTGAAAAGGGGCTCGACGGCCACTCGGACGCGGACGTGCTGACCCACGCCGTCATGGACGCGCTGCTCGGCGCGGCCGCGATGGGGGACATCGGCAAGCTCTTTCCGGACACCGACGACCGCTATCTCGGCGCGGACAGCATCGCCCTGCTGCGCGAGGTCGACCGGCGGCTCACAGAGGCCGGCTACCGCCTCGGCAATCTCGACGCGACCGTCATCGCCCAGCGGCCGAAGCTCGCGCCGTACATCAATCAGATGCGGCAGAATCTCGCCGCCGCCCTGCATACGGAGCTGCAGAACGTCAGCGTCAAGGCGACGACGGAGGAGCATCTCGGCTTCACCGGCTCCGGCGAAGGCATCGCCGCCCACGCTGTCTGCCTGCTTGAGCCGCTGTAAAACAGGGGAGAAGCACCCCGGGATCTCATACAGAAAAACGCCCCCGCCGGGATACCCGGCGGGGGCTTCGCTGTCTGTCAGATCGTTTCGACCTTGATGAGGTTCGTGTTGCCGGAAGCGCCGTTGGTGTTGCCGGCAGTCATGACGATGTTGTCGCCCTTGTGCAGGCGCATGGCCTTCCTGGCCGCGTGCAGGGCGTTGTAGAACAGCACGTCGGTCGAGGTGAACGTCTCCTCGCACAAGATCGGCTGAACGCCCCAGGAGAGCGCGAGCCGGTACCACACGCGCTCGTTCGTCGCCATGCCGACGATGTCGACCGGCACGCGGAAGCGCGAGACCATCCGGACCGTCGCGCCGGAGAGCGAGCTGACCACGATCGTCTTTGCGCCAATGTCGCAGGCCATGCAGCACGTCGCGTGCGAGATGGCGTCGACCATGTTCTTGATCTGGAACTCCTCCTTGCGGAACAGCGTCTCGTAGTCGATGTGCTTTTCCGTCTCCTCCACGATCTCGGCCATGGTCTGCACGGTCTTGACCGGGTACTTGCCCGCGGCGGACTCGCCGGAGAGCATGACCGCGCTCGTGCCGTCATAGACGGCGTTGGCCACGTCGGAGATCTCCGCACGGGTCGGGCGCGGGTTGTGGATCATGGATTCGAGCATTTCCGTGGCCGTGATGACCCGCTTGCCGAGCAGGCGGCACTTGGTGATGAGGTATTTCTGGATGGCCGGAAGCTCCGCAAACGGCACCTCCACGCCCAAGTCTCCGCGGCCGATCATGATGCCGGAACAGACCTCGCAGATCTCCTCCACATTGTCGATGCCCGTCTGGTTCTCGATCTTGGCAATGATCTCGATGTCCTGCCCGCCGTGCGCGTCGAGGAAGTTCCGCACATCCAGCACATCCTGCCGCCGCGAGACGAACGACGCTGCGACGAAATCGATCCCGTTCCGGATGCCGAACAGCAGATCGTCCTTGTCCTGTTCGCTGAGATAGACCTGCTCGAGCACCTTGTGCGGGAAGGACATGCTCTTGCGGTCAGACAGCTCGCCGCCGACTACGACACGACAGTGGATCTCCGTGCCCTCAATGCGCTCGACCGTGAAGATCACGAGTCCGTTGTTGACCAATACCGTATCGCCGACCGAAAGATCGTTCGCCAGCCCCGCATAGCTGACGCCGACAATCGTCTCGTCGCCCTCGACCTGCCGGGTCGTGAAGGTAAAGGCGTCGCCGTCCTGGAGCAGGATCTTTTTGTTTTTGAAGGTACAGATGCGGTATTCCGGCCCCTTGGTGTCGAGCATGATGGCGATGGGCAGGCCGAGCGCCTTGCGGACCTTATGGATCATGTCAAATTTCTGCTGATGCTCCTCGTGTGTGCCGTGCGAAAAATTGAGCCGCGCGACGTTGAGTCCTGCCTTGCACATCTCTGCAAAGACTTCCTCCGAGCTGCTGGCCGGGCCGATGGTACAGACGATCTTCGTTTTTCTCATGATAAATGCCTTCTTTCCATGATTCAGAACAATAAAAAACGGCAGAACCACATGGTTCTGCCGAAAAGCTGCATGCGCTCCGATGCGAATAGGACGCTTTCCAGCGCCTATGACAGACTCCACCGCTCGCATCGCCCGCATTTTAGCACATCCCGGGCCGCCTGTCAATGCGGCGAAAGTCTTGATTTTCAGCCCCTGCCGCGCTTCTTCTGCCGGTCAATTTGCCGGTGCAGCAGGTTCAGGGCGTCGGAGAGCGATCCAATCGCGTCCATCAGCCCTGAGGATACGGCCTCTTCGCCGTATAAGACCGTGCCGACGTCCGTCGCGATCTCGTCGGTCGCCATCATATAGCGCAGAAAATCTTCACGGGAAATATGCGAATTTTTTGTCACGAAATTCACGATCTGGTCCTGGATCTGGTTGAAATACTGGTACGTCTGCGGCGCACCGACGACCAGCCCCGTCATCCGCACCGGATGCACGGTCATGCTGGCCGTGGGCACGATCAAACTTTTGCGCGCCGATACGGCCAGTGGGATGCCGATGGAATGCCCGCCGCCGAGCACGAGCGAGACCGTCGGCTTCTTCATCCCCGCGATCAGCTCCGCAATGGCGAGTCCCGCCTCGATGTCCCCGCCGACCGTGTTCAGAAGCAGCAGCAGACCGTCGATGTCCTCGCTTTCCTCCACGGCCGCGAGCAGGGGAATGACGTGCTCATACTTGGTCGTCTTGATGCTTTCCGGCAGCGCCTGATGGCCCTCGATCTGGCCGATGATCGTCAGCGTGTAGATCGTCCCGCGGGAGGTCTTCGTGGTGGACGCGCCGAGATCGACCAGCTCCTGCCGCGCCTGTTCTTCTTTTTTCGCTTCGCCCATGTTCCGTGCTCCTGTCTGTAAGATGTAGATAGTTTGAGCGCTTTTTTTCAAATCATGCGTGTGGGTTTTGCTCCTTGCCAGAAGGCTGGAAATCAGGTATAATGGCGGGGAAAGAGGTGCTTCAAATGACAAAAACCAATGTGATGCGCCTGCTGGACGCAGCGAAGATCCCGTACCGGGCGGAAAAGTACACAGTCGACGAAAATGACCTCAACGGCATGCATGCGGCCGAGGGCATCGGCATGCCGCCGGAGCAGATCTTCAAAACGCTGGTGGCGAAGGGCGAGCGCGGCGGATATGCGGTGTTCTGTATCCCGGTCTGCTGCGAGCTGGACCTCAAAAAGGCGGCGAAGGCCGCGCACGACAAAAAGATCGAACTCATCCACGTCAAGGACCTGCTGGCCACGACCGGCTATATCCGCGGCGGATGCAGCCCCATCGGCATGAAAAAGCAGTTCCCCACCTTCATTGACGAGACCGCCCAGCTCTACGACAAGATCGGCGTTTCCGCCGGCTGCCGCGGCTGCCAGGTCCTGCTCGACCCCATGCAGCTCACGGATTATGTAAACGCAACTCTCTGCGACCTGACCGAATAACGAAAGGAGAACACGATGCGATCTAAGAGCATGCTTGCGATGTGCCTGCTTCTGCTTTTCCTGACGGCCTGTCAGAAGCAGACGTCGGACGACCCGGTTGTTGCGACCTACAAGGATACGCAGATTTTGCAGAGCGAAGTCGCGTATGAAAAGGAAAACCAGATCAACGTCACAGGAGACAAAACCGTCAGCGACGCGGACGCACTGGATCAGATCCTGCTGAACCTCATCATGCTCGATGAGGCGGAGCAGCGCGGCCTTTCCGTCACACAGGAAGAGGTGGACGCGGAGCTGGCCGGCCAGCGGAAAAACTACGAAGAATACGAGGAAGTGCGAAGCTATATCGAGGAGTGGTGCACGAAAATGGGGATCACCACCGAGCAGTATTTTGACACGGTCGCGGAGCAGCTTCCCCGCGTGATGCTGCGGCAAAGACTGCGCGATACGCTCGGGCAGGAATACTGCCAGCAGCACGGGCTGGAATTTACAAAGGTGAACCCGCCGGAGCAGATGACCGAATACGTCGAGCAATATCTGGACGGTCTTCTGCAGGCGCACCGCTCGGAGATCAAGTATTACTAAGAAAGAAAGGGAGGCCACTGTGAAACGCTATTTCCGCAGAAACTGCACGTCTGTCGTGCTGTTTCTTGTGTCCAACCTTCTCGCGGCCGTCTCGTCCGTCCTCATGTCGTTCCTGCTCGGCCTGTTCGCCGACAGCGCGATGGAGGGAGATCTCTCGCGCGTGTGGAAGATCGCGCTCGTGACGCTGGTTTACCTCTGCGTTGAGACGTTTTTCGCCTTTCTGCTGGACTATTCGCGCGATATCGTCGTCCAGCGCGTCGGCCGGGACCTCCGCGCCGACGCCGTGCGGAAGATCGAGTCGCTCAGCTATATGCAGAAAAGCGAGAAAGACGACGGCGCCTGCCTGTCTCTCGTGCAGAATGACGTCGACACCATCCAGCAGGATTACGTCGCGTCTCTGGGCGAGATCTATTTTCAGATCTGCTGCTTCCTGCTCGCGGTCGCCTCGGCCGCTGCCATCCAGCCGGTCATGACCCTGATCATGATCGCCGTCAGCGTGCTGACCGCCGCGTTTCCCAAGCTGACGGAAAAGCGCCTGCAGACGTATCAGGAGAACGAGCAGCAGGCGAAGGCCGGCTATCTGACGGCGATCACGCAGATCTTCTCTGGATTTTTCCAGCTGAAAATTTTCAACGCATTTTCAGGTGCCAACCGCGCCCATGACGAAGCAAACGAAAATCTTTACCGGAAAAAGCTCCGCTCCCGCCGCATCCGCAGGATCCTGTACGCGGGCGCGTATGGCTGCGGCAATCTGGTCGTGCTCGGCACGTGGGTGCTCGGCCTGTTTTTCGTCGCGCGCGGCGTCATCACGCTTCCGGCGCTCATCACCTTCGCGGGCCTCATGAACCTCGTCGCCGGGCCGGTGCAGATCATCAGCGAACGCTATTCCTCGACCATCGCCGCCTCGGCGGTCTGTAAGCGCGTGCTTGCCTTCCTGGACGAGCCGACAGATGAAGCGTCCGGCTGGGGCAGCCAGCCGCTCACCCGCGTGGAGACCGTCTCGCTCCGGGATATTTCCTGCCGTAGAGGGGAACGAGAAATTTTAAAGCACGTCGATCTGACGCTCCAAAAGGGCGACCGCATCGCGCTGCTCGGCGAGAGCGGGGCGGGGAAGTCGACGCTTTTGAAGGTGCTGGCTGCCATGTGCGGCGCAGAAGGCGAATACACCATCAATGGCCGCCCCTGCCATGCCTACCGGTACGCGGATTTCCGCCGGCAGGTCACGCTGCTGGCCCAGAAGACCTTCGTCTTCAGCGCCTCCATCCGCGACAATCTCACCATGTTCTCCGGCACGGCGCAGCAGGATGAAGCGCTTGTAAAGACCCTTGCCGCTGCCGGTCTTTCCGAATGGTACGCCGACCGCGGCGCGTCCATGGATGCAGCGATCGGCGGGGAGGCGCACGCGCTCTCCGGCGGCGAGGAACGCAGGCTCGATCTTGCGCGGACGCTTTGGCGGCAGGGCAGTCTTGTCATGCTGGACGAGCCGACTGCCGGACTGGACGAAAAAACGCGCGTCGAGCTGGAAACGCAGATCGCGCAGCTGCCGTGCGACATCCTGATCGTCGCCATGCACAATTATTCCCCGGAGTTTTTAGACAGCTTCACCAAGGTGCTCCGCATCCGGGACGGAGAACTGGAACCGTAAACCATCGGTCAATGATCGAACAGAATAAAAGGAGAAACCATCATGCATTTTACCTACAGAACCAGAGGCACCTGCTCGCAGCAGATCCTGTTTGACGTCGACGGCAAGACCGTCCGGAATATCGAATTCATCGGCGGCTGCAACGGCAACCTGCAGGGGATCTCCAAGCTTGTCGAGGGGATGGACATCGATACCGTCATCGAGCGGCTGGACGGCATCCACTGCGGCATGAAAGAGACCTCCTGTCCCGACCAGCTGGCGACCGCGCTGAAGCAGGCACGCGAAAAGCTGGCGGAAAACGCCTGATCTAGGTTGTCTCTGAAAACTGCCAACGCACCCGGACAGCGGGCCTTTTCACGCTGTGCTGCGTCATTTTTCCTTGAAATACGTCAGTATTCCTGCGAAAAAATGTCTTGCTCAGCGCGAAAATTCCTCGCTGCCGGTCACATTGCTGGTTTTCAGATACACCCGGGCCGTTATTTCACGAATTTGTCGATCGCCTGACACAGCGCATCGAGCGCCTGCTCGTCGTCGTGCTCCACGGCGTCGACAATGCAGTGCTGGATATGGTCCTGCAGGATCACCTTGCCGATGTTGGTGATCGCCGCGCGGACCGCGGCGATCTGGATAAGGACCTCGCTGCAGTCGCGGCCGTTTTCGACCATCTTCCGCACGGATTCCAGATGCCCGATGGCGCGGGAGAGGCGGTTGAGGACGGCCTGGGTGTTTTCGTGCACATGGCCGTGGCCCTCGGCGTGGTCGTGGCTGTGTGCGTGTTCATGGTTGTGGTCCGCGTCGTGGACGTCGGTCTCGTGATGCAGATGGGGGATGTTATGCTCGTGCAGATACGCGTGATCGTGCGAATGCTCCTGTGCCATGAGGGGGCTCCTTATCTCATATCATAAATTATTTGTAATGTATCATATTTCACATGGAAATTCCACTTAAAATCGGGAAATGGCGCAAAAAGTTTTTGGAAAAACAAACAGACGTGCCTCCGCCCGCTTTACAAAATCAAGAGGAAACGATATAATACAACAAAAAATCATCAAGGAGGCAGAACCATGCATCTTAACCACGATCACGACGAAACTGTCCACACCCATGCGCATACCCATGCCGACGGTGTGACCCATACGCACGCGCATACCCATACGCATGACCACGAGAACGAGCACGCCCATTCCCACGACGACTGCGGCCATACCCACTGCGACGCCTGCGGCGGCTGCGAGCACAGCCCGAAGGAAGAACTGATGGCGCTGATGAAGTATATGGTCGGCCACAACACGTCCCACGCCAACGAGTTGGCGAACCTCGCCAAGCAGCTGCAGGAGATGGGCGAGACCGCCGCCTACGACCAGATCATGCTGGCCGTGAGCGATTTTGAAAAGGGGAATCTGCGCCTGTCCACCGTGCTGGCGTCGATGCAGACCCCGAACGCATAAGGAGCGAAGCAGCTATGTGCCTTTCCAACGTATATGAAAACAGCGTGGAGCAGAAGAACCTGATCCTCTCCAACGTGCAGCGCATCGACTGCAAGGACGGCTTTGTCGTGCTGGTCGACCTGTTTGAGCGCGAGACGCGCGTCGAGGGCCGGCTCGCCACTATCGACCTGGTCGGCAACACCGCCATCATCGTCAAGGACTGACGATGGCGGAGTATGAGGTCGTCCGCGAGGTGCAGAACCTGTGCGGCAACAACCAGATGCGCGATGTCTTCTTCGAGGAGATCGAGACCGACGATCCTGTCGGCTGGGTCCGCGGGCTGATCAAAGGAAAGCAGGTCGAGCTGACCGTCGACGAGAAGGAGAACGGAGATCTGACCGTCTATGTCGTCTGCGGCGGCGTGAGCCAGAAGATCCTCATGACGAGGCTCTGACGCGCAGGTGTTCCGGCCATGCCAAGAATGGAAAAAGAAATGCTTTTTTTCATATATTTGCGTGCTGCAGGGCTTGTAATTGCCAGCCAAGTGTGATACGATATTTTTGTATCGAATCCATGCCGGACACGCGCCGGCATGCAGCCACTCAGGCAATCTATTTTGGATATGGAGGCAATTATGAGCGTAGCAGACATCTACGAAAAAAGATCGACTTTCTCCTTTGAGGTCTTCCCGCCCAAGACGGACGTGGGCATGGAAAAGCTGTGCGGCAAGGATGGAGTTCTGGACAAGCTCTATACCCTGCAGCCCGATTACATCTCCTGCACCTACGGCGCCGGCGGCACCAACGTCGGCAAGAACCTGGAAGTTCTGGACAAGATCCAGAAAGACGGCAAGACCATCCCCGTCACCCACTTCACCTGCATCGGCAACACCAAGGAAGATATCAAGGAAAAGCTCCAGACCTATCTGGATCACGGCATTGACCATATGCTCGCCCTGCGCGGCGATTTGCCCTTCGGCTGGACCGGCACGAACGGCGATCTGCACTATGCCACCGAGCTTGTCAAGTTCGTCCGCAAGGAGTTCGGCGACAAGTTCACCATCGCGGTCGCGGGCTCGCCCGAAGGCCACATCCAGTGCCGCAGCCTTGAGGCTGACATCGCCTTCCTGAAGCAGAAGCAGGACAACGGCGCCGACTACATCA